>Ga0194055_10001732_pt1 | contig 17651 bp, 16 predicted proteins | sample SepL449m_MetaG_FD_155482 | JGI IMG/M metagenome (GOLD analysis project Ga0194055, IMG submission 155482) | Anoxic zone freshwater microbial communities from boreal shield lake in IISD Experimental Lakes Area, Ontario, Canada - Sep2016-L442-9m | ecosystem: Environmental > Aquatic > Freshwater >...
GAACCGAAGGACAATCTCTGAAACAACCATCTTCGTTCAAACCACCAGCCGACATCCGCGGCAACGCTCGCCGTGCGCGCCAATAATCGCTACAAATCCGCAACGGAACTCGCTTGTTTAAGGACTAAGTGTCGCACGACAAACGGGCCAACTTCGAGTTCACCAACCATTTTTGTGCTTCTCCCGTTTTAAGATTAACTCAGTTTGCCTCTGCGACTCTATGCCGATTCATCGCGCCACCTTAGACTGATGAATCCCAATCGCTGCAAATCGTCGGTTGCAGGTCGGATTGCTTTCACCAATGACCAACAGGCCCTTGTCGCCAGCAACCAGAGCCTTCGCAGTCGAGTTCTTATCTATTGATTTGGAATTGTTCTGGATTCAGTTTCGGATTCCCGGCATTTTCGCGCCGAGCGTGTTGAAGCGTCACGGTTGCGGGCCGACGAGTGCTTCGAAGCCAGATATGACGTCGAACAGTTCCTCGTCGATTCCACTTTGGCGCAAGCGATGGAATGTTCCGTTCAGTTCCTCCAGCAATTCGTTGATGTTCTTGTCGGCTCGCTGCATGGCCGCCAGGCGACTGGCATTTTCGCTGGCGAGTGATTCAGCGCAGGCTCGGAACAGCGACACGAACAGATATTCGCGGATGAGTGCCCGCAATGTCGTGTTGCCACTATCCAGTACCTGGGGCAGGCTACGCGTCGGCCACGGACGTTCTGCCAACTTGCGTTGCCAGGTTGCGTCCAAGGGGAGCAATTGCCGACTGACGGGCTCATATACGGCCCCGGACGTGGGATGGTTGTAGAAGAGGTAAAGTGAGGTGATTTGATTCTGGCTGTGGCGTGTGTTGCCTTCCAGGAGAATCCTGCCAACAAGCGGAGTGATTGCTTTGACGGAATTTGGTACAGGGAACATGCCCATCAGCGTCAGGCCCGCATCGTTAAGGCGTTCTTGAACACGCTCGCCGACGGCCCAGACTTGGGGCTCGCCCCCCAGTGACGACAGTGAGTTGATCGCAAAATCGGCGATGACGTCATTGAACTGGCCGACAAGTCCCTGATCAGAACCAAACACGACCGCGCTAATTGGGCAGGTGGGTGCCGGGCCGTCTCGATCGATAATGTGAGGGACCGGGCCGCTGTTTCGAAAGCAGGCACTCAACCCTAATTCCACAGTTCGGTAGTAGTCGTCCAGAGCACGCACAGAATTTTCGTATTGTCCGATGCTCGAGGCGGCGACTGCCTTCATCGTGCGGACCACGGATTGCAGATCCCCTACTCCGCTGATTTTTCGACGCAGACTGGCCGGATTGTCGGTCATGACTTTTCCGCGAGTTCAGGCTTGGGACTGCCAACTGACTGCATGTCGGACTTCGCTGCTTCTGACTTTGGCTGAGCATCCGTCCAGGTCTTTGTATCTGGCTTCGGCTGGAATGGAATCAGCGATTTCCGGGCAAGGTCGATAATTGTCTTACGATCCTCATCGCTCAATTTGTCGACGGTTTCCAGTCGGTGGCGCACATCGGACGGACTATTTGCCATCGCATCCTGAACTGCGTGCTCGGCGTCCTTCATCTGTTCAATAGGCACGTTGTCAAACAGTTTCGCAGTCAGCGCCAAAAGCACTGCGATTTGTGCGGGGACGGCCACCGGCGAGAACTCCTGTTGTTTCAGGCACTCGCGAATTCGCCGTCCGTGTTCAATGATCTTGCGAGTGTCTTCATCCAGACGGGCACCGAAACGCGAAAACGTTTCGAGTTCTTCAAACTGCGCATAGGCGAGCTTCAGATCGCCCGCCACCCCGCGATAGGCTGCACGCTGTGCCTTACCACCGACGCGCGAAACAGATTTTCCGACATCTACGGCCGGCAGCACACCCAATTCGAAAAGCGATGGCGAAAGGTAAATCTGTCCATCGGTGATGGAAATTAAGTTGGTCGGAATGTAGGCAGAAATGTCCTGAGCTTCGGTCTCAATGATCGGCAGCGCGGTCAGGGAGCCGCCACCGAGTTCCTGTCGCATATGTGTCGCACGTTCGAGCAATCGAGAATGGACATAAAAGATGTCACCGGGAAATGCTTCTCGACCGGGCGGGCGACGCAGCAGCAACGACAGTTCACGATAGGATCGGGCATGATGGGTGAGGTCGTCATAAACGATCAACACGTCGCGGCCTTTTTGCATGAAGTGCTCGGCGATGCTGGTCGCCGCATAAGGAGCGATGAAGGCGAGGCCCGGGGGGTCGTTGCCTTCGGTGACTACTACGACGGTGTATTCCATCGCATCCTTTTCCCGAAGGGTCGCCAGGACCTTTGCGATCGCCGATGCCCGTTGACCAATTGCACAATACACGCACAGCACATCCTTGCCACGCTGATTCAAGATCGTATCGATGGCAATGGCGGTCTTTCCCGTCTGCCGGTCGCCCAGAATCAGCTCACGCTGGCCGCGCCCGATGGGAATGATCGCGTCGATCACTTTTAAGCCGGTCTGCAGAGGCGCGGTAACGGGATCGCGATCCATGATGGGCTCCGCGGGGCGTTCGATGGGCAGCCGCTCGCTGGCGACGACAGGACCTTTTCCGTCAAGCGGCTCGCCGAGTGGGTTGATCACGCGTCCGAGTAATCCATCGCCGACGGCTACGTCCATGACCCGCCCTGTGCGTTCGACCTCGTCACCGGCACGCAGTTGCCAGAATTTGCCAAGCAGCACGACGCCGATTTCGGTCTCATCGACATTGAATGCGATCCCCAACACGCCGCCCGGAAATTTCACCAGCTCTTCGAACCCGACGCCGGGCAAGCCGGAAACACGGGCGATTCCCGTAGAGACGGAAGTGATCGTCCCCACTTCGTGCGACTTTAATTGCAAAACGAACTGATCGCGTCCCTGGCTGAGACTGGCGAACGTACTCTCGAAAACCGACTGCAGAGAATTGGGTACCGCGTTCATTTAGCCTCCACACCCGCAGCCAGGTTCGTCTCAGGCTGAAGTTGCGCCTTGGCCTTCGGGTTGACCGGAGCCGTAGACTGTTTTTTCATCAGTTCCGTGACAGTCGTTTCCAGCGACATCAAATAGTCTGCGATGCTCCAGGCAATCTTTCGTCCGTTAGCGGTCAGTTCGATGCCGCTAATGACATCGGGCGCAGTCTCGTAGCAGATCACAACGTCGGCCGACAACGTTTCGTTGATCGCACGTTGAATTGAGTCACGTTGCTGCGACGGCAGTTCGAATGCACTACGCACCTGCATTGGGGTGGATGATCCTCTTAACGCGTTAGCAAACCCTTCCTTCGCTTCGTTATTCATTTCACGCACGCGACATGTGAAGACATCGCTGATGCGTTCTTCCAAGCTTGCGGCGGCCAAGTCGGACAGAGTCTTTCGCGCGATGGCGAAGACTTCGTCGCGAGTTCGATTCGCGATCACGGAGTGCAGGCGGGGTGGCCCAGACGTCGCTTTGGACGTCTGGGTTTACGAGAGGCAAGATCGCAGTATGCCTGCCCCAAGTTCCTCTTGTGAACCCAGACGCTGAAGCAGCGTCTGGGCCACCCAGCGAATACGATTCGGAGCAATCCAATACTACACCCCCACCGAGTTCATCTCATTGGAAACGGGAATGCAGGTTACTTCACAGCGCCGAATGCGGCGAAGCACCCATTCTTATGCAGCAGCTCAACTGTGCTGAAGCCAACTTGTCGCAGTAGGTTTAACTGATACGTCACCGGTCGTGGTGAATCCTCTTTGTCGACGTACGCAAAAACTTTGTCGCGGTAGGCCTCACCGCCGAGTGATGACAGGTACTCGCCGTACCCCGCCCACATCATCTCCTGTATCGGTTCGGATTCGTGAGAGACCAGGTCCGTAATCCAGACGCTGCCGCCGGGTGCCGTGATTGCGAACAGCTTTTGGAACGCGGTATTCCAGTCATTGTCGTCCCGCAAATGATGTAAGACAGCGGCAGCCAGGATCACATCGTATGTCTCTTGTCTGAGATCGGCCTGACGAAAATCGTCATGAATCGTGCGGATTTGTCCTGCGTTCACTGCGGCGACTCGTTCGGCGGCACGTTGCAGCATCGGCAGGCTCAGATCGAGCAGATCGACCTGAAAATCATGTCCCGCGACTTCCCGCAGCTTCAGAGTGTTATTCCCGGCACCACAGCCAATATCCAGGACTCGTCGAATCGGATTTGTGCTGCGGACGGCTGCCTGAGTAATCAATCGCATCGCGAGCGGTGCATCTTGAGTTGCCGTTTGACCTGTTTCCAGTTTCGAGAATCGTTCGACATCGTGATCAAAACGATCGCGGATCTGATCGAGTGTCGATTTGTCATGCAATGGCGTTGGCATTATGAGTCTCTGGAAGTTGTCGGTCGAGAAAATCGGAATTCAGTAACTGTAGCAGCATGCGATGGCATCGTCTTCACCTCCAGCATCCAGTCTTTTCCTTGCAGTTGGGAATTCAGCATTTCGTTGACAGCGTAAGTTCTCGCGGGGGGCACGATTTTTTCATGGGACGTTTCTTAGCCGTTTGCTTTTGTTTGGTCGTTGCACTGGCTTGTGCAAAGTTGATGTGACTTCTTGCTGCTGTCGTTTGTTGTGGCTTCCGATATGGCTTCAGTTGGGTTTGTCTGGATGAGTCGTTCCCGCTGAACAATTGTGCAGAAAACGTTTCCGCTGGGCTTGACCCAGCGGGACCAGCAACTGCAAGCTACCGACGAATCATCTTTACCAGGAAACCGCTCTCCACCCGGCTTGAACGGGTGGTAGCTACGACTTTCAGTCGGCTCGAATCCGGGGGGCGCTCGCGGAATGATCAAAGCCACGGCCTTGTCGATGACTCCAAGACTGTGAATCTCGGCAATCACGCAGGCGAGGCTGTTTGTTTGAGTATTTTGTTGACTTCTTTAGAACTTAGACTACTTCACCAAAATGAGATTTGATTCGTGACAGGTCGTGAAAATCCCGCCGATGCTTTTCCGGCGGTCCTGCTTTCGAAGTGCTGGTTTCTGTGCGGTCCCACCGCATGCGGAAAGACGGCCCTGTCATTGTCGCTTGCGGATCGGTTAAACGCCGAGATCGTCGCTCTCGATTCCATGACGCTTTACCGCGGCATGGACATTGGCACTGCCAAGCCATCGCTCGCCGAACGGTCGCAGATTCCGCATCACTTGATCGATGTTCTTGATCCCTGCGACGATTTCAGCCTGGCGCAGTACCTGACGGCGGCCGAGGCTGTCTGCCATGACATCGTCAGACGTGGGCGATGTCCGTTATTCGTCGGAGGAACGGGCCTGTATCTGCGTGGAGTCTTGCGAGGCGTTTTTGAAGGACCTGCTGCCGATTGGGAACTGCGTCGTGAACTTGAGACCCAGTTGCAGCAGATTGGCCACGTGGCACTGCATCGGGAATTACAGCAGGTTGATCCGGTGACGGCATTGCGACTGCATCCCAACGATTCGCGTCGAGTGATCCGGGCCATTGAAGTCTTCCGTTTGACGGGCCGTCCCCTTTCGACTCAACAGGAACAGGGGCCGCGCCCCCTGGAACAGCGGACGCCGCATGTCTACTGGCTTTCACCACCGCGAGACTGGCTTTACCAGCGAATCAACGAACGGGTGGAGCAGATGTTTGCAGAAGGACTTATTCAGGAAGTCCGGAAACTGCTTGCATCCCCGCAGGGACTCAGCCAGACGGCTCGACAGGGACTCGGTTATAAAGAAGTCATTGATGCCTTCGAATCGGGAATGACCAGCGACAGACCAACCCCCGAATTAATCGACCTGATTCAAACGAGAACCCGTCAATTTGCCAAACGCCAGCACACCTGGTTCCGCAATCTGGAAGAATGCAGACCGATCCCGATCACAGGGAGTGAATCAATCTCGGAACTGACCGAACAGATTGCAAATATCGGGTGTTCAGAGGGAACTCCGCAGATATGACCACGTTCAAGTATCCACCCAGGCTTTCGATTCGACTCTGCGAGGGGATCGAAATGTCCTTTTTGACGGATTTTGCCGGATCGAACCCGGTGAGTTCCGGATGGGAGCGAGCGGAATTCCTGGTCACTCCATACCTAACCAACTCCTGTCGCTCAGAACACATTAGCCGGAACGCGCTAGCGTCCGGTTCGGATCGGCACAACTGGTCACAAATAACCGAAACCGGACGCTAGCGCGTTCCGGCTGATGGTCATTGCTTCCAAAGCTCTTGTGAGTTCCTCGAATGTCTGATTGATCTTCAAAAAAAGCAATGATTGAGCAGAACGATTCAGAATCACGCGTGCTCGGCGCGAGTCTCCCGACCCCGTCGACGCACATGTGACTCTCCGCAGGATCGGTTTCTCCGCTTGGATCAACGTTCGTTGTCGAGTACAAACCTGCGGTCAGCAAAATTCCACGTTCCAGATCAGACACCGACGGCGGTCATTCGCCGAGTTCGCGGAGGCATTCATGACGATTCAGCAGTTGTCCGAAGAACAGGTTCGTGACTGGACTGTCGAACAAAAAGATCGGTGGTGGTTTGAAAACGTCTATCGTGGAAATATGCCGCAACTGACCTTGCGAGCTGCCGTGACCGGATTCATCCTGGGAGGATTGCTCTCGGCGACCAACCTTTACATTGGTGCCAAGACCGGTTGGTCGCTCGGTGTCGGGATCACTTCGGTCATCCTGGCTTTCGCGTTTTTCAAGTTGCTGCAACAACTGGGAGTCAGCGAATTCACGATCCTTGAAAACAATGCCATGCAGTCGATTGCGACGTCGGCCGGATACATGACCGCCCCGCTGACGTCGTCACTGGCGGCTTACATGATCGTCAATCAGGTGATGCTTCCCTGGTGGCAGATCATCACCTGGAACATTGCGCTGTCGATCCTGGGGGTCCTGTTTGCATTTCCGATGAAACGTCGATTTATCAATGACGAACAGCACCCGTTTCCCGAAGGCCAGGCGGCGGGAGTCGTCATGGATACGCTCCATTCGTCAGATGCTGCTGTCGGTCTGTTCAAAGCGAAAGTCCTGGGTGCTGCGGCAGGACTGGCTGCGTTCATCAAGTTCTGTCAGGCTGGGGGAATTCAGACACTTCTCCAGACCTCGATCGGCATTGCCAAAGACAAAGTTGTGCATCTGCATGAAGAGTTGTTTGTGCTGTTTGGACTGGTCGGTGAACGGACCCCCACCTGGTTCGGCACAAAAATGCCGCAACTCACCATTTCACCCTCCCTCGATCTGGCCATGATCGGTGCTGGTGGATTAATGGGGATCCGGGCAGGGGTGTCGCTGATGATCGGCGCGGTCCTGAATTACATGATTCTTGCCCCTTGGATGATCTCCCTAGGAGAAATTCACCCCAGCCCAAGTGACGGCGTTTCGTATGGATTTCGACAAATCACGCTCTGGTCGCTGTGGCCTGGGGTCACGGTGATGGTCGTGGCGTCGTTTGTTTCGTTCCTGTCCAAGCCCGATGTGATCAAGGGTGCCTTCCATAGCCTGACAGGGAAACGGACCGATCAGGACTTGTTGAAGGACATCGAATTTCCGCCCTGGATTTCTGTTGTGGGCATCCCGATCATGAGCGTCATCGTCGCTGTAATGGGCTGGTATTACTTCAATGTCCCCATCTGGGCATCACTGGTGGGACTCCCCTTAACCTTTATTCTTTCCTTGATCGCAGCCAATTCGACAGCACTGACAGGAGCCACTCCCGTAGGTGCCACCAGCAAGATCACTCAACTCTTTTACGGACTCGTTCGGCCAGGTGACATTCAATCGAATCTGGCAACAGCCGGTATCACCGCTGAAGTCGTCAGCAATTCCTCCAATCTGCTGATGGATATCAAGCCGGGTTACATGCTCGGAGCAAAACCTCGTCAGCAGGCCATCAGCCACATTATTGGTATCTTCAGCGGCGCTCTCGCCAGCACATTCCTGTTCTATGCACTGTTCACGAACAACTATGACCCCAAGAAGCCGGAAACGATTGCCACGATTCAGAGCGATCAATTCCCCATGCCCTCGGTCATGGCGTGGCGTGGCGTCGCTCAAGTGCTGACCTCGGGACTGGATAAACTGGCGCCTTCAATTCGCTACGCAGTTTTAGTGGCAGCGGTCATCGCTCTTGTCATGGAAGTGACGCGAATTGTCAGTCGTAATCGCTTGCCCCTCTCGCCCGTCGCCATCGGACTCGCATTCGTCATCGATTTCGGCTCTGCCCTGTCCATGTTTGCAGGATCACTGCTGTTCTGGTCTCTCGGTGTTGGTCGTGTTAAAGAGGAACAGGCCACCAGTAATCTCTTTGTCCAAAACCACGAGCCGATTTGCGCGGGAATCATCGCAGGAGCAAGCCTGATGGGGATCGCCGATGCAATCACAACTGTGTTCTTCCTGAAAAACTAAGGTCCACCATGACGACATTGCTCTCCCGCTTTCTGCGATACGTACGGATTGATACTCAGGCGGACGAAACCAGTTCCACTTATCCCAGCACGGCCAAGCAACTGACACTCAGCCGGATGTTGGCGGATGAATGCCGTGCCATCGGGTTGGTGGATGTCACCTGCGACGAATTCGGGATCGTCATGGCGACGGTTCCCGCCACGGTTTCCAGTTCTGTTCCAGCGATCGCCTATGTCGCTCACGTCGACACATCGCCAGAGTACTCCTCGGTCAACGTCAATCCGCAGATTCATGAAGCCTACGCGGGAGGTGACATTGTCCTTCCGAAGGATGGAAAAGTTCTGCGCGTGGCTGAGAATCCCGATTTGAACAATTGCCTGGGGCATACAGTCATTACGACCGATGGGTCAACGCTGCTCGGGGCCGATGACAAGTCTGGAGTGGCGGTCATCATGTCTGCCGCAGCCGAACTGATGCGACGTGGCAGCGAATTTCCGCATGGACCGGTTCGTCTCTGCTTCACATGTGACGAAGAGATCGGCCGTGGAACCGACAAACTCGACCTGCAAAAGCTGGGGGTACACGTCGCATACACGCTCGATGGCGGTGGACGCGATGAAATTGATTCTGAAACGTTTTCGGCCGATGGCGTCAAAGTAACCGTCAAGGGAATTAACACGCATCCCTCCGTCGGTAAGGGGGCGATGGTCAATTCCATTCGCATCCTCAGTACGTTTATCTCGCGACTGCCGACGGCCAGGCTTTCCCCAGAGACCACCGACGGACGCGACGGCTTCATTCATCCCTATCACATTGAAGGGGGAGTTGCCGAAGCGAGTGCCCGCATGATCCTGCGTGACTTTGAGACCGAGAATCTGGCTCAACAGGCTCGGCTGCTGGAATCGATTGCCGAGTCCCTGCGGGCCGAGTATCCCCGAGCCCAGATCCTGGTCGAAGTTCGGCCGCAGTATCGCAACATGCGTGAAGGCCTTGCCGTCGAACCTCGATCGATCACGAAGGCCGTCGACGCAATGAAGTCGCTGGGGCGAGTCCCCAGGATGACCATCATCCGCGGGGGAACGGATGGCTCACTGCTCACCGCAAAGGGCCTGCCCACCCCCAATCTTTCCACCGGGGAACATAACCCCCATTCACCGCTGGAATGGACCAGCCTGGAGGAAATGCAGGCAGCGGTTGACGTTCTCGTTCAGCTTGCGGCCGAGTGGGCCAAATAATGCCTCAGGAGAACAAGCTGCTGCGCCAGGCGTTAAAGTCGTGGTTCCTGATCTGCCTCGTCATCCTGCTTCCCATGGGGATGGGCTGGGGATGGTGGACGACCGACGCCTGGCGCCGATCGACCGTCGGCCGCGTTGATCCCGCGATGACGACGATCGCGATCCTGTTCCTGATGGCGTTCAGCCTGGACAGCAGCAAGCTGCGAGACTCCTTTCGATCACCGAGTCCGGTGATCTGGGGAACGCTCGTCAATATCGGCATCCTGCCACTGATTGCCTGGCCGCTGACGAGTCTCTTTTCGCTGACCGATTTTTCACTCGGCCTGATGATCGCGGCCGTTGTCCCCTGCACGCTGGCAACCGCGTCCGTCTCCACGCGTCAGGCACACGGGAATGACGCCGTTTCGCTGCTGGTAACCCTGTTGACCAATCTGATCAGCGTCGTCCTAACGCCCCTCTGGCTGAAATGGACGATCTCGGCCGAAGCAGGGATCGACCCCTTGGCGGTCATCATGAATTTGTCGATGAATGTTCTGTTACCAACAATCCTGGGCCAAGCTTCTCGATATTGGTCTGTCCTGGATCGATTTGCCAGACAGCATCGATCTGGAATCGGGATTGTTGCCCAGTCCCTGGTTCTGCTGATTGTCACCAAGGCGGCGGTGGAAGCGGGAGGCCGCTTGCAGAGTCAGCAGGTCTGGCCATCAGGTTTCGACTTTACACTGCTGCTGGGAGCCTGTGCTGGAGTCCATCTGCTGGCAATGCTGGTCGCGGAGATGGGAGGACGGGTGTTAAAGCTCTCGCGCGCCGACCGAGTGGCAACGCTCTTTGCAGGCAGCCAGAAAACACTCCCGGTGGGACTGCTGCTGGCCGCGATGCCAGCGATCACAGGCGATCTCCCGTTACCATTTATTACGTTTCCGATCCTGCTGTTTCACGCGATTCAGTTGATGGTAGATTCCGCCATCGCCGACCAACTGGGTCGACGAGAGAGTCAGGACTGCGATCGATAATCGTCAAGGAGAAGGCGTTCAGAAGCGACACCGTCCGCACGGGATGCGTACGGAAAAACGTAGGGTGGGACAAGCTCGCTTCGAGCGCCGGCCCACCATCTTTGTTCGTCTGAATTGGGGTGTTGCTTGAATTGGTGGGCCGGCGCGGCGAAGCGCCCCCACCCTACTTTTATGAATCGTCCCTTCGGCCGGATTTTCGCGAAACCCAGCTCTCCCAAACTTCACGTGCCCTGACGTAGTCGACACCTTTCTGCTTCGGTTCCACCGACGCAAAGGAATTCAGGGCACCGATCAATCCACTCGTTTTCAGAAATCATGTCAATTGATGGTAAATCCCTCGTAATGCTCTCAGTGCATTCGACCTCGCTGCATACAACACGGATTCTGATCTGACCTTGCTGCCCAACGGTCATTGATTGATCAAGAATGGATCTCTCACAGAGCCGCAGAGACACGGAAGGGGAAGAGAGCAGATCCCGCATCATCAGTTGGGGTCGAAGCGGCATCTCATCTCTGTGCCTCCGTGCCTCTGTGAGAACCTGAAACAAACAAGTCGGCACCGAGTACAACGCCCATCAGGTGCCGACTTCACTCAAGTTACTCGGCTCGTTTTACAAACAGCTTTGCTTTGAACTTGCTGGCCAGAGTTAATTCGATGCGACCTGTTTCTTCGGTCTCTTTCGCGACTGTGACTCTGATCGGTGCGGTCGATGTCGATTGATCGGGTTCCATCGCGGCAATGGTGATCGGTTCCTTTCCCTGGCCGTACAGAACCAGTTCCAGTTTTCCATCACGTTTGCGAGCACCCAGCAGGCAGACGGTGACATCGACACTCTTGTCCCCTTCGGTGACAGTAAGTTTTCGATGCTTCGCGACCGGGACGATGATTCCGTCGGAAACAGGGCTGATCCCCTTCAGCCAGAGTTGCCCAACAGGAACGGGTTCCGATTTCGCCCCTTCCAGAATCGCCGCAGAGAGCTTCTGGTCGGGCAGGACCAGCAGGCCCAGTTCACCATGCTTGTATCCTTCGCCACGATCTGTGTCGGCGCTGATGGTTAACTGAGCATCTGCTGGTGTCCCGAGTAACTCCACCAGTTTCCTGGCAACCTTCTGAGCTTCTTCAGTGGAAATGCGATCCTGAGCCGTTGCCATCGTGCTCACGCCAACAACACCACAGGCCAACAGACATCGCATGACATTGACGAGGCCAAACCGGAAACCAAAACATTCTCGCAGCAGATTCTTCATTGCGCACTTTTCCTGGAATAAGAGTTTTGTCGGAACTGGAAGCGTGGAATTCACTCAGCCCCAGACAAGGGCTGTCCTTCGATGCTGTATTAACGACGCCGAAGTTTGCGGGTTACAGCTTTTATTCTTTTTTCGTGTCTTCGACGCGCAACAGGTCGAGCGTGATTTCATGGTCTTTGGGTTTCATGGTCGCAAACTCCTGCCGCTGTTCGTCTGTCAGCTCGGCCTCAACCGATTTCACCAGTTGCTGAATAATTTCACGTTCACGGCTTAGCGTTGCCTCTTTGAGACTTTGAAACTCCTTGACGGCGACCGACATCAACTCGTCCACGCGAGTGCGCTGCGGTTCCGTCAGCGACAGCTTGTCATTCAGGCTCTTGATCGCACGTTTGTGCCAGGTCTGAGCGATGGCCTGCTGATCGTTCTTTGCCAGAGCAGACCGGCGTCCAATCCAGACGCCGAGCGAGATACTCGCGGCGATCAACAGCCCCAGGCAGACAGTGATTTTCCAGGTCTTCATGATGTCCACGGCAATGTGAGTTCAGTCGGTTCGACAGGTGGCAAAAACGATGTCAATTCGTGGGATCGCCCCAGTTTGTCGGCTGCGATACAGACAGCGAGTGCAATCGAGACGGCAACCAGCGCTCGCCACCCTTGGCGAAACCAGTCTTGCTCGGGTGCCACTAGACGGACGGAGTTCACATGGGCGACAATCGTGTCTGCCAACCCTGCAGGAATTTCGACAGATTTCGCGACCTGATCCTGACGCACAACTGCGACGATGCGTCGCCAGCGATCATCAAAATCGCTGTTCATAAGGGAAACTCCTTTCTCAACTGGATCGCCAGTTGTCGCAGTTTTTGACGAGCCCGGAAAGCTCGTACTTTCACGGAAGATTCACTCCACCCCGTTCGTTCGCTGATCTGCCGGACACTGAGTTCTTGCAGATCGAGCCATTCCAGTACCAGTCGATCTTCCGGCTTTAATCCCCCAAGCAGTTCGTCGATTAATGTCCGTGCTGCGGCGTTGTCGGACACCGGATTCACAGGGGCATCGCTGGTCAGGAATTCCAGCCAGGCTCGTTGAGCGTCGTTCAGTTCAGAAATTCGTCGTTCGGGCCGACGACGCTCTGTTCGCAATGCGTCGAGGCAGGTCCAAACCGCCAAGCGGGAAACCCAATGGTCGAATGGGATTCCAGCGCGAGGAACATAGTGATCAAGCCGGGAGAAAACTTTCAGAAAGACCTCCTGTGCCAAGTCTGTTTCTTCACTCCGCCTGACCCGGTGCGAGCGGACAATTCCAATCACGCTGGGATACAGATACCCCACGAGCTGCCGCGACGCTTCTTGATCGTGCCGCCGCACTCGTTCCACCAACACCGCAACATCGATTTCCGGATCTGGCATGGTAAAGTCCGCACGGAATATCAACGCCACAGAAACATGCCGGTTACATCAAATCGTGGTTTTCTTGTCAAGAAACACGTTTTCGCCAGGAAAGCCACTACGTCCGCCGGCAAACGAGGAGACGTCTTTGCTGACAGGATCATGACGTTGGTCGATTGGAACACCGATGGAGATCGACTTACGGGTCTTGCTTCACGGATTCTCGCGAAGCCGCAGATATTCATGCCAGGATTCTGATTCATCGATACGACGCTCTAATGCACTGGCGAGGTCGGCATTTGCCGATGGATAGACATGAAACTGGGCGAAATTCGCGTGAAACCTTGTATTTTGAACTCCGTGGCATGCAACGCAATGGTGCATAGAGGGAACCCCGACATGCCCCTTGCCTTGTCCCAACACAAGTGTTTCTCCATCCGCGTCTTGTTTTTGACGAATGCCCCATTGTCCCGTTGATTCAAAGCTGTAGGCGTCCACAGGTGTGTCTAATTCCAAAGCTTTTAGACCTGGCTGACCGGCAAGAAACTCAGAGCGATCAAGAACGAATTTGAATCGAGCATCGTGTTTGATTTCGGCAGGTGGAGTCACCAGCAACTGCAGACTCTCCACAACGTTTGTCACTTTCAGTTTTCCATGGGTGTTTGCGGCCACGGCACGACGCATCAGAGCCAGTTCCGTTCCCGGCGGAAATGTGACGATCGATTGTTTTGAAGTCGCAGCGATGAACTCTTCACCCGCTTTGCGACCATGGGGCCAATGCATATGGATGGAAAACAGTGATCGCTGATTGACCGAACTGGTGTGCCCCGGTGCACCCATGGCTGAGTTCTTGCTCGCGGAAATCGAAATCCAGTCGGAATTATCACTCAATAGCCCAGTCGGCAGATATGGCTTTTCAGGATGTCCGAGGTCAGGTGATTCGGGAAAGGGAGTCTTCTCACGAATCATCGCTAACGTGTCGGGAAGCTGCCGAATGTCGTCATCCGTCAGCTCCAGGCGTTTCAGGATACAAACCAGACGCCGACGAAGTTCTTCGCCGCGCTCTTTTGAGGCCATGTGCTTGAGTGCCTCGAAGATCGTCCACAGATCCCGGTAGAAGATCAGTCGACGGACGGACGGGCGCAGCATCCTCCATCTCATGGCGTGGAAGTTGATCGACCGCAGTGAGTTGATTGAGCAGTGCGCGGTACGCAGCGTCTGACGTTGAGAGGCGTCGAAACCCGCTCCATGGCACATCAAACGACAGACGGTGGTAATACGTTTCCCCCGTGGTAAATGTTCGCACAAAGAACGACTTGTGGACGGCATCCCATGGATGATCCCCTTGCTCACTATAAATCAGAGCGTATTTCGTAATGTCGAGGGGTGCCGATTGACCTAGCAGGCAACTGAGAATGACGAACGACTTCAGCATAACGCAGCTCCATTGAGATTGGTCATTCCGGCAAGACGATGTGCAGAAAGCGATTCTCGCAATCGATTGTCGCATCAATGCCATTGATCGTATGACGAACTGGACGCCGTGTCGACTGGCCGGTTGCTACGCTGCCACGCAACGCGAGTTTCGATATATGTCGCTGAATTTGTCTGGTGTGAGATAGTCGTGGTTCGCTCCGCGAACCAACGCTTCTTGACGCTTCTTGGCCGACAGACTTCTGAGGACGAGGCGAATCTTTGAGTTGCCATAAGAAGGTGCGGCGTTGGTTCGCGGATAGGTTGTGAATCTATTGACGTTTTGGTTTTTTGAGATGGTTGGCCGAAAAAACGACGTCGTAGGATCGCTCAGAATCGACGATCGTGACGATCGTGGCTCTGCGTGATTCAAAGTTCATCCCAAAAACAACCGTTTCAATAAATTCACAGCCTAGGAGCGAACCACGACTATCTTGCCGCAATTCAGACCTCATTTTCCAATGCAGAAGCGGTCTCCCCCTGACACGGAAAACATCAGGAGCATGATTGTCAGGAATTTCGACAGATTCGGCTTCTCAACTCGTCGTCATTTCTGCTTCGATTGCCGTTATTGCAGGGCGTACCGTGCAGATACCGTGCGTGCTGGCCTGGGAAACAGCAGCCCGATCACCGCGACGGTACGCTCTGGCCAATTCGATCATGGCGTAACATTACGCACAGCCACCGCGTTTCCATTGATTTCGGCTTGCAATCGCCGGCATTCTAGCTCGAAAAACCGGCTCTTCTTGGGCTTCCAAAAAAGCGTCGAGGCGTCATAAATGAACATGACCGCACGGTGCCACAAAGCCGTTTGCGATTGTCCGAGGGAAAGAATAGGATCAACCTGCTTCGTGCCTGAATACGTTGGCTGATCAGCATCCCCAAAAATCCAAGAATGGGGCGATGAAGAAAGCCTCCAATACAGATCATCGGCTTCGTTTGACAGCACAGTTCTCCCTGTTGCTGGCGTTATCGTTTTATCTGATTGGGTACATGTTCTACTACGCCCAGGTGGCCTTTTTACGAATCTGGGGTTCATTTCGGCGACGACGGGCCTTGTCGCGCTGTGCTGTTGGGGCATCCGCAGCGTATTGAGATACATTTGGAACTTAACGGATCTAAGATTGCATTCTTCTTCGATCAAGAAATGGATTCTTTCGATTCTCTCGGTTGGCTTCCTAGTCTGGATTACGTTCTGGGAAATTCTAATCATTGGCTATCTCTCAGGATTTGCTGACCGACGGTATTAAATCGAGCCGATACTGCGTGTAACGTGCAAGGTCATTGCGAAAACACTGAAAAACAAGCTAAATACTATGTCTCACTTCCCGATGCAGAATTTGCTGAAGACCCGATCGAGAATGTCATCTGTATAGATGACACCCAGGATTCTTCCCAGGTGGTCCAGAGCTTCGCGCATGTCGACGGCGATCAGTTCGTCACCTGTCGATTCGAACCCGGCTGACTCTTCCGCGTGTTTAAGCGTTGCCGCAACGGCTTCCAGGCTTTCACGACAGCGAGTAGCTGTTGTTCCCAGCCACTGGCGACTCCCCTTACCGGAGGATGCCAGCGCAGATCTGAACTCATCCGCCAGTTCATTCAGCCCTACCCCTGTCACGGCGCTGATGCCAATCGGCGCGTCTCCCTGTTGATCGACGCTATCTGCCAAGACGGCGGTGGCATCGGTCGTGACAGAGCTATTTCGTGAAGCAGCAGGACGGTCGATCTGAGTTTGGATTCGAAGGCATTTGCGCGATTGCCGGCGCGTCGTCTCAAATAACTCATCGTCGAGTACGGCACGAGCCGGATCGAGATCCGATGCAGTACACCAGACAACCACGTCTGCCTGTTGAACCTGCTCTGACCTCAGTCTCTGTGCCACTTGACCGATCTGTTCGTCGGTAATTTCCCAACCCGCCGTATCGACCAGATCGAAAGCGAGGCCGGACCAATCGACGGGGACCTGCAGAAAGTCACGCGTCGTTCCTTCGATCGGCGAAACGAGTGCGGCCTGACTGGCTGACAGGCGGTTGAACAGCGTGCTTTTGCCGGCATTCGGCAGCCCCGCCAGAACAACACGTGCACGAGACCGGGACTGCATTCGATTCGCAGTCTGCTGCAGCAGTTCATCGACGAACTTGCGGGCGACCGCCACACGCCCCAGAACTTCTACCCGCGAGACAAATTCGATGTCTTCTTCGATAAAATCAAGGCCAGCTTCCAGGTCCGCAAGCAGTTCGAGCAGGTCTCTGCGAAGTTCAGACAGGCGACCAGAAATCCCGCCCGCCAATTGAGACAGCGCGGCCTGAAGTTCGCGATGGTCATGGGCATCGATCACTCCCAGGACGGCCTCTGCCTGAAGCAAGTCGAGCTTTCCCGCCAGAAAGGCCCGCAGTGTGAATTCACCAGGCCGAGCTGGTCGAGCACCTCGCCGATGTACTTCTGAAAGTACGGCTTCCAGAAGCGGAGGAGACCCCGGTAGATGCAGTTCGACGAGCGGCTGTCCGGTATAGCTTCGGCGGTTCGGCCAATCGTAGAGATCCACACAAATCGCACAGCGTGAACTGACACCAGTCAATCGACCGGTATACCGTGATGCGACTCGAGCGGCCTGCCAGTCCTTGGGATTATCAGGGTGAAACCAGCCCGCCAGGAGTTCACGAATACGTGGTCCCGAGATGCGAATGATCCCACGCTCGGAAGCACCCGGGGCAGATGCCAGTGCAGCGATGGTGTCATCCAGCGACAGATCCATCGTTCACCTCGGTACTGGAGCTTCGGTCAACCGCCTGACGTCACTTCAAACGTCATTAAGCAGGCGCCGGAAGCGTGGAGAATTCGACCTGGCCGTGCAATAAGGAACTCTAGGTGTGTGTGTCAGCGTAACACGGCCAGGCC
>Ga0194055_10001734_pt1 | contig 17634 bp, 15 predicted proteins | sample SepL449m_MetaG_FD_155482 | JGI IMG/M metagenome (GOLD analysis project Ga0194055, IMG submission 155482) | Anoxic zone freshwater microbial communities from boreal shield lake in IISD Experimental Lakes Area, Ontario, Canada - Sep2016-L442-9m | ecosystem: Environmental > Aquatic > Freshwater >...
GCGTTAGCGCCCGTCAAACCCGACAGCCAGTTCGTCAGACCCGTGAACAAGCCCGCGATGGGCGCACCCAGGACGTAGATGAAGGCCAGGGAGGAGATGACGGTGGCGAACATCGGGATGACGATGATCGGCATGATGCCGGCCATGAACTTGGGTACTTTCACCCGCTTGATCGCCAAGGTGACATACCCGGCCAGGAAGCCGGCCACAATCGCGCCGAGGAATCCTGAACCGGCCTCCGAGCCGTAGAGGGATCCGGTGTTGGCCACGATGCCGGTGATCATGCCGGGGACCAGCCCGGGCCGGTCGGCGATCGACATCGCGATGAAACCGGCCAGAATCGGGATCATCAACTTGAAGGCGATCGAGCCGATTTCCAGCATCTTCCCCCAGAAGCTGCCCTCGGGCACGACCAGGCCGCCGGAAGGGTCCGGGGTGCCGCCGAGCGACAGGCTGACGGCGATGAGAAGGCCGCCGACGACCACGAAGGGGATCATCGGCGAGACGCCGGCCATCAATGCCCGGTAGAGCGTCGCCCCCAGGCTGCCCTTCTCTTCGGTCGCGGCGGCCGCGGTTCCCGCTTGAACGGGCGCGTTGACGGCGCGTTCGAGAAGTTCAGCGGGCTTGTGGACGCCGTCGGCCACCCCCACCTTGAGGACTTTTTTGCCGGCGAAACGGTCGAGTTCGACGTTCTTGTCCGCCGCGATGATGACCGCGTCGGCCGCCGCGATGTCAGCGGCGGTCAGCACGTTCTCCGCGCCGATCGAGCCCTGCGTCTCGACTTTGATCTCGTGTCCCGCGTCGGCGGCGGCCATCTCCAGTTTCTCTGCTGCCATATAGGTGTGGGCGATACCGGTCGGGCAGGCCGTGATAGCTACGTAACGCACGGTGCAAACGTTAGCTGCGTCCGGGCGACCGCATGAGAAAACAGGCGAACGAGGTTCCCCGGCTAGCGGCGATCCTTGAGCACCGCCTGGGCCGCCCGGCGGCCACTGACCAGGGCGCCCTGGATCGATGACGTGTCGCGGTGGTCGCCGGCGACGTAGACGCCGTTGCCGGTGCGGACCGGGCGTTTCAGCTCGAACGGCACGTCCATCGCGGGCAGCGCATAGGGGATCGGATAGCTCCCCACGAGGTCCCACCTGACCGTCGGTACGCCGTACAGCCAGGCCAGATGTTCACGAACCGCCCTGTCCTGCAACGGGTTTTCCCACACGCCCAGGGCCGACGCGGCGACCAGCGCGCTGCCGGGCGGGGCGTAGTCCGGTGCGGCATGGCTCATCACCACGGTGTTGACCAGTGGTCCGCGCCGGGCGGCGTCGAGCAGCAGGACCCCCTGACCGTCGGCGAGTTCGCCTGGGGCACAGTCGGGTCGGTAGTACCAGGTGGTCACCGCGTGTGCCGCCGGGGCGCGGACGCCCGCCACCAGGCGTTCGGCGCCGGCCGGGTCGGTCGCGACGATCACCGCGTCGGCCGGGTGGGCGTCGCCGTCGACGACGTCGGCCCCGCCGGCTGACACCGTGGCGACCCGATGGCCCAGACGCACGTCCAGACCGCTCGCGAGTTGCTCGGGGATGCGCCCCATGCCCAGCGCCGGTACGCCGGGGGTGCCCCGGATGAAGGACTTGAGCACCACGTCGAGGAAGCGCCGTGACGTGGAGAGCTCGGACTCCAGGAACACCCCGGACAGGAAGGGGCGCAGCACCGTCTCCATCAGGGCGCGATCCACCCCCGCCCGGCGCAGCGCCTCCTCGCTGGTGATGTCGGGATCGTGCTGCAGCGACGGCACCGACCGGACGGCACGGGAGGCGGCGTAGGCGCCGAAGCGTGCCGTCGCCAGCGGGGAACCGATCAGCGCCAGCACGGAGGGCACCGCCCAGGTCGGCCTGCGCCGGGGATCGGCGACCCGCACCACCCGGCGCCGTCCGCCCCGCTCGATCACCACCCGCGCGCCGGCGACGAAGGACTTCAGATCCAGCGCCTGATGATCGAGGACCCGGGCGCCTTCGGGATAGGCCGGGTTGTAGAGCTGGAATCCGCGATCGAGACGGAACCCGTCGACCACGTCCGTGCGGACCCGTCCGCCGACCCCGTCGGAGCCTTCCAGCACGGTGACGTCGGCACCGTGGCGGGTGAGGTGGCGGGCGGCGGCCAGGCCGCTCAGTCCGGCTCCGACGACGATGACGCGCATCCCGTCACCGTAACCGCATTGGCGTCGGCGACAATGGGGCGTGGACTTTACCGCGACCGACTTTTTCGGGGCCTACTCCCACGGGTTTGCGCGGGTGGCTGCCTGCACACATCACACCGTGCTGGCCGATCCCGCGGCCAACGCCGCGTCGGTGCGCCGGATCGCCCGGCAGTGTCACGACGACGGCGTGGCTGTGGCGGTGTTCCCCGAACTGACGTTGTCCGGGTACTCGATCGAAGACATTCTGCTGCAGGACAGCCTGCTCGACGCGGTGGAAGCCGCTATCGCAGACCTCGTCACGGCTTCGGCCGATCTGCTGCCGGTTCTGGTGGTCGGCGCACCACTGCGCCACCTGCACCGCATCTACAACACCGCGGTGGTGATTCACCGCGGCCGGCTGCTGGGAGTGGCGGTGAAGTCCTACCTGCCGACCTACCGCGAGTTCTACGAGCGCCGCCAGATGGCGCCGGGCGACGACATGGGCGGGTTGATCCGGCTGCTGGGGCAGGACGTTCCGTTCGGTCCGGACCTGCTGTTCGCCGCCGAGGATGTGCCCGGTCTGGTGCTGTACGTGGAGATCTGCGAGGACATGTTCGTGCCGGTGCCGCCCAGCGCGCAGGCCGCCCTGGCCGGCGCGACCTTGCTGGCCAACCTCTCCGGCAGCCCGATCACCATCGGCCGCGCCGAGGACCGAAAGCTGCTGGTGCGCTCGGCATCTGCCCGCTGCCTGTCGGCCTACGTCTACGCCGCCGCGGGCGAGGGCGAATCGAGCACCGACCTGGCGTGGGACGGCCAGACGATGATTTACGAGAACGGCCGTCTGCTCGCCGAGTCCGAACGTTTCCCCAAGGGCGACCGCCGGTCGGTGGCCGACGTGGATCTCGATCTGCTGCGCGCCGAGCGGCTGCGGATGGGTACCTTCGACGACAACCGTCGTCATCATCACAGCAGCCTGGAATCCTTCCGGCGCATTGGTTTTCGTCTCGAACCGCCGAGCGGGGACATCGGTTTCCTGCGGGAGGTCGAGCGGTTTCCGTTCGTCCCCAGCGACCCGATCCGGCTGGAGCAGGACTGCTACGAGGGCTACAACATCCAGGTCTCCGGGCTCGAACAGCGCCTGCGGGCGCTGAACTATCCCAAGGTGGTCATCGGGGTGTCGGGCGGGCTGGATTCCACCCACGCACTGATCGTCGCCGCCAAGGCGATGGACTCCGAAGGCCGGCCGCGCAGCGACATCCTGGCGTTCACCTTGCCCGGCTTCGCCACCGGCGAGCGCACCAAGAACAACGCGATCCGGCTGTCGAAGGCGCTCGGGGTGACGTTCGAGGAGATCGACATCCGGGAGACCGCCACCCTGATGCTCAGCGAGATGGGCCACCCGTTCTCCCGCGGTGAGGCCGTTTACGACATCACCTTCGAGAACGTTCAGGCCGGGCTGCGCACCGACTACCTGTTCCGGATCGCCAACCAGCGCGGCGGCATCGTGCTGGGCACCGGGGATCTCTCCGAACTGGCTCTGGGCTGGTCCACCTACGGCGTCGGCGACCAGATGAGCCACTACAACGTCAACGCCGGAGTGCCGAAAACCCTGATCCAGCACCTGATCCGGTGGGTCATCGGCTCGGGGCAGTTCGACGACGAGGTCGGCGAGATCCTGCAATCGGTGCTCGACACCGAGATCACCCCCGAACTGGTACCGGCCGCCGACGGCGAGCAGGTGCAGAGCAGCGAGGCCAAGGTGGGTCCCTATGCGCTGCAGGACTTCTCACTCTTTCAGGTGTTGCGGTACGGCTTTCGCCCGTCGAAGATCGCCTTCCTGGCCTGGCACGCCTGGCATGATCCGGAGCGCGGCCTGTGGCCGCCCGGTTACCCGGCCGACAAGCGACCCGGCTACTCCCTGACCGAGATCCGGCACTGGCTCAGCGTTTTCGCGCGGCGGTTCTACTCCTTCAGCCAGTTCAAACGGTCCGCCCTGCCGAACGGTCCGAAGGTGTCGCACGGCGGATCGTTGTCGCCGAGGGGCGACTGGCGGGCGCCGTCGGACATGGGGGCACGGGTCTGGTTGGACGAAATCGAGCGGGAGATCCCGGATCAGGGGACGCGGCCGTGAGCATCGTCGCGGAGTGGAAAGACGGCGGCACACAACTGCGATGGCGGTCGACCACCGCCGCAAACGCGGGACGTGGGGTGGCGGTGTTCGCCCGCCGCTGCGGCACACCGGGCGCGCCGGCACTGGTGCTGGTGCACGGGTTCCCGACCTCCAGCATCGACTTCTTCGCTCTGACAGAAGAACTCGGCGGAGATTTCGATATTCACGTCCTTGACTTTCCCGGCTACGGGTTGTCCGACAAGCCGGCAACGCCCCACGTGTATTCCCTCTACGACGACGCGCGTCTGCTGGTGCACGCCATCACCGAGGTATGGGAGCTGCGCGACTACCGGATTCTCGGCCACGACCGCGGCAGCAGTGTGGCGATGATCGCCGTCGGAATGGCGGCGGCATTGAACCCGCCCGCCGCGCCTCTCGACCTTTTTCTGACCAACGCCAACATCTTCCTGCCGTTGTCGAACCTGACTGCGTTCCAGACCGCGCTACTCGACCCCGCCACCGCGCGGGCCACCGCCGCCGCGACCACACCGCAGATGCTCGCAGCCGGGATGGGCGCCAGCACCTTCATGCCGCGGCGCGGCCTCGGCGACCCCGAGATCGAAGCGCTGGCAGAGTGCTTCGCGTACAACGACGGCACCAGCGTGCTGCCCGACACGATCCGGTACCTGCACGAGCGGGCCGCGGGCGAGACCGGCTGGCTGGATGCTCTGTCGAGCAGTGACGTCGACACCACACTGGTGTGGGGCCTGCACGACAACGTCGCGCCAATGCGGGTGGCTAATCACGTGTGGAGCACTTACCTCAAGGACAAGCCGGGCACCAACCGGTTCTGGGTGATTCCCGGAGCCGATCACTACGTGCAGTGCGACGCCCCGGCGCAACTGGCCGAGATCGTCCGGCTGACCGTCCGAGGAGGAGACATCCCGCTGCAGACGCTGGGGAACACTCCCGAGGGCGCCGTACTCGTGGACTGGTCCGACGGCACCCCGTGATGATCCCGATCTCGCAATGAGTCAGAACGCCGCCCGCCCTCAACCAGCCAGTTGGACGGCAACCGATACCCTGGTCAGATGAGTTTGCACACCGAGGCGGTTTCGGACGTGCGCGACGCCGTGCACGCCGCCGCCCGCCGGGCCCGCACCGCCGCACGCACCCTCGGCACCCTCACCACCGCCGTCAAGGACCGGGCCCTGCACGCTGCCGCCGACGCCGTGCTGACCCACACCCACCAGATCCTGACCGCCAACGCCTACGACATCGAAGCCGCCCGCGCCGCCGGGACCCCGGAGGCCATGCTGGACCGGCTCGCGCTGAACCCGCAGCGGGTCGACGGCATCGCCGCCGGACTGCGTCAGGTCGCCGGACTGCCCGACCCGGTGGGGGAGGTGCTGCGCGGACGGACCATGCCCAACGGTCTGCAAGTGCGCCAGCAGCGGGTGCCCCTGGGCGTGGTCGGCATGGTTTACGAGGGCCGCCCCAACGTCACCGTCGATGCGTTCGGGCTCACCCTCAAATCCGGCAATGCCGTGCTGCTGCGCGGCAGTTCGTCGGCGATGAATTCCAACACCGAACTGGTGACGGTGCTGCGGGGCGCCCTGCGCGGGGAGGGCCTGCCCGAGGACGCCGTGCAACTGCTGCCCAGCGCCGACCGGTCCAGCGTCACCCATCTGATCCAGGCCCGCGGGCTGGTGGACGTGGTGATCCCGCGCGGTGGCGCCGGGCTGATCGAGGCTGTCGTGCGGGATGCGACCGTGCCGACCATCGAGACCGGTGTGGGCAACTGCCATGTCTACGTGCACGCCTCCGCCGATCTCGACGTCGCCGAGCGAATCGTGCTGAATGCCAAGACCCGCCGGCCCAGCGTGTGCAACACCGCCGAGACGCTGCTGATCGACTCCGCGATCGCCGATATCGCCGGCCCCCGGCTCATCGGCGCGCTGCGCGGGGCCGGGGTCACCGTGCACGAACACCCGACCGAAGCCGAACTGCATGCCGAATTCCTGGCGCTGGAGATCGCGCTGGCCTACGTCGCCGGCGTCGGCGCCGCCATCGACCACATCAACACCTACGGCACCGGTCACACCGAGGCTATCGTCACCACCGATCTCGCTGCGGCGCAACGTTTCACCCAAGAGGTCGACGCCGCCGCGGTGATGGTCAACGCATCCACGGCCTTCACCGACGGTGAGCAATTCGGGTTCGGTGCGGAGATCGGCATCTCCACCCAGAAGCTGCATGCCCGCGGCCCGATGGGCCTGCCCGAACTGACCTCGACCAAGTGGATCGTCTACGGCGACGGCCACACCCGGCCCGCCTAACCGACTGGAGACGTTCCGTGACTAGCACCCCCGCCCGGCCGGCCCCGCTGTTCGCCGACATCGCCGACGTCAGCCGCAAGCTGACCGAGACCGGGTATCTGCCCGACACCGCAACGGCCACAGCGGTTTTCCTGGCTGATCGGCTCGGTAAGCCGCTGCTGGTGGAAGGTCCCGCCGGTGTCGGCAAGACCGAACTGGCTCGGGCGGTGGCTCAGGCCACCGGTTCCGAGCTGGTGCGACTGCAGTGCTATGAGGGAGTCGACGAGGCCCGCGCGCTCTACGAGTGGAACCACGCCAAGCAGATCCTGCGCATCCAGTCCGCTACCGGCGCCGACCACGACTGGACACACACCAAGGACGACGTGTTCAGCGAGGAGTTCCTGCTGTCGCGGCCGCTGCTGACCGCGATCCGGCGCACCGAGCCCACCGTCCTGCTGATCGACGAGACCGACAAGGCCGACATCGAGATCGAGGGTCTGCTGCTGGAGGTGCTTTCCGACTTCGCGGTCACCATTCCGGAATTGGGCACCATCACCGCGACCCGCAAGCCGTTCGTGGTGCTCACCTCCAACGCCACCCGGGAACTGTCCGAGGCGCTCAAACGCCGGTGTCTGTTCCTGCACATCGATTTTCCCGATCCGGATCTGGAGCGGCGCATCCTGTTGTCCCGGGTGCCCGAGCTTCCCGAGCGGCTCGCCGGGGAACTGGTGCGCATCATCGGGGTGCTGCGCGGCATGCAGCTCAAGAAGCTGCCGTCGGTGGCCGAGACGATCGACTGGGGTCGCACCCTGCTGGCGCTGGGGATGGACACCATCGACGACGCGACCATCGCCGCGACCCTGGGCGTGATCCTTAAACACCAGTCCGATCAGCAGCGCGCCGCCGGCGAACTCCGGCTGAACTAGGCGACCTGAGATGGCCGTTCGCAGAACCCGCCCGCCGCAGCCGCTGGCCCCGCACGGGCTGCCCGGCCACCTGGTCGGCTTCGTCGAAGCGCTCCGCTCCCAGGGGATCTCAGTCGGTCCGTCGGAGACCGTCGACGCCGGCCAGGTGCTCAGCGTGCTGGACCTGGCCGACCGGGAAGAGGTTCGCGAAGGGCTGGCGTGTGCGGTGCTGCGCCGGGCCGACCACCGCCAGACCTACGATGCCCTGTTCGACCTGTGGTGGCCGGCCGCCCTCGGAGCGCGCACCGTGCTGACCGACGACGACGCCGAGAACCCCTCCGGCCCAATGAAGCTCGACCCCGAAGACGTCGAGGCCATGCGCGGCATGCTGCTCGATCTGATCACCGACAACCCGGATATCGGGGATCTCGACGACCGGCTGATAGCCATGATCGCCGCGATCGTCGAAGCGTACGGCCGTTACACCTCCAGCCGGGGCCCGTCGTACTCGTCCTATCAGGCCCTCAAGGCGATGGGTCTGGATCAGCTGGAGGGCCGGCTGCTGGCCGGCCTGCTCGCCCCGCACGGCGACGATCCCTCACCCACGAGTGAGCAGATCGCCAAAGCTCTTGCCGCGCAGAAGATCGCGCAGCTGCGCCGTTTGGTGGAGGGCGAGACCAAGCGGCGCACCGCCGAGCAACTCGGCCGCAACCACGTCCAGACCTACGGCATCCCGCAGCTGGCCGAGAACGTCGAGTTCCTGCGCGCCTCCGGTGACCAGCTGCGCCAGATGCGCCGCGTGGTCGCACCGCTGGCGCGGATGCTGGCGACCCGGCTGGCGGCAAAGCGGCGCCGCGCCCGCGCCGGTTCGATCGACCTGCGCAAGACGCTGCGCAAGTCGATGTCCACTGGCGGCGTTCCGATCGACGTGGTGTTGCGCAAGCCGCGTCCGGCCCGCCCCGAGCTGGTCGTGCTGTGCGACGTCTCCGGATCGGTCGCCGGCTTCAGTCACTTCACTCTGCTGCTGGTTCACGCTCTGCGCCAGCAGTTTTCACGGGTCCGCGTCTTTGCTTTCATTGACACCACCGACGAGGTGACCCATCTGTTCGGTCCGGACGCCGACCTCGCGGTCGCCATTCAGCGGATCACCCGCGAGGCGCGGGTCTACACCCGCGACGGCCACTCCGATTACGGCAATGCCTTCGTCTCGTTCACCGAGCAGTTCCCGGGGGTGCTTTCGCCGCGCAGTTCGCTGCTGATCCTCGGCGACGGCCGCACCAACTATCGCAGCCCGGCCGCCGACGTGCTGGCCCACATGGTGACCGCGAGCCGCCACGCGCACTGGCTCAACCCCGAGCCGCGGCACCTCTGGGGCAGCGGCGATTCGGCCGTCCCGCGCTATGAGGACCTCATCACCATGCACGAGTGCCGGTCGGCGAAGCAGCTGGCCGCGGTGATCGACCAGCTGCTCCCGGTCTGATCCGTGCGCCTTATTTGCTGATTTCGGTGAACGCTTGGAGTGTCGACTCGAAGCTCTCTGGCGTAACGGAGATCTCACCGTTGTACGGGCTGTTGACCTCGACCATGAGGAAGAGCACCGACGCAAGGGCAAGCCCGGTGAGCCCAACCGCAATGCAATGCATGAGACGGTTTTCCGCGTAATCCAGAGCGAGGATGAGCATGGTGATGCCCGCGCTGGAGAACAGCAGGAGCAAGTAGAGCCCCGACAGAGCGGGTTGGCTGGAATCGATGCGCGCGACGCGAAGTGCGACAACGTCACTCATCTTGCCGGACACCAACGTGTACTGGTCAGACCATGACGGCTGGGGGGTCATCGTGCCGATCACCTTGAACATCGAGTTCAGCGAAGCAGCGGTCTTTTCGCTGGCTTCACCATGCGACATGGTGGGCCACTCGTCCGCGATGACCGACTTCGTATACGCGTTGATCGCCTCCTCGGCTTTGGCTTTCTCCGCAGCCGGGAACACCTGAACGTTGTGGTACATCTGCCGCAGAGCCGCTGCCTCGTTGCCGGATGCCGAAGACGCCGTGTCGAAGGCTCCCACCACGGCGAAAACGAGCAGACCCGCGACGATAGCGAACAAAGTTGCCACCGCAGCGAACGCGTCGCTGAAGACGGAGTTGTGCTCCTCCCCGTGATTCCGCTGGACGAACGGCCGCAGCAGCAGGACCAAAGCCACGCCTAGCGCCGCCCCGCCGAAGCAGAAAATTATTCCCACAAGCCACATGGGCAGTGCCAGCAATGCTTCCATCAGTTCATTCCTCGTGTCGAAGTTGCGTCAACTCGCGAAGGGCAAATTACCTGGAGAGTTACTGATTCCGCAGCAGTTTTGGGATCAGAGTCCACCGGCGGTGGTGTAGGACGCCGTCGTGGCCTCTGCTGCAGGGACATTCACGTCGTTCGGGTGGTCCGACCGTCCACCTTTCGGCGTTTGCGGGCTGCGGCCTTCGGTTTGGTCACTCCCGTAAGCTCTCAGTTCATGTCTTCTGGGCGCAGACTCGGCGTGATGGGCGGGACGTTCGATCCCATCCATCACGGCCATCTGGTCGCGGCCAGCGAAGTCGCCGATCTGTTCGGCCTCGACGAGGTGGTGTTCGTGCCCACCGGTCAACCGTGGCAGAAGGGACGCCACGTCACCGCGGCCGAGGACCGCTACCTGATGACGGTGATCGCGACGGCGTCCAATCCCCGGTTCTCAGTCAGCCGGGTCGACATCGACCGGGGCGGACCGACGTACACCACCGACACCCTGCGTGAGCTCAGCGCGCTGCATCCCGATGCTCAGCTGTACTTCATCACCGGGGCCGACGCGCTCGGGTCGATCCTGACCTGGCAGGGGTGGGAGGAGCTGTTCGACCTGGCCGCCTTTATCGGCGTCAGCCGGCCCGGCTACGAACTCAGCGACACCCACATCACCGACGCCCTCGAACGCCTTCCCGACGATGCACTGCACCTGGTGGAGGTGCCGGCGCTGGCGATCTCCTCGACCGACTGCCGCAGACGTGCCGGCTCGGGCCGGCCGATCTGGTACCTGGTGCCCGACGGCGTCGTGCAGTACGTCGCCAAACGACGCCTCTACCGAGGCCAAGACGCACCGGAAGAGGTGGGCGTGTGACCGCGTCAAAAGAAGCGATCCGGATGGCCGAAGTCGCCGCTCGCGCGGCGGCGGCCAAACTGGCCCAGGACATCGTCGTCATCGACGTGTCCAAGCAGTTGGTGATCACCGACTGCTTTGTGATCGCGTCGGCCGCCAACGAGCGCCAGGCCAACGCGGTCGTCGACGAGGTCGAGGAGAAGATGCGGCTGGAGGGGTATAAACCCGCCCGCCGCGAAGGCACCCGCGAGGGTCGCTGGGTGCTGCTCGACTACATCGACATCGTGGTCCACGTCCAGCACACCGACGAACGCCATTTCTATGCGCTGGACCGGCTTTGGCGGGATTGCCCGATCGTGGCGGTGGATCTCGACGGCAGCGACTCGGGAATCGATGCAGACGGCGGGCAGGCCGACCCGGAGGCGACGTGACCCCGCGGGTGCGCCGGCTGGTCATGCTCCGCCACGGGCAGACCGAGTTCAACGCCGGCAGCAGAATGCAGGGCCAACTCGACACCGACTTGTCCGACCTCGGCCGCGCCCAGGCCGTCGCGGCCGCCGAGGTGCTGGCCAAGCGCCAGCCGCTGACCATCGTGTCCTCGGATCTGCGCCGCGCGCACGAGACCGCGCTGACCCTCAGCGAGCACAGCGGGCAGCCGGTGCGCATTGACACCCGGCTGCGCGAGACCCATCTCGGTGACTGGCAGGGGATGACGCACTCGGAGGTCGACGCGATGTCGCCCGGGGCCCGGATCGCCTGGCGTGACGACGCCCGATGGGCGCCGCACGGCGGGGAGAGCCGGATCGACGTCACCGACCGCAGCCTTCCGCTGGTCGCCGAACTCGTTGCCGCAGAACCGGAATGGGGCGCCGACGAGCCGGATCGTCCGGTGGTTCTGGTGGCCCATGGCGGCCTGATCGCCGCGCTCACGGCCGCGCTTCTCGACCTGCCGGTGGACAGTTGGCCGGTGCTGGGCGGCATGGGCAACGCGAGCTGGGCCCAATTGTCCGGTCATGGACCAGTTGATGCCCGGCTTTCCGAATTGCGCTGGCGGCTCGACGTGTGGAACGCATCGGCTCAGGTCGCCAATGACGTCCTCTGACCCACCGCGGCGACGAACCCTTCTGGTCTTCTGCGATTCGCTGTCCTACTACGGCCCAGGAGGCGGCCTTCCCGCCGACGATCCGCGGATCTGGCCCAATATCGTTGCCGCCGAGCTTGATTGGGATCTTGAACTGATCGGGCGGATCGGCTGGACCTGCCGCGACGTGTGGTGGGCGGCGACGCAGGATCCGCGGTCCTGGGCGGCGCTGCCCAAGGCCGGGGCGGTGATCTTCGCGACCAGCGGGATGGACTCGTTGCCCTCGCCGCTGCCGACCGCGCTGCGGGAGCTGATCCGCTACGTGCGTCCCGCGCCGGCGCGACGGTGGGTGCGTGACGGCTACGGTTGGCTGCAGCCGCGGCTCTCCCCGGTGGCCCGTTCCGCGCTGCCGCCGAAGCTGACGGTCGAATACCTCGAAATGACCCGCGGCGCGATTGATTTCAATCGTCCCGGCATACCGATGGTCGCCTGCCTGCCCTCGGTGCACATCGCCGACACCTACGGCAAGGCCCATCACGGCCGCCCCGGGACGGTTGCCGCGATCACTGATTGGGCCGGCGAGCACGGCATCCCGCTGGTCGACCTGAAGGAGGCCGTCGCCGCGGAGATGCTTGCCGGACGGGGCAATCCCGACGGTATTCACTGGAATTTCGAGGCACACCGGGCGGTCGCCGAGTTGATGCTCAAGGCGCTCGCCCAGACCGGTGTGCTGCGCGACGAACAGGTCTGAGATGTCCGTCGTCGTCGTGACGGATTCCTCTGCCCGGCTGCCGTCGGACCTGCTCGCGCAGTCCGACATCAGGGTGGTTCCGCTGCATGTCCTGCTCGACGGCAAGGACTTCCGCGATGGTGTCGACGACATGCCTGCCGATCTCTACCAGCGTCCCCAGGTCAGCACCGCCGGCCCCAGCCCTGCCGAGCTGGCCGCCGCCTACCGGAATGCCTGGGCTGACAGCGACGGCGACGGAGTGGTGGCTGTGCATCTGTCCACCGCGCTGTCGAGCACGGTGGGTGCCGCGCAGCATGCTGCCGCGGAGTTCAGCGGGACCGTCCGGGTGGTTGACTCCAAGTCGGCGGGGATGGGCACCGGTTTCGTCGCGCTCGCTGCGGCCCGCGCGGCCGGTACCGGATTGGACGCCAAAGACGTTGCTGCCCAGGCAGAAAAAGCCGCCGCGCGGGTGCATGCCTTCATCGTGGTGCAGCGCCTGGACAATCTGCGCCGCAGTGGGCGCATCGGCACCGCGGCGTCGTGGCTGGGGACGGCGCTGGCCGTCAAACCGCTGCTGCGTATCGAGGACGGCAAACTCGTGCTGGGACAACGGGTGCGGACCTTCAGCAAGGCCACTGCGGCCATGGTCGAGCAGGTCCTGGAGGTGGTGGGGGAGAAGCGCGCCGCGCTCGCGGTGCAGCACGTCGACAATCTCCCCGGCGCCACCCAGGTTGCGGCGACTCTGGCTGCCGCCCTGCCGGGGTGCGGTTCACCGGTGGTCACCGATCTGGGGCCGGTGCTCGGTGTGCACCTCGGGCCCGGGGCGGTCGGCGTGGTGGTCGCTCTGGACGTCTAACCGGCGAAGCGCCCGGTGACCGGCGGTAGATCCTTGAGCGTCACGATGCCCGGCGGGGCGGCGACCACCGCCGGCACCGCGTTGGTCACCGGCATGGCGGTGTAGATCATTCCCAGCCCCATGAAACCGGGCTCGGCCCAGTTTTTGGGGGGAAGGCAGTGCAGCACCGTGCGCATGTTCGGCACGCCGAACACCTGGATGACGTGGCCGTGTTCGAGTGGTTTGGGCGGGTCGACGTGCTCTCCCATGATCCAGTTGAACCCGACGCTGACGACGTTGCGGTCACCCACCCAGCCGCGGTGGTAGCCGTAGACCCCGGCGACGGTGCCTTCGGGGATGGTCATGAACCCGAGATCGGAATCCCCGGTGGCCGGGGTGAAGGTCACGTCAAAAGTCATCCGGTCGAGGTCGGCGCCGATCGCGTCGGCCATCATCGCGGCCGATTCGGCGAACACCGCACTCTCGTCGGCCACGCTCTCGGCCAGTCCGGGAGTTTCGGGGTCGCACCCGAACCCCATCGCGGTCTGGGTTGCCGCCGACTCGTAGGTAGAGCAGTCCACCGACTCGGTGATGCGGATCTCGTCGACCCGCTCGCAGGCGCCGGAGAGCACCATACCGACCATGTTGCTCATCCCGGGGTGCGCGCCGCTGCCGAAAATACTGGAATTACCGACCTCACAGGCCATTTGGATTCTCTCGACGTCGGCCTTGCTGTTCTTGCCACCAGTGATCCAGGCCGCCGAAGTGCATACGTTGACACCGGCGGCCAGCAGCATCTCCAGTTCGTCGATGCTCGGCCACAGCGGGTTGTAGCAGCAGGCGTCGGGTTGGGTGGCGAGCAGCACCTCGATGTCGTTGGTGGCGAGGATGCCGGTTTGTTCGGGCCAGCCCGCCAGTTCGGCGGCGTCCAGGCCGACCTTGTCCTCCCCGTGCGCGTAGACGCCGACCAGTTCCATGTCGGGCCGGCCGAGGATCGCGTGCAACGATCGTCGGCCGATATTGCCGGTGGTCCACTGGATCACGCGGATCGGGTAGTCGTCGGTCGGGGTCATGCCTCTCCTCCGGGTCGGGGCGGTACTGCACAGCAGTATGGACAGCGGCTGTTACTCACAGTCGCCGATTCGTCCACAGGCGAGCACTCGGTGCGGGTCGCCGCGGGCCGGCCGCGACGGTCGCCGACTCTAACGTCGTCGGCATGCCGACTGACGACCGCCTGGCCAATCTCTACCGCCGTCTCGGGGACCGATCGGGGCCGGTCCGCCCCGATGGTGACGGGGCCGGTGACGACACCGATCCCAGCCAGACCGACGACGACATCGACACGGCGGTCCCGGCGTGGATCCCCGACGGAGGCGCCGGGAGCCGCCGGGCGTGGCTGGAGCAGATACGCGCCGACCCTGCCCGCGCCGGCGGCATCGCGCTGGCCGTCGTCGCCGTACTCGCCGTCCTGATCACCATCATCACGCTCGTCCGGCAGCATCCGGTGCCGGTCGCCGCGGCCGACCTGCCGCCGGTTCAGCCGGTCACCGCTACCTCCACGACGGCGTCGGCGCCACCGTCGGCCCCCGGCGGCCGGCCGCTGGTCGTCAGTGTGGTGGGGCTGGTCGGGCAGCCCGGGCTGGTGACGCTGGCACCCGAGGCCCGCGTCGCCGACGCGGTGTCGGCCGCCGGCGGGGTGCTGCGCGGCGCCGACACGGTGGGGCTCAACCTGGCCCGCCATCTCAGCGACGGCGAACAGATCGTGGTGGGCATCGCCACCCCGGCAGGTCGCCCCGCGGTGCTGGGCAGTTCGGTCGGCGGTGCGCCGGCTCGCGGCGGACAGCCGGACACGCCCGCGAAACCCGTTGGGCCCGTTGACCTCAACACCGGATCGGTGCAGGATTTCGACGCGCTGCCCGGGGTAGGGCCGGTCACCGCGGCGGCGATCGCGGCATGGCGCACGGCCAACGGCCGCTTCACCAGTGTCGACCAGCTCGGCGAGGTGGACGGTATCGGGCCGGCCCGGCTGGAGAAGCTGCGGCCGCTCGTGCGGGTCGGGTAGGCCGCAGTTGTCTGGATTCGACCTGCGGCTGGTCCCCGGTGCCCTGACCGCCTGGGCGGTCACCGCGGCGGGGATCGGCTGCGGCGCCGGTTTCTGGCTGGCCGCCTGCAGCGTCGCGCTCGGCGTCGGCTGGTGGGCGGCCGCCCGTTGGCGCGGTGCGAGATGGCCGGTTCTTCGGGCCGGCGCCGCGGCGGTGCTCGGTGCCGCGGCCGTGGGCGCCGGGTTCGGCACGGCGGTCGGGCTGCGTGCCGAGGCGGCTGCGCATCATGATCTGGCCCGGCGGACCGGATCGACGGTGGAGGTGACGGTCACGCCGGTGGAGACACCGCACCGGGCCGGCCCCGGACGCCTCATGTTCCGCGCCGATCTGAATCGCGTCGACAACCGTGAAAGTAGCGGAGCCGTGCTGGTTTTCGCGTCGGGCCTTGATTTCGCGGGACTGGGCGCAGGACAGCCCGTCCGGTTCCGGGCGCGGGTCTCGCGCCCGGCCCGGCGCGACCTCACGGTCGCCGTGCTGAATCCGGTCGGCCGGGCGCGGTTGGGTGAGCCGTCCCGGCTGCAGCGCACCGCGCGGGTGATCCGTGACCGGTTCGCAGCGGCGGCCCGCGAGGTGCTGCCCGGCGACCAGGCGGCGATCCTGCCCGCGCTTGCGCTCGGCGACACCTCCGCGGTGACCGCCGCGACCGCAGCCGACTTCCGTGCGGCCGGTCTGACCCACCTGATGGCGGTGTCCGGGGCGAACGTGACCATCGTGTGTGCGGCGGTGCTGCTTTCGGCGTATCTGGTCGGGCCGCGGACGGCGGTCGCGCTGGCGGCGCTGGCGCTGGTCGGATTCGTCGTGGTGGTCCAGCCCAGCCCGAGTGTGCTGCGCGCGGCGGTGATGGCCGCCATCGGCTTGATGGCGGTGCTGTCCGGGCGCCGGCGCCAGGCCGTCCCGGTGCTGGCGGCGACCGTCCTGGCGCTGATGCTGATCACGCCGCAGCTCTCCGTGGAGGTGGGATTCGCCCTGTCGGTGGCGGCCACCGGGGCTCTGGTGGTGCTCGCGCCGCTGTGGTCGGAGCGGCTGGTGACCAGGGGCTGGCCAAAAATGCTGGCCGATGGGCTGTGTGTCGCGCTGACCGCGCAACTGGCCACCGCTCCGCTCATCGCCGCGATCTCGGGGACGTTCAGCCTGGTGTCGGTGATGGCGAATCTGCTTGCCGCGACGGTCATTCCGCCGATCACCCTGATCGGCACGTCGGCGGCTGTGCTCGGTTGCCTGTCGCCGCAGGCAGCCGGGTTCCTCATCCGTTTCACCGGCCCGGGACTGTGGTGGTTGCTGTGCATCGCCCGCGGTGCGGCCCGTATTCCGGGCGCGACGCTGGCGGTGCCGACGGGCTGGGGCGGCATGGTAGGCGTGGCGGGCGCAAGCCTGGCGGCCGTCCTGATGTGGCGCTGGCGCTGGTTTCGGATCGGCGCCGCCGTCGCTGGCCTGTGTGTCGTCGCATGGTCGGTGTCTGGACTCGTCGGCGGCGCGTGACACCATCGCGGTGTGGAGGGACTGCATCTGGTTCTCGGCGATGAGGAACTGCTCATCGAGCGGGCCGTCGGCGGGATTCTGCGTGCGGCCCGAACGGCGGCCGGCAACGACGACGTGCCGGTGGACCGGCTGCGCGCCGGGGAAGTCTCGACCAATGAACTGGCCGAGTTGCTCAGCCCGTCGCTGTTCGCCGACGAACGCGTGGTGGTCCTGGAGTCGGCCGCCGAAGCGGGTAGGGACGCCGTCGCCCTGATCGACGGAGCCGCGGCCGACCTGCCCCCGGGAACGGTGCTGGTGGTGCTGCACTCCGGCGGCGGCCGGGCCAAGGCGCTCGCCGGCCGGTTACGAGATCTCGGCGCTCAGGTTCATCAGTGCGCCAAGATCGCCAAAGCAGCCGAACGCGCCGACTTCGTCCGCGCCGAATTCCGTGCCCACAAGATCAAGGTCGACGACGACACCGTGGCCGCGCTGCTGGAGACGGTCGGATCAGACATCCGGGAGCTGGCGTCGGCCTGCTCTCAGCTGGTGGCTGACACCGGCGGTCGGATCGATGCCGCCGCCGTCCGCCGCTACCACAGCGGCAATGCCGAGGTAACCGGCTTCGATATCGCCGACATGGCGGTGCTCGGCGACGTCGCGGGTGCGGCGGAGTCACTGCGCTGGGCGATGGCGCGGGGAGTGGCGCACGTTCTGCTCGCCGACGCCCTGGCCGAGGCAGTGCACGCCATCGCACGGGTAGGCCCGCTCTCCGGGGACCCATACCGCCTGGCCGGTGAGTTGGGTATGCC
>Ga0194055_10001736_pt1 | contig 17618 bp, 16 predicted proteins | sample SepL449m_MetaG_FD_155482 | JGI IMG/M metagenome (GOLD analysis project Ga0194055, IMG submission 155482) | Anoxic zone freshwater microbial communities from boreal shield lake in IISD Experimental Lakes Area, Ontario, Canada - Sep2016-L442-9m | ecosystem: Environmental > Aquatic > Freshwater >...
AGTTCTCGTGGAGCATCCCGGGTGTCTCCGGGTTTCTGGCCACGGCGCCGGTTGCCGTGCCCGAACCGACGACCTCGCTCATGGCCATCGCCGCGCTGGCGGGCGTGCAACTCCTCCGCCGCCAGCATCGCGTCACTTCGCCGCGTTGATGAACACCTCGACCTGCTGGCCGACGAACAGCGGCGGCCGGCCGGTGGGATCAAACCCGTAGATCACCTGGAGCACCCGGGTGTCGACCCGCTCGGTCGTGTCACCCGTGAGTGACTTCTTCGGCACCACGAACGGCTCCACCCGCACGAACTCCAGAGGGTATTTTTCCTGGAGATTGCCCCGCGGAACCGCCGTCGCCGGAAGTCCCTTTTGAAACCGCGGGATGTCGTACTCGTCGATGTCCACGCGAACGTGAAGTTTGTCGGTGTTGCCGAGGACGATGAGCGGCTGGTTCGGGGGCGTGCCCACGAACTCGCCGGGCAGCACGTTTACCTGAAGCACGCGGCCGGCGACGAGCGCTCGCACCACCAGCCTGTCGAGTTCGATCTCGAGCTTGCCCACCTCGGCCTCCACCCGCCCGAGTGCGGCCCGCGACACGTCGCGATCGTACTGCCATGACCCGGCCTTGAGCAGGTCGAGTTCGGCCTGCGCCTTGGCGAGCTTCGCCTGCGCGGCGGCGAACGCCTCCCGCCGCTCGATCATCTCCTGCTCCGACGAGGCCTTGCGGGCGAAGGTATCCTCCGTCCGCCTGAGCGCATCGGCCTCGCGCACCACGGCTGTCTTCGCGTCGGCGACCGCGGCGGCGAGCACCGGAATCTTCTCCTGCCGCGGCTCGGCCTCGAGCCTCACCAGCTCGCTCTTCGCCTGCGCCACCGCCGCCTGACGCACGGCGAGTTCACCGCGGAGATCCCGGTCATCGAGTCTGAACAGCGGCGTGCCGACCCGCACTTCGTCCCCCTCCGTCACCAGCACCTCGACGACGACGCCGGGAGTTTCCGAGCCCACCGAGATATTGTCCGTCTGAGCCTCCACGATGCCCGAGGCGGCAAGCGCGTCGGCGTAGGGATTCTGCGCCGGGGCGATCGGGGGCGCCGGGGTTCGGGTGACGGGTCGCGTGGACCAGACGAACCAGCCCGCAAACCCGAGCAGCGCCAGCGACACCACCGGCAGGATCCACTGCGTGACGACGTCGCCCAGTGTGCGGGGACGATCGAGTCGACGCGATGATGAGGTCTGCGCCGTTGCCATGCGGTCTCTATGCCGGCGGCCGGGGCAAATCACCACCGGCGCCCTGATGGTGAGGAACCGACTCGACTGAGTCAATCCGGCCGTCCTCCATCGTGGCGATCCGGTCGGCAAACGAATAGATCCTCGCGTCGTGGGTGACCACGATCACCGCCCGGCCAGGCTGCACCGCCACCCGCTGGATCAGCTCCAGGGTGAGCCGGCCGTTCTCGGCATCGAGGGCGCTCGTCGGCTCGTCGCAGACGAGCAGCCGCGGCTGGTGGACGAGCGCCCGGGCGATCGCCACCCGCTGCTGCTGACCGCCGGAGAGTTCGCTCGGCAGGTGGGCGAGGCGGTCGCCCATGCCGAGTTCCGCGAGCACGTCGGCCGCCGCCTCGACGGCTCGCCGCCGCTTCCAGCCCGCAATCAAGAGCGGCACGGCAGCGTTCTCGGCGGCGGTCAGTGCCGGCAGCAGGTTGTAGGACTGAAACACGAAGCCCACGTTCTCCCGACGGAACCGCACCTTGCGGCCGTTGGACATCGCCACGAGATTGTCGCCGAGCACGACCACCTCGCCCGCCGTGGGCGCGAGCGTGCCGGCGATGATCGAGACCAGCGTCGTCTTCCCGCAACCGCTCGGACCGACGAGCATCAGGAGTTCTCCGCTGGGAACGTCGAGGTCCACACCCCGCAAGGCCCAGGTTGCCGCGCTGCCGCGACCAAATTCCTTCGTCACGCCCCTCACGTGAACCGCGAGATCGGCGGCGACTGGTTCGGCGGCTGGCTGTGGCGATGACATGACGGGATCCTTGGGCGGGCTCAGCCCCGGAAGACGATCGCGGGATCGACGACGAGCACCTTCCGAATCGACAGCAGGCTGGCGACGATCACGATCAGAAACACCGCCACCGCGGTGATGGCGAGCACCTGCCAGGGCATGAAGAAGGCGAGCCGCGACGCCCCCTTCACCACCCAGCCGAAGATCGCGGCCAGCCCGACGCCGAGGCCGTAGCCCACCACGCCCACCTGCACCCCCTGCGCGAGCACCATCATGAGGATCGTCCCGTTGCTCGCCCCCATCGCCTTGAGCGCGCCGTACTGGCGGATGTTCTCCACCGTGAAGAGGTAAAAGGTCTGGCCCGCAATCGCCGTGCCCACGAGGAATCCGAGCAGCACCGTGATCCCGAAGTTCACTGGAATGCCGGTCTTCTGGAGGTAGTGGTCGATCGTCTTCCAGAGAAACTGCTGCCGCGTGAGGGCCTGCAGACCCGTCCGCTCGTCGATCCGCCGGCAGACCTCCGTGGGATCGATCCCCGGCATGGCCTGGGCCAGCACGAACGACAGCACCTTTCGCTCCGGCGGAGCGAACACCACGGCCTGGCTGTAGCGGGTGTAGACGATCGGAAAGCTCGTGAACGTGCGGCTCGCCTTGGTGATGCCCACCAACACGGCGCGGCGGTCGTTCATCTCGAACGTGCGGCCGAGTCGGTAGGGCTCGCCCGGCCAGATCCGCCGGTAGCCGGCGTCGTCGATGATCACCGCATCGGGCGACCGAAGCCCGGCCACGGAGCCCATGAACAGCCCCTGCGGCGCGCCCACGAGCGTGGCATCGTCGAGCCCGAGGAGGATCATCTGCTCGTAGAGTCCCTCCTCGAGGCGGGCTCGGGCGATGCCTTTGTAGAACCGCACGGCCCACTTGACGCCGGGCACGCTCTTGACGCGAAACAGGTCGTTGTCCGACAGCGGCTTGACGTCGTCCACGAACTGCACGTTGCGGTCCATCACCCAGATGCCGGGGCCCTCGACGTCGCGGATCTGGCTGACGGTCAGCGACATCAGCCCGCAGAAGATCGACGCCTGCTGGGCGATGAGCACAGCGGCAAAGACCACGCCAAACACGATCCCCAGGTACTTCACCCGGTTGCCGACCAGCATCTTCCAGGCGATCCAGAGCATGCCCGCATCATATCCAACTTTCGCCCGCTTCTCGCGTCGCCCCCATCGCTCACGCGATTGGGCTTCCCGGTCAGGGCGAGGGCTCGGCGTCGAGGGCGATCAGCCGGCTGGCGGTGCGAAACACCATCCGTCCTCCCACCACTGCCGGCGTGGCCCGGCATTCCTCGCCGAGCGCTGCCCGCCCGAGCACCTCAAAGTCGTCGCCGTCGGCCAGCGTCACCACCTCACCATCGGCCGAGATGTTGCGGATCGTGCCACCCACGGCGATCGGCGAGGCGGAGAACGTGCCCCCCACTCGACCCCGCCAGCGGACCTCACCAGTCGCCGCATCGACGCAGGTCACCACACCCCGGTCGCCCCAGAGGTAGAGCCGCTCACCGACGGCCAGTGGCGTGGGCACGTAGGGCGCGGCGCTGCGGTCGAGCCGAAACACGAGCTCGGGCTCTGCCGGGTTTGCGTCCGTGGCGGTCTCCGGAACGCGGACGGCCACAAGCGTCGTGTCACCGCCGCCGTCACCCGAGGTGCCGATAGCGAGCGGTCCGGCGAGGACCGGCGACGACACCGCTCGCTTCGGCAGGCACTTTCGCTCCCAGACCACGCGGCCCGTCGCTGCGTCGATGCCCGTCACGCCATGGGCGTTGCTCGTGAGCACGATCTGCGGACCGGCCGGCCCGTCGATGACCAGCGGCGTGGCATAGCCCGACTTGCCGCTCTCTCGTGGCAGTCGCCACCGCTCACGGCCGGTCGCCGCATCAAGCGCCACGACGAAACTCGCCCCCTCCTGATCGTTCGGCACGATCACGAGATCGCTGCAGACGGTGGCGGACCCGCCGAAACCATGCTCACCCTCGTAGGGGCCGAGGTCCACGTGCCACGTGGGCTCACCGTCGAGCGTGAACGCTTCGACCCGGAGGCCATCTCCGGCGGCCCACATCCAATAGACGCCCTCGTCGCCCACCGCAACCGATCCCGATGCGGAACTATTCTGCACGTGATGCCGATTGATCGGCCCAGGGATCTCGCGGCTCCAGATCGCTACGCCATCGGCGAGGGCATGGCAGAGCACGAATCGTTTTTCCGCGGCCTCATCCGCGCTCGCCGTATAGATGCGGCCCGCGCGAATCACGGGCGACGCGTGCCCCCGGCCCGGCACCGTCGCGGTCCACGAGGCGTCGGCGACGGCCCACTCGACGGGAAACCGCTGCTCGCCACCATCCCCCGCACCGTTGGCACCCCGCCACCGCGACCATGGCTCAACTTCGGGTTCGGCGACGGCGGGGAGCGCGGCGAGGATCGTGAGGAGGGCAGCCAAACAGGCTCGAAACATGATCACACCATTCCTCCAGCGGCCATCGGCGGCCAAAAACTCGCGGCGGCCGCACTATACCCCGCATATGCGGTCCGTGCGCCGCGGACGCCCCCTGGCACGTGGGGGTCTCGCTACCGACCTCAGACGGTTCTTGCTGAATCTGCCAAACCGTCCGAGGCGCTGGTAGCCGCTGAAAATCCAGCCGGCACACGGGACGATACCGATGGGACCAGGCCGGCCTCCTTGGAGCCCCATCTCCCGCCATGCGTACCCTCGTGATCGCGACCGTCGCCACGGTCGCACTGGTTCCCGTGTCACCTGTCGATGCCGCCAGCGCCGGCTTCGACCCCCGCATCGTCACGTTCGGCGAAAGCCGCCAACAGATCCAGAACACGCCGGTTCTCGAGCGGCCCAACCGGCCGCTGCACGTGTACGGCAACACGGCCCGCCGCCGGCACAGCCGCGGCTCATCCAAAGCCGCGAACTGAGTCGGGGTTCACAGGTCAAAAACCTGTGCTCCCTGCTCCAGTAGCACAGGTTGGCAACCTGTGCCCAATCCCCGCTCCCGTAGCACAGGTTGGTAACCTGTGCCGAATCCCCGCTCCCGTAGCACAGGTTTTCAACCTGTGCCGAAGAGCAGCCGGGCCGGTCATCTCACAGGTTGCCAACCTGTGCTACTTCACAGGTTGCCAACCTGTGCTACTTCACAGGTTAACAACCTGTGCTACGTCACCGGCTTCTGCCCCCTACGCCGTCGCGGCGGCTCCGCGGCCAACAGTTCCACGAACAACAGCCCGTGCACGCGATATTCGCGGCCGCTGCCCGCCGCGAAGCACTGCCGCCGCGTCCGCACGAGCCTCCCGGCGCGGAACGCATGCCGCCCGTCGATCCGAAACCACGTGCCCTCCGCAAGTTCCTCCACTCGCACGCGGCCCTCGTGCGGCTGATCGTAGCGGGCGAGCGCGAGGAGGAGATGGCGGTCGCTGCAGGTCGCCGCGGCCGGATTCTGGAGCGATCGCGCCACGGCCGTCGCCACGTCGTCGGGAAATACGCCCGCCTTTACGACCGGGGCAAGCACCGCGGAAAACTCCCGCTTCCACTCGGCTCCATGCGGCCGCAGTCGGCGGCCGCGGAGGAAGCCGCCGCGATGCCGCTCCCACGTCGCCGCATGCGCCACCTCGTGGAGCAGCGTCGTCAGAAAGGCATACGGATTGAGGTCGGCATTGACGGTGATCCGATGGGGCCGAAGCGGAGCCAGCGGCGGCCGGTGATCGCCGAGCTTTGACCGCCGGGGCCGCACGACGCGAAGATCGACCGCCAAGCCCTCGAGCAGCCGGGCCACGTGGTCCACGGCCGCCACTGGGAGGTACGGCCGCACGATCTCAGTGGGGATGGAAGCGGGGTAGGATCTGGCAGGCCGCTTCATCGCGTCACCCCCGGCACCACCACCGACGGCACCGCATCGGGATCGACTGCGTGGGTGGCAAAGTAGTCGTCGATCGCACGTACGTCCGCGGCGGTTGGCGGCGGCGGCGTCTCGTCGCGAATCACCCGCTCCACGTGCGGCATCCCGCCCACGATCGTCCGTCGCTCCTCGACCATCCAGCGTGGCCCGAACTGGTAGACGGCGTAATACATCGTCGCCGCCTTCGCCGCCCCCACGCCGCCGCAGCGGCAGGCGTCGTGAAACATCCGGTGCACTTCCTGCCAGGGCCGGTCGCGGACCACGCAGGCCACGTCGTGCACCACCGACGCGTTGCGAAACCTCCCCTCGAAAGGTCCGCCGATCATTGACCAAAACGCGCGGGGGATGCTCGCCCCGTTCACGACAGCGCCCGCCGGCGCGTCCCAACGAGCATCGCGCGGATCGACGTAGGCGAAGGGTTCCACGAGCGTCATGTCGCGGCCGTCGGCCTCCCACTTGGCCACCACGTCACCCACGAACTGGCCCCACCACGACGATGCCGACGCCGCAGCGACCGCTGGCCGATCGGCCGCGTCGGGCACCGCGAACGTGAGCGGCTGCGGCGTGGATCGCTTCACGAGTTCTGCGACAAGCGGCCGGGCCGGATCGGGCAGCGAGGCGTCGTCGCACGACACCCGCACGAACATTTCGGCGCGGTCGATCGCGAGGTCGTATTGCTTCCGGTCTCGTGCCGCCGCCGCGAACCGCTCAAACGACGCCACGAGGCCACTGGTGACAACGAGGCCCTCGATCGCAACACGGTCGGCGGCAGCGAGGCCCGCGGTGTCGATGCGACATCCACGGACCGCACCCGCAAACCCTCCAGAAAGCATGAATGTGATCCGCATGAGGTGCCTCGATGTCGTGGCCGGCATTATGGTCATGGCGGACCTCCGCCGCCGTCGCGGATGGGCTGATCACCGGGGAGAGATGGCGCCGAACTGCAGGCGGACCGTTCTCAGCGTGTCGGCGCTCACGGGTTCACCCGGGCGTAAGCCAGTTTTCGGTTTTCAGCCCTGCGACGCGATCGAATTCCTTGGTATTGTCCGTCACGAGCACGGCATCGAGCGACTGGGCGTGGGCGGCGATCATCAGGTCGTAGGGACCGATCAGTCGGCCGCGTTTTTCGAGGTGAGCCCGGATGGGGCCGTACAGCCGCGCGGCGGCGGCATCGAAGGGGAGGACTCGAAAACCGGACAACAGGCTATCGAATACCCGTCTGTTGTGCTGCCGCCGCCCGCTCTTCACGATTCCGTATTCGATTTCGGCGACCACGACCGACGAGAGAAGGATCGCGTCGGCGGGAATGTCCTCCAGCCGATCTGCAAGCCCGAGCCGTTGCTGGCTCATGGCGATCAGGATGTTTGTGTCAAGGAGAAACTGCACGTCATCGATCCAGATCGACGTCATCGAGCGGCAGTTCGCTGATCCCCGGCAGATCGAGACCACCCAGCTCCCAAGCGGCCCGGAACACGTCGACCGCGGCACGCCTCGTTCGCGGTTCCGGTACGAGTCGAGCCACCGGCTTACCGCGCCGCGCAATCACAATTTCCTCCCCGCCCTCGACGCGGTCCACAAGCGCGGAAAAGTGCGCCTTGGCCTCTGCTATGGCAACCCGTTTCATGGCCACCTCCGACACCCGTTCCACTCGTAATGACCAAGTTGGTCATTTCAAGTGTATGACGCTTGAAGGCGTGGCGTCAACAGCCGCTGTACGCGGATCGCCGCGATCAAGCCGAGCAGCCCGTGCCGGGCTCTGTCGAGGAGGAACTCCTTGGCTATCTCGAGCCGCAAGCCCAACGCCGCGAGGCGTGGGGCGACCGTGATTCGGCACCGACCTTGACGGTCGCTCCGTTCCTGCCGCCCCCCCGTGAACTTGCATCTCGGCCGCCGCCGATCATCCTTGAGCGAGACTGGCACCGGACGCAGCAGGAACCGCTGGCCCGACCGAGTTTCGGGTACTTTTCATGCGCACCGCTTTCGTCACCGGCGCGACCGGATTCATCGGCCGCCATCTTGTCGACGCCCTTCTCGACCGCGGCGTCGAGGTCCGCTGCCTGGTACGTTCGCCGGCTCGGGCCGCTCATCTCAATCAACGCGACGGCGTACGCACGGTGCCAGGATCGCTCGCCAACGTTTCGGCGTGGCGATCCGAGCTGGCTGGCTGTGACGCCGTCTTCAACGTCGGCGGGCTCGTTGCGGCCTGCAATCGCGACGACTTGTTTGGCATCAATGGCCGTGCGGTCGGCGCGCTGGCCGATGCCTGCGCGGCGATCGACGCTCCTCCCACGCTCGTCCAGGTGTCGTCGCTGGCGGCGGCCGGCCCGCCCCCAGTGGGCAAGTCGATCCGCGACGAGGCCGACCCGTTCACGCCGGTATCGGACTACGGGGCCAGCAAGCTCCTGGGCGACGGCGAACTTCGTAAGCGGGCCGCCCAGCTGCCGATCACGAGCATTCAGCCGGGCATCGTGTTCGGACCGCACGACGCGCAGGTGCTCATGCTCTACCAGATGATCAACGCTGCCCGGCTCCACCTCCCGATGGGATTCCGGCCGGTCCCCGTGTCGATGATCCATGTGGCCGACCTCGTGGCGCTGATGCTCAAGGCCGCCGATCACGGCGAGCGAATGACGCCCCACAACGGCAACGGCCACGCTGGCAGCGGCGTGTATCACGCCTGCGACGACCGCGAATACCCCAGCTACGGCGAGTTTGGCCAGCGAATCGCCCGGGCGATCGGTCGCTGGGTATTCGTGCTGCCGGTGGCGACTCCCGTCGCGTGGCCGGTCGTCACCATTTTGTCCACCTGCTCGAATCTCGCCGGCAAGCCAAGCCTGATCTCACCCGACAAGCTCCGGGAAGCCACGGCCCGCAGCTGGGCGGCATCGGCGGCGAAGGCTCGCTCACACCTCGATTTCGCGCCGGCGGCGAGCGTCGATCAGCGCCTCCGAGAAACGGGCGACTGGTTCAGGTCCAACGGCATGCTGTAGGCTTCTCGTGGCGAAGCGACATTCGCCCCTAAGGAGATCCTTATGCACGACACTTGCCGAAACGGCTCTGCCCTCTCCCGTCGCCGGTTTGCCGCGGGGCTCGCCGCCGTGGCGACCGCCACCGTCACGTCGCCCGCCTTCGCGCGGGTCCGCCGACTCACTGCCAACGAAACCATCATCGGCGAGGGCGAGCACCGGTTCCGCGTGAAGCATCACTTCCCGCAACTTCCCGATCCGTTCACCTGGCAAACCACTCACGGCGTGGCCCTCGACGAGGCGGGCAACCTCTACGTGATCCACGAGGGCAGGAAAGACCGCAAAGATCACCCGTCGATCTTCGTGTTCGACCCCGAAGGAAAGTTCGTCCGCGCCTTCGGCAGCGAGTTCCAGGGGGGCGGCCACGGCATCGAGGTCCGCAAGGAGGGCAGCGAGGAGTTCCTCTACGTCTGCGGCTATCAAGACGTGAAGTGCTTCGCGAAGCTCACGCCTCAGGGCGAGATCGTCTGGTTCCGCAAGGCGCCGATGGAGTCGGGCTGCTACGCAGCGGGCGAAGACACTTCGACCACGAAGAACTGGACCCGCCAGGGCTTTTTGCCCACCAACTTCGCCTTCGTGGATGATGGCGGCTTCCTGCTCGCCGACGGCTACGGCTCGTTTCGGATCCACCGTTACGACAAAGATGCGAAATGGCTCTCGTCGTTCGGCGGCGAGGGGGAGGGCAAGGGCACGTTCAACACGCCCCACGGGATCTGGATCGACCGCCGTGAGGGCCACGAGCCGACGATCGTGGTCTGCGACCGGGCCCACAACACGCTCCAGCTCTTCTCCCTCGACGGAACCTATAAGGAGACGATCTCGGGCTTTGGATTGCCGGCGAACATCGACACCTGGAAAAATCTGATGCTCGTGCCGGAACTCAAGGCCTGCGTGACGATCCTCGGCCCCGACAACAAGCCTGTGGTCCAGCTCGGCCGTGCGGTCGAGCGGCTCGACGAGATCAAGGACCTACGGTCACAGCCCGACAAGTGGCTCGACGGCCAGTTCGTCCATCCACACGACGCCTGCTTCAGCCCGACTGGCGACATCCTCGTCGCCGAGTGGGTTGGCACCGGCCGCGTCACGAAGCTCGAACGGGTCTGATACAGCCACGCCGCCCCGGGGAGCCGGCCTGATGCGCAGCTTCGACGTGATCGTCGCCGGGGCCGGCGGCATGGGAACGGCCGCCGCCGCGCACCTCGCCCGCCGCGGCGCGAGCGTGCTCGCCCTCGACCGCTTTCCGCCGGGCCATGCCCGGGGCAGTTCACACGGCCAGACGCGCCTCATCCGACTCGCCTACTTCGAGCATCCCGACTACGTGCCGCTGCTGCGCCGGGCCCGCGAGTTGTGGCGTGTGCTCGAACACGACTCGGGCACGCCGCTCCTCACCGAGTGCGGCCTGCTTTCGTCGGGGCCTGCCGATGACGACGTGATCGCGGGCACGCTCCGCTCGGCGCGGAAGCATGGCCTCACCGTCGAGCGGATGCCGGCCCGCGAGGCGATGCGCCGCTGGCCCGCGTTCGCGATCCCCGAGGAGTGGGATTCCGTCTTCGAAGCCGAGGCTGGCCACCTCGCGGTGGAGGCCTGCGTGCGGGCCCATGCCGAGGTGGCCGTGCGGCGCGGAGCCACGCTTGAAGCCGATCACGACATCCGCGGCTGGCGGATGGAAGGTGGCTCGGTCCTCGTGGAAACCTCGCGGGAAACAGTCGCGACCAATCGCCTCGTGCTCTGCCCGGGACCGTGGGCGGCCGACCTGCTGCGGCTGCCCGCCATTCCGTTCACGGTGCTCCGCAAGTCGCTCTTCTGGTATCCGCCGTCGGCAGGCCTCTCCGCAGCCGATGCCGCGGCCCTGCCCACCTTCGCCTTCGACACGCCCCGCGGATTCTTCTACGGATTTCCGGCGCTCGATGACCGGGGGCTCAAGTTCGCCGAACACACGGGCGGCCGAGTGGTCTCCGACCCGCAGCATGTCGATCGCGCGATCGACGCTGCGGAGCAGGCCACCATCGAGGGCTGGCTCGCCGACCATCTCCCAGGCGTCGGCCGCACGCGGACCGCGCACGAAGTCTGCCTCTACACGATGTCGCCCGACCACCACTTCGTGGTCGGCCTCCATCCTGCGCACCCGCAGGTCGCCGTCGCCGCCGGCTTCTCAGGCCATGGCTTCAAGTTTGCGAGTGTGATCGGCGAAGTGCTCGCCGACCTCGCCCTCACCGGCACCTCGCCCCATGACATCGGCTTTCTCTCGCCGCTGAGGTTTTCGGCATGAGCCGGTCCTGCACGGCCGCCTGGACGATGCTCGGCGTGTCGTGCTTGGTCGCAGCAGCCCAGGCACAGCCTCACGCCGCCACCGGCATCTCGGGCATCCACCCACACCTCGCGATGGACAGCGCCGAGGGAGAATGCGGCACCGGCGCGGTCGTGCCCTGGGCGGGCGGGTTGTGGGTGGTCACCTACGGGCCGCATCTGCCCAAGGGCTCGTCCGACAGGCTGTATGAAATCGCCCCCGACCTTCACCGCACCGTCCGACCCGAGAGCATCGGCGGCACGCCCGCCAACCGAATGATCCACGACGAATCGAGGCAACTCTTCATTGGTCCGCACGTGATCGACGAGCGAGGAGCCGTCCGCACGATCCCGTACGCCCGCATGCCGGGCCGGCTCACCGCCGTCGCCCGCCATCTCACCGATCCTGCCGGCAAGGTCTACGTCGCCACGATGGAAGAAGGGCTCTACGAAGTGGATGTCCGCTCGCTCGCTGTTCGCGCGTTGATCCGCGACGGCAACATGCCGCTGCCGAAGGCCGGCGAACACGACGACCTCGGCGATGTCGTCTCGCAGCTTCCCGGCTACCACGGCAAGGGCTGCTACTCGGGCCAGGGCCGCGTCGTGTATGCCAACAATGGCGACCGGGCGAAGGCCGCCCAGGCGATCCTCGGTGATCCAACCACGCCCAGCGGAGCACTCGCCGAATGGCGGCGGCCGGGCGATGACTGGTCGCTCATCCGCCGCAATCAGTTCACCGAGGTGACAGGCCCTGGCGGCATCCACGGCAACCGCCGCCCCGACACCGACCCGCTGTGGAGCATCGGCTGGGACGCCCGCTCGCTGATCCTGATGATGCTCGACGGCGGCACGTGGCACGCCTTCCGGCTGCCCAAGGTGAGCCACGCCTACGACGGCGCCCACGGCTGGAACACCGAGTGGCCGCGGATCCGCGAGGTGGGCAACGGCGATCTCCTGATGACGATGCATGGGGCGTTCTGGCGGTTTCCGCGGGAGTTCTCCGCCGCGGCGGCCACCGGCATCCGACCACGGTCGGCCTACCTCAAGGTGATCGGTGATTTCTGTCGGTGGGGCGACGACCTCGTCTTCGGCTGCGACGACGCGGCCAAGAAGGAGTTTCTGAACACGCGGAGCGTGAAGGGAGAGGTCGCTGGGCCGGAGCGGTCACATTCGAACCTCTGGTTCACGGAGCCCTCCCTCCCGGACCGCCTCGGGCCGCCGCATGCGTCTGGCGCCGTCTGGCTGCACGACGACATCGCCGCCGGCGCCACGGCTGAGCCACTGCTCGTGGCGGGCTGGGATCGAGGGAGCGTGTGGTTCGTCAACGGCGGCGATGAAGAGGCCCGATTCTCGGGCGACCTCGGCGACGTCGCTGTGCCGGCCCACGGATCGGCGCGCCGCCCGCTCCCGCACGACCTGGAATGGTTCCGCGTGACCGCCGTCACGGCCTGCCGCGATGCGAGCGTTGTGGTCACGCTTGCGTCGCGTGACGACCGTGGCGTGGCGCCCGACGCAATTTTTGCGGGCCTTGCCAGGATCGGTGACGCACCCGCATCCAGCGGCCTGCTCCACGCCGGCAGTGCCGGTGCCGGCACCCTCTCGCTCGTCGGCGACGCCAGCCTGCACGTGCTGGAGATGACTCCGGACGGCCACGGCATCGCCTCGCTGCGGCTCGTGACGAAAGACAACCCGCCGGTGGTCGAGTTCGTCCGCGAGAAGGTTGCGATCCCGCAGAGCTTGATCACGATCGACGACGGGGGCGTGCTGGTCGTTGACGACCGCGGCCGCCGCTGGCGTCTGCCCAAGAACGGCGACGCGTTCGATGCCGACACCCGGGCCGGCCGGCTGCGGATCTGCCGCGAAGTGGTCACCGAGCGCGATCTCTTTCATGCGTGCGGCACGTTCTACGAACTCCCGGCCGAGAATGCGGATGGCTTCGCCGTCATCCGGCCGATCGCGTCGCACGGCTTCGCCATCGCCGACTACGCATCCTCCCGGGGGCTGCTCGTGATGGCCGGCCTCGAAGCCAACGCCGCCGCGGGGCCGCATGTCGTCCGCAGCGACGACGGCAAGGCCGCGGTCTGGGTGGGCACGATCGACGACCTCTGGCGTCTCGGCAGGCCGCGCGGCGAGGGGGGACCGTGGAAGAACGCGGTCGTGACGGCAGGCGTGCCGAGCGATCCATTTCTACTCTGGGGGTTCGCCGACCGCCGGCTCGCCCTCCAGCACTCCGATGCGGTGGCCGTCACGATGCGGGTCGAGCTGGATCTCACCGGCACGGGGCTGTGGGTGGTTCACGACACCGTGGTCGTGCCGCCGGGTGCCACCGGCCGCGAGATCGCGTTCGCTCCCGAGGTGCAAGCCCGCTGGGTCCGCGTGACCGCCGACCGCGAGTGCACCGCCACCGCCTGGCTCACGTACCGCTGACGACCCGAGCGCGCAGTTCTCGCAAGCCCAACGGCGTAAGCCGTGGGGACTCCCCGTGCGGAACGCGCTGTACGCGATGTCTGTTGGTGGTTCACCCCACGCCTCACGGCGTTGGGCTTGGACGGAGGCCGGAGTAAGCCGACCGGCCGTAAGGCCGCGGGCGTCCCTCGCCGGACGCGATGTCTGTTGGCGGTTCGCCCCACCTACCGCGACGGCCGCTGCCGCCAGGCCTCGGCGAGGGCCACGCCGCAGGCGACGCCCACATTGAGGCTCTCCACCGCGCCGGTGCCGGGGATCTGCACGCACTCCGCGGCCGCGGTCTCGATCGCCCGCGACACGCCCTCGCCCTCGCTGCCGAGCACGATCAAGACCTTGCCGCCGAGGTTTGCCGCCGCGAGCGGCTTGCCACGATGGCTCGACGTGGCCACGATCCGAAAGCCCGACTTCGCGAGCCGCTTCAGATCGGCCACCGGGTCGGTGAGGTCGCACACGGGCACAAACTCCGCAGCTCCTTCGGCCACGCGAACCGCCGCGGGCGAGAGCGGCGGCAACTCGCCGGCGCGGCCCACGATCGCCGCGGCACCGAAGTGGGCCGCCGTCCGCAGGATCGAGCCAAGGTTGTGAGGGTTTTGTACGCCGTCGAGGTAGACGAGCGGGCCGGGCGCTGCCGCCGCGGTCACGGTGGCGAGCAAGTTTTCGAGCGTCCACCGTGGCACGGCAGCGGCGAGGATCGCCACGCCCTCGTGATGGATCGACTTCGTGAGCCGCTCGAGATTCTCGTCGGCCACGATCTGAAAGCCTTTTCGTTCCCGTGCGCACCACTCGATGAGCTTCGCGAACTGCCGCCGGCGGCCTTCCGTGAGATACACCCGCACGATCGCCTGCGGCCGCTTCGCGAAGATAGCCTCGCAGGCCCGCAGCCCGTGAAACATCTCCTCGGCCTTGCCGCGATGCCGCCGCTCCGGCCGACCAGGCGGCTGTGCAGACGCCTGGCCTCGCTCTGGCACGGGCGGCCGAGGTCGCGCGTCCTTGCGCGAACCGTGGCCGGAAGGGGCTGGGCGCGGGCCGGGACGTTTGGGACGTGGCTTCTTCATGATGCCGCGAGTGTACCCACGCCTCACCGCCCGCCGCTTGGTAGATTGCCGGGATATTCCCCAAAAGAGGAGCGATTTTATGGGTGGCGTCTGCACGGCTTTGCCGACAGCATCATGGCGGGTCCTGGCCCTGCTGGCGGTGCTGGCATGCTGGAGACCAGCTGCTGCCGTCGAGCCCGAGCCAGTCGCCGACGCGCCGGGCCGCTGGAGCCGCGAGCAGGCGGCCGCCTGGTATGCCACCCAGCCGTGGCTCGTTGGCTGCAACTACATCCCCAGCACGGCCATCAACCAGCTGGAGATGTTTCAGGCCGATACGTTCGACCCCGAAACGATCGACCGCGAACTCGCGCTGGCGCAGGGCCTCGGCTTCAACTCCATCCGTGTCTTCCTCCACGACCTGCTCTGGCTCCAGGATCGCGAGGGTTTTCTGCGGCGGTGCGATGAGTTTCTGGCAATCGCCGACCGCCACGGCATCGGGGTGATGTTTGTGCTCTTCGATAGCTGTTGGCATCCGCAGCCGCGGCTCGGCCGGCAGCCCGAACCGCTCCCGTTTACGCACAACTCGGGCTGGGTGCAGGGGCCCGGCGCCGAGGCGCTGCAGGACCCTGCAGCCCGCCTCCGGCTGCGGGCGTATGTGATGGGCGTGGTGGGCCGGTTTGCCGACGATCCGCGGGTGGTTGTCTGGGATGTGTGGAATGAGCCCGACAACCTCGACGGCGGCGGCGTGAAGCGGCCCGGCCTCGAACCGAAAAACAAGGTCGCCCTTGTCAACGCGCTGCTGCCCGAGGCGTTTGCGTGGGCCCGCGAAGCGAAGCCAACGCAGCCGCTCACGTCGGGCGTGTGGCGGGATTCCGACAATGTCTCGCGCCTCGATGACTGCAAGCGAATCCAGCTCGCCCACAGTGACGTCGTCAGCTTCCATTCGTATGGCGATGCCGCCTCGCTTGGCTGCTGCATCGAGAATCTTTTGGCCTACGGCAGGCCGCTGCTCTGCACCGAGTTCATGGCGCGGCCCAACAAGAGCACCTTCGAGCCTCATCTCGGGATCATGAAGGAGCGAAAAGTAGCCGCCTACTGCTGGGGCTTCATCAACGGCAAGTCGCAGACGATCTACCCATGGGATTCTTGGAACAAGGCCTACGCCGCTCCGCCGCCGGTCTGGTTCCACGACGTCCTCCAGCCCGACGGCACGCCGTTCAGCCAGGACGAGGTCGGGTTCATCCGCCGAACTACCGGCGCCAAGTGACGAAACCCCGCGGCCTCACGGCCGGTCGGTTTGAACACGAACCCCTGCGTGCGGGGACGCCCGCGGCCTCACGGCCGGTCGGGTTGAACACGAACCCCTGCGTGCGGGGACGCCCGCGGCCTTACGGCCGGTCGGCTTATGTGGCTGCTGTCCAAGCCCAACGCCGTAAGGCGTGGGACGCGGCCAGAACAGACGCAGCGGCGACAGGGCATGGGCAGTCCTGAGCGATACGCAAACCGGGAAGGCACACAGGTTGCCAACCTGTGCTACGTGAAGGCTGGCGAGGGGCTGCCTGTGCCCAGGAGCTGGCGTTGCTGACCAGCGCAGCCAGGATGGCGGAGCGCAGTCAGCATCGAGCGAGCGGAGGGCAGGATGCCCGCAGTGAGCGTCCGGCGACAGGGCATAGGCAGTCCCGAGCGATACGCAAACCGGGAAGGCACACAGGTTGCCAACCTGTGCTACGAGAGGCACACAGGTTGCCAACCTGTGCTACGAGAGGCACACAGGTTGAAAACCTGTGCTACGAGAGGCACACAGGTTGAAAACCTGTGCTACGGGACGAAAGACGCACTCACCGTCACGACCGGCATATCCGGACCGGCGACCGCCTCCGGCCCCCCTCACTCGGCCGGGACCGACGCCTTGAGGCCGTCGACTCACGAACTACGGTCGGCATATCGGGCATGAATGCCCAATCCCAGCACGGAAAAAACCAGCTGGGAAATCTTCCGTCACTCACAGGGAGTTCTTTCGATGCGTCGCTTCGTTCTGCCCACCCTTCTTTCGATCGCCGTGCTCACCGCCTCGGCTGGCGCATGCCAGGCCGCCGGCGGGATGCTCGCCCGGCTCAACAAGTCGTTCTTCCCGACGGCCCCCGGCCTGCCGACCGCCAGCCCTCTTGGCCTGATCGCCCCGCGGCTCAGCAACACCGTGACGGTCTTCCAGCGTGGCGGCATGCGGACTCCGGCTGGCCGGCTCGCGGGTCTCGGCGTGATCGCGCCGCGGCTCAGCCCGCTCGTCGCCATGACGCGGATGCCGCTCACGCCGACCGCCACCCGGATGGCGATGCTGACGCTGATCTCGCCGCGGGCCACGGCCATGGTCGGCATGCTCAAGGGCATGCAGTCTTACGGAAAGGGCATGAAGACCACCGCCGGCGGCTTTCGCTGAGCGCAGTCAGACGTTCGCCTCGCAGGGCGGCTGGCTCACACGCCGCCGCCCTGCCCGGCGTCGCGTGGGCACCCCGCGATCCCGCAGACCTCACCGCCAGCGGCGGAAAGGCTCGTAGATCCTCAGGCCGAAGAGCAGCTCGCTCGCGGTGAACTGCTGCGGGAGCACGATCGATCCGAGCGGGACACCGTCGATAAAGCCCGTGAGCGTGGTGGGAGACTGGTCGATCGAGAAGAACCGGTAGCCCACGTCAAAGGCCACGCGGTCGCTGAGGTTCCAGATCACGCCGCCGCCGGCCTGCCAGGCGAACGACGCCACCTGCGCGTTGCCCGCATAGGAAAGAACGGTCGCCTCACTGGGAAAAGCCACCGAGCCGGCCATGCTGTAGCGGTAGCCGCCACCACCCACGCCGCCGCCCAAGTAG
>Ga0194055_10001737_pt1 | contig 17618 bp, 12 predicted proteins | sample SepL449m_MetaG_FD_155482 | JGI IMG/M metagenome (GOLD analysis project Ga0194055, IMG submission 155482) | Anoxic zone freshwater microbial communities from boreal shield lake in IISD Experimental Lakes Area, Ontario, Canada - Sep2016-L442-9m | ecosystem: Environmental > Aquatic > Freshwater >...
GGCTGACAGGTTCCAAGATGTGGATCGGCGGCGGCGTACTGGCCGATGTCGCCGTTGTCTGGGCCAAGGTCGAGAACGAACCGGGTGTCGATCCGAACAGTCCCTCTGCCGTACGTGGTTTTCTGGTGCCTCGTGGAACACCCGGTTTTACGGCCTCGGTCATCGAAGGAAAGTATTCACTCAGGATTGGAATCACCTGCCGCCTTGAATTTGACCACTGCCGATTATCATCAGACGCTCTGCTTCCCGGGACGAATGGACTCAAATCACCGCTGCAATGTTTGAACCATGCTCGATATGGCATTGCCTGGGGAGTTCTTGGAGCAGCCCAGGCCTGCTTTGATGAGGCTCGGTCATATGCACTGACGCGTCATCAGTTCGGAAGACCGCTGGCGGGTTTTCAGTTGATCCAACGAAAGCTGGCTCTGATGGCCGATGAAATCACCGGCGCGCAGTTAATGGCATTCCGGCTGGCCCAATTGAAAGCTGCGGGGAAAGCGACGTTCGTACAGATCTCTATGGCAAAGCGCCACAATGTTGCCGTGGCACTGAATGTTGCACGAGTTGCCCGCGAGATTCTCGGCGGGGTCGGCATTCTAGATGAACACGTTTCGTTCCGTCACATGTGCAATCTGGAAAGCGTCCAGACGTACGAAGGGACGGAAGAAATGCACCTGCTGATTCTGGGCGAACACCTAACAAAAATCCCCGCGTTCGCATGAACACGGGGATCAGGTCTTCAAATCGCAGACACCGTCCGAATTAACGTGCGGCGGTCTTGGCTGCCTTGAGCAACGCGGCATAGTCGAATGAAATATGCAGCAGTTCGTTGTCGTATTCCGTCTTCGCCAGAACTGGCAGGTCCGTCTTTGTTTCGCGGTCTTCTTCTTCCTTCTCAACGTCGCGAGCGGCCTTGTCCTCTTCGCGTTCCCGCTTCAATGTCTCTTCGTTCAGAGAAATCGTCTTGCGATTCTTGCGTGACTTATACCGCTCAATGTCCTTCAGTCGTTGCTGGAACTTGGGGTCCATGGCGACTCGCTTCTGGCTCGCATCTTTCATCGTTGTGATCATCGCCTGGGTAGCCATATCGTAGTCAGTGTGACGGGCAGGAGCGATATGGTCGAAGGCCAAAGCGTTTTCGAGGAACGACTCGCCCAGGTCCATGTGATCAATCAGCGATGGCAGAACGATATCCGATTCAACGCCACGGTTCTGTGTGCTGTCACCATTGACGCGGTAGAACTGGTTGATCGTCAGCTTCAGTGCACCACGATCCTTGGCACCAGGCAGGACCCGGAACATTTGTGAACTGACTGGCATCACGTTCTGGACAGTCCCTTTCCCGTGAGTGGTGGTGTCACCGATCACGATGCCGCGGCCGTAATCTTTCACTGCTGCCGCAAAAATCTCAGACGCAGAGGCTGACAGGCGATTACAAACCACAATCAGTGGACCTGGGTAGACAACCCCTTCCTCGTCATCGTCATGGCTGCGAATCTTACCGTTCTGCTCCTTGACCTGGACCACTGGTCCCCGATCAATAAACAGGCCCGAGACTTCGATGGCTTCACTCAGTGCGCCGCCACCGTTCATTCTCAGGTCGACCATGACGGCATCGACTCCGCCCTGTTCCTTGAAACTCTTCAGGACCTTCTGGACATCGCGTGCTGTGCTCTTGAAGTTGTCTTTTCCTTCCTGAGCACCGCTGAAATCGCGGTAGAACGAAGGAATATTGATGACACCGATCCGGCCCTTCAGTTCAGGGATCCGGTCATTCAGTTGAATGATTTCCCCTTTGACTTCCGATGCCTTCAGTTCGATCATCTGTCGGGTCAGAACGTATTCTTCAGTTCCGCCAGTCTCTTTGAGAACTCGCAATCGAACTTTGGTTCCACGTTCACCACGAATCAGGCGCACAACGCGATTCAGCTTCATTTCGACCACGTCCTGCCATTCCCCTTCGGGTTTGCTGACAGCAATGATTTTGTCGCCGACCTTCAGCCGACCGTCCTTCTCTGCAGCGCCCCCGGCAACGATCTGAGCGACGACGGTCAACCCATCTTCGGATCGCAATGCCGCACCGATCCCATCCAGACTCAATCGCATCTGGATCTGGAAGTCTTCGACGGTCTGTGGCGACATGTAACTGGAGTGCGGATCAAAGCAATGGGCCAGCGACGAGAGGTACATTTCCAGGACTTCATTGTCTTCGGTGGCATGTGCGTAGTTCTTAAGCGTGTCGTAGCGCTTGTGCAATCGCTTGCGAGCTTCTTCAGGTGCGGTCTTGTCAAGATTCAGCGTCAGCAGATCGAACTTGATTCGCTTGCGCCATCGTTCGTTCGCTTCCTTGACGTCAGCAGCCCATGCCATTTTGTCGCCGTCGATTTCCATGGTCTCATCAATCGAGAAATCATGGGGGGCGTCAACGAGTTTGTGGGCAACGGCCAGTCGTTCGTCCAGTCGCTTCAAATACAGAGCGAACACTTCGTAGGCAAAGTCGACTTTTCCAAGTTTCAGCAGGTCGTCCAGATGATCTCGATACTTGGCAAGATCATCGACATCAGACTTCAGAAAATACAGCTTCTGGGGGTCGAGTTCTTTCACGAACCGCGAGAGCAACATGCCTGAAATCCGGTCATCGAGCGGTTTCTGGCTGATGTGATATTTGCTGATCATCGCCGCGACAAGTTTCGCGGTTTCCTGGTCACTTGGAGAGGTCGAAGAAAGTTGTTGAGCGAAGATCGTTGTTGCGATCATTACCGTCAAACCGATCGCCAGAGCACCGATCGCTCGTGGCAGGGACAAATACTTCATGACGGGAGTCCATTTCAGAGGAGGTTGTCCGGCGTCAAATGCCGTTCCGTGGCTATTGGGATAGTAGCTAAACCCCGTAAACCTGACAAGAGGGGCCACTTGCTACGACTTACCGAAACAGGGCCATTCTCCCATGATTGCAAGGTACGAAGTCTGCATTGCCCTTTTAATGGGATCTGAGAACGGCAAAATGTTGCTCGTCACTTCGTGCCAAGTGTCCCGTGTGCCGCGTCGATCGCCAGTCGTCCGTACGCGAAACCGAGGACATGGTGTGGACTTTCGTGGACTTGATTCCAGGCTATTCCATCTGTTGATTTCAGGAGCTTTCCTGGCCAGAGGGTGCCAACGTAGACGCCTCCGCCGAAAACGGCCGATGTTGGTGCGTTTTCGTTGGGGGTACGTGTCCAATCTTTGCCGTCCGGAGAAATGTAGGTCGCGCCCTGTCCGATTCCGACGAATTGTTTGCCGTCGAATACCATGGCGTTGATATGTTCCCCCTCTTCCCCCAAGACCCGATCAGTCCACTGAAAACCGTCTTCGCTACGCATCCGCAGGCCGTGCAGACCCGCTCCGACAAATACGCCGTTGCCGAAGGCGATGTCAATCAACGTATCGGTCGCACTCGCTTTCTGGTCGATTTGAAACAGCTTGGAGTCGGCAGGACGGACCAGACGCGCGCCATAGTCACCGATCACGACGAGTCGCCCATTACCGCTGGCAATCCGCCGCAGATGAGCGTCGTGCTTCATGCCCTTACGATCAGCAGTCATCGGCACGCGCGGGGACCATGTTTTTCCGTCGGTAGATGTCATGGCACCAGGTGTCTCGCCATCCTCGCCTACCACAGCCGTGATGTGATCGCTTTCTGTGAACAAAAAATCGACGCGTGTGACATAGGGGCGGCCATCGAGTTTGATTTTGTCCCAGGTCACGCCGTCACTCGTCGTCCAGGCGAGTTGATCGCCGCCGTAACGTCCGGCCGTCACGCAGCGACCGTTGACGAAACAGGCGTGCCGCAGCAACACACCTTCCCGGTCTGTCGCCTGATGAGTCCAGTTGATACCGTCTTTCGACAGCAGACGAAGTCCATTTTCGCCTGTCGCAATGAAGACCTGACCTGATACAGCTTGTTCGTCTGGCATGGTGGATCGTCCTGTTCGATTTCCCTGATTCAGCGTTTCTGTCGCTCCAATCAAGAATCGCTGACAGTGCCAAGTCCGGGTAGTCGTCCGTCATAGGCCGCTTGAGGAGATGTGCGGCTGTTGCCGAATTCGCCTCGCTTATCCCCAAGACGATCCAGGATCTCAACGTATAGATTTGCGACCGGGGTATCTTTCTGGAAGGCCAGATGTCGCCCCGAGTCGACGGTTCCGCCGCCGCGTCCCGCCAGCAGAACAGGGTAGTTGTTGCGGCCGTGCCCACCGTCAGCCATGTACGAGGAGTAAATCAGCAGGGTGTTGTCGAGCAGGCTGGTTCCCCCTTCGTCAATGGATCGCAATTTGGCAATCGCTTCGGCGAAATAAGAGGTGTACCACGCGTGAATCTGGCGGCAACCTTCGCGAGCCACCGGATCGGCGTCTTCGACGCGTGCCGCGTTACCGTGATGTTCCAGCGTGTGAGCGTGATGCTCGTAACCGACAGTCACAACACCGGGGAACAACGCCTCGTCACTCCCCAATCCCAGGCTGCAAACGCGTGTGGTATCCGTCTGGAAGGCCAGAACCATCAGGTCGGTCATGATTCGCAGATACTCTGCGTGAACCGCGGGATTTTGAACGACGGCCTGAGTCATCTTCTGAGATTGATTGCGGTCAGTTGGCAACTTCTCGGGAGCGTGCGGATTCGACGGTCCGGGGTCCTTCAGATCGAGTGCCTCAATCGTAATTCGTTCCTGAATCCGCTGCACTCGCCGCTCGATACTGTCAACAGACGTCAGGAACTCGTCCAGCTTGGCTCGATCACCACGGCCAAGTCGCTTCTGCAGGTCTTTCGCATCATTCAGTACCAGGTCGACAACTTGACGCTCATAAGTCTGCGACTCTGGAGCGACAGCGACCGTAGATGGCTGAGTCAGTCGCCGCTGCCAGTTCGGTGCGACCAGTCGTCGGCCCTGGAACATCCGGTCGAAGGCGAGTCGGGGATCGCGTTCCACGGGAAGACTGCGGCCTTGCGCATCAAAAAAGTAGGAGGTTTCGCCGCCCGAATACCCGAGTTGAAGCGACGGGATCAGGCTTTGTGCCGCGAGAACTTCGGCTGCACGCTGATCCACAGATTGCCCAGCGAACGGTTTACCGTCGTTCTTGCCAACCTTGTCGGCACAGGTCAGGTGCACGTATGCACAATGTTCGTGGGCGTTGACGCGACCATCCGAATTACCAGACTGTGACAGGTTGCTCAGTACAAGTACGTCCTTCTTGTGCGGTTCAAGCGACCGCAAGATCGAAGGGAGCTTTCCCAGTGGTCCGACTTCTGTTGGAACCCATGATTCTTTGACAGTCCCACCCGTTACCGTAAAGATCCCGAATCGAACTGGTGGCTTGACCGGGATTTTCGAGCCGGCCCGGACGATCGTAGGTGCCAGCGACTCCAGGAATGGCAATGCGGCAAGAACTCCAGCCCCGCGAAGGAATGAGCGGCGGGGGAGGGGGATGTTTGGAGTTAAAGACATTAGTGGCTCGTTTCAAACGAATTGCAAATGATAAGGACGATTGGGGTGGGCAGGTGTTGTGCCCGATTCTGACGTGTATGACTTGCTTCCAGTTGGTGTGAGGCATCCGACAGTTTTTCTAACGGAAATATTTGCCTTCATTTTAAGTGTTTGCGTGCTGCGTAACCGGCGGAATTATTGACGTAATGGCGGTACGTTGCGGCCAGCCGGGCTCGTTGAGATTCGTTCAGTTCCTTCAGTTGACGGGCCGGACAGCCTGCCCAGAGTGTGTGAGGCGGGACCTGAGTTCCTTCCAGGACCAAGGCTCCCCCGGCGATTAATGCCCCTTCACCGATCACGCAACGACTCAGAACCGTCGCCGAAATACCGATCAGGGCTCCGTCACCAACAACTGAACCGTGAACGATGGCGCGGTGTCCGAGGGTGACTCGATTTCCGAGGATGCAGGGATAGCCTTCGTCGACATGTAAGATTGAACCATCCTGGACGTTGGTTTCTTCGCCGACTTCAATCCATTCCTGATCGCCGCGCAGTACACATCCATACCAGACCGAACTGCGGGCTTTCAGCCTGACGCGGCCGAGGACGATGGCACCGGGAGCTACCCAGGCGGTCGGGTCGATCAATGGGCGACAATTGATCGCGTGCCAGTCCCAGTGCTCATCCGGACAAGGAACTACCGGTGGCTCCGGAAGTATCTCTGTGAGCAATGGCCAATTTCGCTTGATCTCATCCGCAGTCAGCCCCAATTCGTCGCCCACAGCATTCTCCAGAGGTCATCGCCAGCAGATCTGACCGGCTACGATGCCGCGGCGGCTGGTGCTTCGGCCGGAGCAGCCGGAACTGCTTTGAATTCGACAACCGCAATCTGGTCGTGGCCGGCTGCGTACAGTGTATCCTGAGTGTCATTGAGCACAAATTTGTGGACGTGCATCGGAACTTTGTCCTGATGAACAACCTTTCCCGTCTGCGAATCATAGAACGACGCAAAGCCGCCGTTGTCTCCGCCAGCACAGACAAACCAGTTCCCTGCTTTCGGGAAGGTGATCTGCTCGACCAGTCCCTTGAACTTGGTGTCCGAGATTTCGTGGACGCGAGTCTTGGCCGCCCAGTCGAAAATCTCGACCCGTGACGGCCCATCCAGGTGATCGATGTTTCCGATGGTTCCAATCCCCCCGGCGGCGACCTGCTTTCCATCAGCGGAAAACGCCAGGCTGCGAATCCCCCCGATGGAGTGACGGCGCTGCTTGGGATCCCACGTGTACATCACCGGCGCTTCCAATTCCGAGACCTTTTTGCCCGAAGCCACGTCCCACACAGCAATGTGTCCGACTTTATCGCCCGTCGCCAGTAACTGGCTGTCCACCGAGAAAGCCACGGCAAACAGCATTGATGGAAAATGGTGAGGGGTCATTGGCTTGTGTTCGACCAATGTCTGCAGCGGATTTCCCGAGCTTGCGTCCCACAGTTTACAAAGCATGTCATCGGCAACGCTGGCGATCACCTTGCCATCGGGTGACGCGACCACATTGCGAATCCACTTGCCATGTGCAGCCACAGACCGGATCGGCTCACGCTTCTCGATGTCCCACCAGATCAGCCGGCCATCGTAGCTCCCCGTGATCAACTGGTTTCCCGCCAAGGCGGCGCCAGTCACGTAGCTTTGATGCCCATCGCCTGTGAATTCGACCGGCTGAGGCTTCTCGGCCGCCATATCGAGTTCGTAGACCTTGAAGTCTGAGCTTCCGAAGAACAGCCGCTGCGTCCCGGGAAGATTGGTCACGCACATGGCGATTCCCTTCACGCGAGCTGTCTTGGCTACTTTGAACTTGGTTGGATCGGCAGTCGTCATTCGCAAGATCTCCGGGCGACTATGCAGGTCGTTCGAATGTACGTGAAGCAAGGATCAGGCAAGGATCTCGGTGACCGGCTTGCAGCCAAAATCGACGATCGGGATCGGGCGAGCCCCGACGTGGTATTCTTTTTTGTAGTCGATGCCCAGTGCCGCGAAGATTGTCGCGAACAGATCTCCCGACTTCATTTCGCCATCTTCAACCTTGTGTCCGTCGGCATCTGTTTTCCCGTAAACCGCCCCACCCTTCACCCCGCAGCCCGACAGGGTGCAACTCCACGCACTGGCAAAGTGATCTCGCCCCAGGCTGGCGTTGATGTTCGGGGTGCGGCCGAATTCGGCGAGGGTGATCACGAGGGTACTGTCGAGCAGCCCGCGCTGCTTGAGGTCGTCGAGCAGTGCCGACATCCCCTGATCGAGATCTGCACAAAGTTCCAGGTGCGTTTCAAAGTTCTGACCATGGCTGTCCCACCAGGCCCGAGCCACCTTGACGAAGGGGACTCCCGCTTCCACCAGCCGTCGAGCGATCAGGCACTGTTCCTGAAACTGTGTCGGGCCATAGAAGTCGCGGGCGATCTGTGGTTCCTGATTGATGTCGAACAGTTTTTCGCTGGCCATGATCCCACGAACACGTTCGTAGGCCATTCCGTGACTGGCAACCGAGGCATTGTAGCGTTTGTCCGCAAATCGCTTTGCGAGCAGTTTCTGCAGATCAGCCCGTTCCTGATGATCAACGTCCGCAAGCGATTCCTGCCGACGAATATTCGGTGGAATCATGCTTTCGGTCAGGAACGTCGGAGCGTAGCGAGCCCCCAGAAATCCGGCGCCTCCTTTGTGACGGCCTTCGGTCTCGGAGTACATCGAGACATAGTCGGGGACCTGACTGTCGGCACGACCGAGTTCCCGAGCGATCAGGGCTCCCAGGTCTGGATAGTCGATCGCGGCTTCCATCGCACGGCCGGTTTCCATCAGGCGGGTCCCGCCCCCATGATCAGCGTTGCGAGTATTGAGGGAACGGATGATCGCGGTGGTCTTGAGTCGCTGTGCCATCTTGGGCATCAATTCACTGATCTGGACACTTGGAATGTCGGTCGCAATGGATCGAAATGGACCACCCGTCAGTCGACCTGGCTTGGGATCCCACGTTTCGAACTGGCTGGCGCCACCACCGAGCCACAACAAAATGACACTCTTCTGCTGCCGTTTCAGTTCACCAGCAAGACAGGGGTTCTTGAGAGCGTCCATAATCCGCATGTTGGCGGCAAACGCTGTCACTCCAGCGATTGCGGGAACGCTCAAGAAGCTGCGTCGAGTCACGCCATGATCAGGGGAACCGCAGAAGCTGGTATTTGCCATGAACAAATCCTTCGAGGACAGTCGCTTGTCGCAGTGAAAATGCCAACGGCCGCACAGGCCACATTCAAATCGCTGTCAGTGGTTGAATCGTAGTTCGGGACTGGTGAGCAATGCCCAGACCATTTGCCTCAATCCGGCCACGGGTTCCGTTCGTTTCGCCATGAATTGCTCACAGGCCGCCACTTCATCTGCCGAAGGGGCTCGTGAAAGTGCGGACCAATAGGCTGTGGAGATTTGAGTCCCGCGATCTGCTTGTGCCTTGATCACACCGATCAACCGATCACCAGAATCTCGCAGGTAATCATCCGCAAATTGCGGGCTATTGCTGAACAGCAGTGCTTCGTCGACCCCGACCTGAAAGTTTTCGCCGGGGAGTTCAAACTGGTTCGCAAATCCCTCGGAATTCCGTTCAAGTTCGTCTCGTTTCTTTGACCATTCCTCGGTTGCTGGCTTGTAGGCTTCAGGGCTGGAGCTGGCGATTCGTAACGACATGGAATACTGACGGGGTGACAGCGGTCGAACCAAGGCCACGGCGAAAAGGTCTGCGGCCGGTGGTTCGGTCGAGCCATTCCATTCGCTGGACCGGGCATAGGTCTGGCTGAGCACAATTCCGCGGACCAGTCGCCGCAGGTCAAACTGATGCTGAATCAGGTCTCGCGAGAGCCATTCGAGGAGTTCGGGGTGGCTGGCGGGATTGCCTGAATGCATTTGATCGAGCGGATGAACGAGGCCTCGACCGATATACATCGCCCAGACGCGATTCACGATTGCGCGGGCAAAAAACTGATCATTGCCGGATTGCAGAGCCACATCAACAAGCTTGGCACGCGGGCTGAACGGTGGTGTTGGCGGTGGTCCCGCCTTGTCGTCCTGAGTCTGTTTTTTGACTTCCTCGTCCTGCTTCTTCTTTTCTTCCGCACTGACTTCGACAACAGGTTCTTCAATGGTTGTTCCCGTGAGGAACATTAGCTTGGCAACTTTGTCCTCACCCTTGGTCGTCTTGAACTTGACTTCGCCGCTGAATTTTTCAGCGATCCCATTCTTCTTCGTGACATAGGTTCGCTGGAAGAATGATGCCATCCCAAAGTAGTGATCCTGCTTCCAGTCCTCGACCAGCGGATGGTCGTGACATTTTGCACAACTGACGTTCACACCAAAAAAGATGGAACTGGTATCGTTGGTCAGTTCATCAAGTTCTCTGGCACGCACCCGGACGAATGTGGTGGCAGCTTTGACATCGGGATCGTCGTCATTGCCAATCAACATGTCGCGGAACATCTGGTTCCAGGGCCGGTTCTGGCGGACAGATTTCAACAAGTATTCGCGCCATTCCCCCGAAACACCGTTCTGGCCGCTCATCAGGAGTGTGTCGAGTTGATTGCGGAACTGATAGGAAAAGTCGGGGCTGGCTAACAATGCGTCAACTAGTTTCACTCGCTTGTCCGAATCGGTGGAATCGACAAACCGCTTCGTTTCGGCAACGGTCGGAATTCGGCCCTGAAGATCGATCGAGGTGCGACGAACCAAGGTGCAGTCGTCGGCGGTGGGAGTGGGCTGAGACTGCCGTTCGGTCAATCGCGTCTGAATGTAATGGTCGATGGCCTGTTCGATCGTTAAGTCTGGGGCGACCAGTTCCGCGGCAATCAGGTTTCCTCCCAGCAGGAGGAATGAAAGGAACGACAATCTGCGTGCCAGATTCATGGGAATCAGTACCCTTCGTCGATCAGCAGGCGGGAACAAAGGCAGGAAAACCAGCAGTCAAACGGCAAGTCATTCGGCAGCATCTCTAATTGTCGCCAAATCTTCCGAAGACAGATTAGCGTTTTCTGATGGCAAGAGCAAGAAGTTGATGTCTGAAGTTGATGTCTGAAGTACATTTCGGAAATCAGGAAGGTCTGCTTATCGCAATTCCATTTGGACCTCTGACAATTCCGAATGACGCGACGCGTACAAGTTTTACCTCGAAATTGGAGTCACTCTGCTTCAATGATCCCATTTCCAGCCGAGAGAAGCAAAAATCTGACGCCAATTTGCCATTGTGTCGAGTTGCAGTGCACTTCAAATGGCAATAGCCTGCATGATCTTAAGACACCGTGAGCGTCGTCGTGAAATCCGCTGAGGAAGCAGGCCCCATGGCAAGTCCGCTGAAAGTGTTTATTAGTTCAACGTCGAAAGATCTGCGAAGTTTTCGTGCCGAAGTGAAAGACGCACTGCTTGACCGAGGTGTTTACCCCGTTGTCAAAGAGCACTTTGGTCCAACACATTTATTACTTTCAGATTATCTTCGAGAACAATTACGTGATTGTGACGCGGTCATTTGCATTGTCGGCTTCCTGTTCGGTGGTGCGCCAGATGGTCAAGAGGAATCACCGCGGCGATCATGGACCCAGTTGGAATACGATTACGCCACCTCGAATCGAATCCCGCTGGTCCTTCTTGTAGCGGATGAACTATGCCAGTTTGATTGTGAAATTGTACAATCAACCGAAGACGCCCGGCTCCAGGCACTTTTTCGTGAGCGGATTCTACATGACGCTCGCAAGCACGAACTCTTCCGCACGAAAGAGGATCTCAGGCAGCACATTCTCAAGATTGACTACGAGGAACTGCGAAAGTGCCAAACGAAACGGCATGCGGAAAAAAGATTTTATTTACTCCGTCGAATTGTGCAGTTGGCTCTGATTGTGCTGCTGCTGATCTCTCTCGGCGCCTTTGTTGCAATACGACAGATACAAAAGACGCCTCCCACAGAATTTCGTCATAACGAATTAACACTGGGGCACGGCAGTATGACAATTCCCATCGAACTGGTGTACACCGCGAAAGTAGGTGACAGATTTTCTCCGATCAGAATTCAGTCTGTAATCGGAAGCGAATCGACCTACAAACTTCCTGATGATTTGATGGAGGCGCGCGAAGAGTTTGCAAAAGAACAAGCCGCGCGAACGGCAGCAAGCCAGCCAGCGGCATGGGACGGAACAATCTTTCGCCTCAAAGGGTGGGATTTGAATGCTTCGGTAGACGGCACCAGTCGAATTTTGGTTCTACAGGTAGAACCTGGCAAGTACTTTGATTTTGCCGTGACTCATCTGCGAATGAAAAACATCATGGTGGCTGACAATGCCGGAAAAATGACGACGGCTTGGGACAAATACGTCTCAAGCTACGATCAGTCATTCAACGGTCAACCGAATCCGACGTTGTCAAACATGTTCGGTGTGTCGATTACAGCTGTGACCTCAGACGGATACGTAGTTCTCAGCCGACGGAGCAAGCGAAACGCCGTGGTTCCTGAGTTCATTCACGTCTCTGTCGCAGAGACGACAAAGGCAAAGGATCCCCTAAAGCCTGGTGAACCTGCTGATGACGATTTCGATCGCGGACTTCTTGTTTACAATACGGTTGTCAGAGGGCTGAACGAAGAACTCTGTGTCCCTCAATTTGATCGCAACAAAGTTGAATTCCTCGGACTGATCTACAGCCCTGAACTGGCGCAGTTCGACCTTGTTGGAACAGTGCGGCTTCCGTTTACAGCCTCCGAATTACAGAAGCGACTTAAAGGGTGTAGTCACAGCACATTTGAAAATGAGAAGTTGGTTTTCAAGCCCTTCAATGCATCTGCCATGGCTTCATATATGGCAGAAGAACCCAAATGGTCGCCGTTTGCAGCAGCCAGCATCATCCTTGCTCTGAACTTCGAGTTTGGATCGAATTCCGTTGATCGCGATTTCGCCGCCGTTTTCGCCAACAATCCTGTTCGACTGACCGAGTTTAAATTTGTCGGAAACCATTGAGATCATCGAAGCGAACTTAACTACTTCGCGGCTCGAATATCGTAGCAAATGATTTCGCCAGGAGTTCTTAGGTACATGCGACCACGTGAAATCACGGGCATGTTCCAGTCCAGCAATCCTTTCTGGCTGCTGGGGCCGGTGTTTCGCAGATCGTGGACTCGTTCCAGCTTCCCTCGTTCGGTGTAGGCTGACGAATTCGCTTCGATCAGTGTGACTGTCTGATGGCTGCGAACGTAGATTCGACCGTCCGCAGCACTCATTGACAAACCCATTTTGAAGCCCGGCTGTGACCATTTCATCTTGCCAGACATCAGTTCTGTGCATCGCAGAGAGAAGTTCGCTTTCCCGGGTTTCGCTCCCAGAGCCCAGGATTCTTCACGATTGTCGACCCAGAAACCGTAAATGTGTCCATCGACGATGACAGGGGGAGTCACCGCTTCGTGGACTTCGTTTCCGGTCCACAGCACTTTCGGTTTGGGATCAGCCTGCGAAAAGTCGCACTCGACCAGCGACTTCTGCCAACCGTTCAAATCATCCAGATAGAGATTGAGGCCAACAGGCTTCAGCCCACCACTGGCCCAGGCGGGGGCTTCGTTCGGACCGGAACATTCCCAGTTCCAGACCTGCTTGCCATCGGCTTGACGCAGGATTTTCCATTGGCGGTTTCCATGGATCACCAGGCAGTTTTCGTTCTGGAATTGGATGGGGAGTCCGTTTCCCGTTACGAGGCCGGGCCCCCGAGTTCCCGGAGCACATGTCTCTTCGAACTTCCAGGCGACCTTGCCGGTCAGTGCCTCATAAGCAAAGACTTGCATCTTGTCGCTGACATCTGTCTTTGCCCAGGCAGGAATCGCCGGGTTGCCTCCCTGCCAATAGAACAGGAAAATCTTGTCACCCAGCGGAATCAGCGAACCATTGAATCCCTTCCATTCGAGGTTTCCATTTCCCTTCAATGTTCCATCCAGGTAGGGGGACTGCTCGCGGAAATTCTGCTGCCAGACAATTTTTCCAGTGGCTCGTTCGAAGCAGAAGGCTTGCCCGAATGTTCCGATGGAATAGACGTATTTGTCGGTAATTGTCGGGGTGGCTCGCACTCCCAGTTCCCCCCATCCGACAGTATAGGCGGGGGGGACTTCGTAGGTGTGTGTCCATTTTTCCTGGCCGGTGTTCGCGTCAACACACTTGACGGTTTCATGGAGTGAATCTTCGTCGAGTTGCGCGTAACAGAGGTCGTTGCCAGCAATGGAGGGATGGTTCGAACCCGTTCCAACGGGAATTCGGAATTGGACTGGCGGACCTTCCTGAGGCCACTCCTTCAGCAATCCCGTTTCATCAGATGTGCAGTTCGATTTCGGTCCCGCCCAATGAGGCCAGTCTGTCACAACCACAGATTTTGCGACGGAGTTTTCCGCGGCGGTGGCGAGGGAAGCGCCGAACAGGCAGAACAGAAGGAGAACTCGGATCGACATGGGCTTGTTCCCGTTTGGCAGGTGTTCCGCCTGCCTGGAATAGAATTTAGGGCGAACAGGTTGAAATCCTGTCCTATGAAGTATCAGCGACTTAAATTGGCTGTTTACCGGTGCATGTTACGGTATCGTTGCCGGGAATAACGATTTTCTCGTTGATCAAAAAAGGCGTCTCGCGTCGCCTATGACGAAAATAATCGACGAAGTGATGTGCCCGGTTGAAAGCTACTTGCCACGATCAAGAAACCACTCCGACTTGTGTAACGGCTCGGTTGAGCAGCACCTGGTCCCGACGCGGATGCGCCGCACGGCCTCGGATTCATCCAACAGTGCCGCGACGATCGCATTCTCACATTCCAATTGTCATTCAATCCCGCTTTTGATTATGGCCAGGATGCGAATCCGTTTGTTTCCGTCAGCACAAATCACTGGAAGATTATTCGCGGTAAACAGGAACCGGCAATTGGCCACGTTGCCATTGTTGTGCCGTATCACTGTCGGGGACTGCGGCACGCACACGGACCACAAACGTTTGAGAGGGGCCGCCGGGGGCGTTCTGCATGCGCTTGTCCGCGAATTGTTTGGGAAGTGGTACCTGCTTCAGCGGAGCAATGTTTGGCAACAACCACTCGGCGTACGTTCCTGAATCTGTCTCAACCGTCACATGAAATGACATCGGTCGTAAATGCGAAATGTTCCGCATCCGTCCTTCCGTCTGCATCGCCCCGTTTCCAACACGACCGGCCGTCAGTTCGACTTCTGCCAGGTTGGCCTGAGTCAGCAAGTAACCTGGCGGCTTGGGGGTTTCCAACGTCACCTTTTGCTTCTTTGCGGCCAGTTCCAGTGCCTGCGGAAACTCGCTTTGCAATTTGCCGACAGGCTTGCCGAAGATTCGCTCAAAGTCGGTAGTGCGAGTCTGCCGATCGTCGCGCTGCAATGTTTGCTTCTGGGAAAGAAGTTGCAGGTATTCGATGTACTGTTTCCGATACTTTGTCGCGAGGAACCAGTGGATACTCCAGGCGTGAGCATATGCTTCCCCTGCCAGGACATCACCCCGAAATGCCCGATCATCCGCAACAACTTCGTCCCAATTGACCGTGCGAGCCCGCATTGCTGCTCGCGAATACCGGGTATTGACCTTGAGCGGCCCGGCATTGATGCGATCTCCGTTTCCTTCGAAACCAGTGGCGATTCCTTCGTTGAACCATGCTGGGGCAGGTGACAGTCGCTGCAGCACCCCACGATTGTAGACCTGCTGGTGAATAGCCTCGTGCAACGGAGTTTCAAACGTATGGCACTCACTCATCCGGATGACGAGGTGATTTGTCAGGCCGCTGTAGTAGCCCAGGATATTTCCGGCCGAAAGGCCTCGCCCCCCGGTTTCTTCATTCGTGAACCGGATAAAGTCATCGTCCGTCTCGAAGATGATCAATACCAGCGGGTATCGTGGTTTGACGATGTCGATTTTCAAGTCATCGACAAATTCGAGAAACACCTTTTCCACGAGCTTCATGAATCCTGCCCCCTTTTTCAAAAGGGCCGCCGCTTTGGCATCAAATTGCTTCGGTAAGGGTTCAGACAGGACCAGGCCGATGGCGTACGTGGGATCTGCATGCCCGCGAAATTTGTCTTTACCGAATCTTTCAGTCAGCCGCTCCAATACTTCCGTTGTCGAGAGAGGTTCCGGTCCCGGAGACATTTGACGCTTGAGAACCTGACCGAGTGGGACAATTTCAATCCGTCCGTCACGTCGTTCCAGAGCCATCGACCCCTGGCCCTCACCGGCGAGGCGTGCTTCGATTGTGACGACGTTGTTGTCGTCCTCGCGAACGGTAAAGACGTCAGCGATTGCTGGAACCGCAGATCCCAGCAAACTGACAATCAACATTGTCATTCGCAGTACAAATCCGTGACGACGTTCGTTTTCAGATAGGGTCGATCTGTCCATGCATTACTCCAGCGAAAAAGACAAATCAGGCCCAATGATTGTCATCTGCAACCGGTGCGAACGGCAAGTCGCGAGTCTAAAGAACGAAAAAAATGACGACTTTGCGTGATAAAATGTTCTTGATGGATTATCCTTTTGTCAGGCCCAAGTTGCCATTCAGTATCCGCTGATCACCGAATTCGGCCCGAATCTCACACGCAACCGCCATTCCTGATGTATCGTGATTTCTCGCGATAGTCGGAAAAGTCGCCACAGAAACTGTTCGCATTTGGTGGCGAGGCAAAGAATGCCGATTCGGTAGGCTGTAGGTACTGACACAATGATTTACTTCTGCGTTGACGCAGTTGGTACGGGCTCGTTTAAAGAAATCCTTGACGCAAAGAGACTGAGGTTCCCATGAAAACACGTACGATCGCCCTTGGAATGATAGTCCTGACTGCCATCGCGGACAGCGTCTCAGCCGGAGGCCGGAAGGTTTGCTGCGATCCGGTTGCGACCAATATTCAACAGCGCTGCTGCCAGGGAACGCTGCTTCCTTATCACGAAGCGATTCGCCGTGCCGACGACGCCACGCGTGCCGAAGCAGCCTTGGCAAAAATGACCACTGATCGCGATGCACTGCAGGCCGATCTGGCGAAAGTCCAGGCAGAACTGAAGTCGGCATTAGCCGATCGCGATAAAGCCAATGACCAAAAGAAAGTCGCACTCGCAGAACGTGACAAGGCCAAGGCTGCAGAGGCTCAGTCCGCAAAGGTCGCCGCTGAACAGACAGCGGCCGCCAAGAAATCGGCGGAAGCGATGGCAGTCGCTCAAACGGCTCAGAAGGATGCCGAAGTCACTATGGCCAAGGCCAAGGCCGAAGCTGCCAAGGCGCAGGCCGAAGCCACTAAGGTGACTGAAGCTGCGGCCAAGCAAGTGACCGCTGCCCAGGCAGAAGTGAAGACAGCGATGGAACAGGTCAAGAAGGCGGTTGAAGAAGCCAAGACCGCCGGCGAACAAGCGAAGGTTGCAAAAACCGAGAACGAGAAGCTTGTTGAAGAAGCCAAGAAATCGGCTGAAGAGCTGAAGAAGGCCAACACCGAAATCGCCAGCTTGAAAGAAAAGCTCGCAGCAGCGACCAAGCCTGAAGAAAAGAAGGAAGAGAAGAAGGACGAAGAAAAGAAAGATGACGCTAAGACCGAAGAGGCTGCGACATCAACCGAAGCCAAGACGGAAGACAAGTAATTGCCTGACGATCAAAGAAGCGAATCAAGCCCCGAACATCCTGTTCGGGGCTTTTTTGTTGCCACAACACAAAACCGATTCTTGAGTGCTGTCGTTTGGACTTGCCCAAGAAAAGTGGGCGCGAGGAAAAGCGAAGTATGCTTAACCTTGAGGAGTCCATCGCATGTCGAAAGAGCGTCGTCAGTTTAGTGCCGAGTACAAGCGTGAAGCCTTGAATTTGATTGAGAAGCAGCAGCTTTCTGTTGCGGAGGCGGCCCGTCGCCTGGGAATCAGTCCGAATCTGCTTTACCGGTGGAAGTCGCAGTTTGCGAATGAAGGAGAACAAGCCTTTCCCGGTTCAGGCCAGCAGACGGCCCAGGAGGCAGAACCGGCAAAGTTGCGTCGCGAGAACGAACAACTTCGCATGGAGCGGGATATTTTAAAAAAAGCGACGGTCTTCTTCGCGAAGGAGTCGCGATGAGGTGCCAGTTTATCGAGTCTCATCGAAAGGTTTGGC
>Ga0194055_10001738_pt1 | contig 17613 bp, 15 predicted proteins | sample SepL449m_MetaG_FD_155482 | JGI IMG/M metagenome (GOLD analysis project Ga0194055, IMG submission 155482) | Anoxic zone freshwater microbial communities from boreal shield lake in IISD Experimental Lakes Area, Ontario, Canada - Sep2016-L442-9m | ecosystem: Environmental > Aquatic > Freshwater >...
AAAACATGTTTTTAAGTTTATTTGAAATAATGAAAAAAAATAATTGGGATTCTTTAAGAGTGGCTAGCCATATGCCAGCATACTATGAATTGGAAAAAACGAATTATTTCTTTGAAAATGAAATGATTTTTAAATATAAAAGAAACAGCCCATGGATGTTTAGCCAACAAGCTGCTTTTTGGAAAAGAAGCTTCTTAGAAAAATGCCTAGATATAGAAACAGAAAGCTCTCCAGAGCAAATAGTTTCTTCTAGTTTACCAATAGAAATTGCTATTGACAAAAATCTGAGGGATAAATTTCCTGATGCAGAAATTTATCATTACCATTATATGTGGTATCCGATAGCTGGTTCCTATTGGCGGGGAGAAATAACATTAATAGGAAAACAAATAGATTTTGCTAGGCAGGTTCAGGACTTAATAGAAGAAATTTCAAAATGAAAATATCTTTTTGCACCACATGCAAGAACAGATTGTATCATCTTGAACAAACGCTTCCATCAAACCTTCATGCTTCTTCTTCTTATAAAAATAGAGAGTTTGTTATAATGGATTATAACAGTACAGATGGTCTTCATTCTTGGTCTAAAAAACATCTTAGAAAATGGGAAGATTGGGGTTTAGTTAAATACTGCCGCACTCAAATTCCTGAGTATTTTCATGTTGCTCATGCTAAAAATATTGCTTATAAAAATGCTACTGGGGATATTCTTTGCAATTTAGATGCTGACAATTTTATTGTAGAAGGATTTTGTGAATATTTAGAAAGTATATTTCAAGAGGAGTCTATTTTTTTCCAAAGTGGAAGTGAAGATGTATTTCACAATCATGGGTGTTGTGGAAAAATAGCTATGAAAAAAGAACATTTTTTTTCCGTAAACGGTTATGATGAAAGTCAATATTTAGGATGGGGATGGGATGACGTTAACTTTAGATATAGAGCACAAAAGCACAATAACCTTTCGGCAAGATCTGGCGACATTAAGTTTAATCTTGTTATTTCTCATAATAATAATATTAGAACATGTAACTTTCCTTGCCAAGATATAGAAAAAACACAAAATTTAAGTATTGAAAGATTATATGAAATTGATAGCACGAATGAATATGTTGCTAATAAGAATATAATTTGGGGAGAAGCCGCAGACTTAACCGTTGGTTTGTCTTAATTCTAAAGACTTTTTCTGCATTTGCTTTCATATATAATCACATTACTTCATAAGGGGCAGAAATGAAAAAACAAAGTTCAATTGATTTTTTTGATTCTTTAAATAGAATGTTGGGTAAAAAAGAAGAGCAAAAACCTGTTCAAACTTTTGCAGAGTCAAAAAACTATAACTTGTTTTTATCGGGGCTAATAAATGAAGAAGCTTATGAAGAAGCTGAGCAGCAAGTTCAAAATGCTCCTGAAGCTCCAAACGCTCAAGCTCCACAGGCTCAGGCTACTCAAGCTCAGCAGCCACAACAAGTTGATATAAATCAAGTTGCTTCTCAGTTGCAATTTCAGCCTACTAGTAAGAAGAAATTAATGTATCAATTTGTACAATCTACAGAAAGCATGCCTGCCATGAGTTATGCTGTAGCACAGCAGCAAATGCCGGTTGTTACTATGACTGCTGATGGCAAGGAAACACATAATGTTGCTGAAATTGAGGATGTTGTTATGAGTGGTCCTAGCCGTGAGCAATACGTAATAAAATCAGAGGAATTTCCAAAGTTGTATCAGGGTCAAATCGGTGGTCCAATCCATTCTGAACAGAGTCCTAGAAATGTTGCTGTTTACAATGGAAAAGAGCAAGTTAATTTTGCTGCTCCTTGGGGTGAAAATATGGTATTAAAATCAGGTGATTATTTAGTAAAAAAAGCTGAAGGTAAATATTATCGTGTTGCTAAGCAAGAATATGAACAAACTTATAATTATCCCGGTAAAGTAGGATGAACTAGCTCAATATTGCGTCTAAAACATCCCATACATTATAAGCGTTTAATTTTAAAGGCGAAGACTTATCAGTTGCTCCTCCTCCTCCTCCTCCTGTCGGTCCCATTCCAGATAGTGATGGTGGAGGTAGTCCTCCTCCCATAGATGGTGGAGGACCCATAGATGGCGGAGGTCCCATTGAAGGAGGAGCACCCATAGCACCCATAGGAGCAGAACCCTTCGATGCTGGGGCATCTGCTGGTCCACCTGGCGGCATTGGTGGTGCTGCTTCTATAAATGTTCTAAATGTTTGCATATTGGCATTACTTTCTTTGCTTTATATAGGCATAAAAAACGTAAGATTTTTTAATATTTCCCAATTCTACTTGGCTAGGCGATTGAGTTTCTCTATAGGAGGCTACTAACCTATTTTCTTCTGATTCATATTCCAATAAAAATTTAATCCTTCCTAGAATTGAGGATATAAATTCTGGCTTTCCTGTGATCCTTATAGTGTCTTCTCCATATGTTGATCCAATATGATCTTTTAGGACAGGATTCACAACAATGGGCGATTCTGGACTCTGACTTCTCCATAGCTCAAGTAATGCGTCTTTTTTTATTTTCCAAACGTCAGATTTTTTTTTGGCACCAAGCCATGTTTTAAATTCCATGTCATATCTATCTTTTATGTTTGTTTTTTGCGATTTACAATTTAATTTTTTTTTCAATTGAATATATATTATTGAAAGAAAAAGAGTTGAAAAGAGATGGATTCTCAAAAGAAAAGCACCTTTTTTACATCAAGGATGTTGTAAGTCTGATCCCAAAATAATTTGGTAGGTTTAGGTTGCTTTTGATCGAATTTATGTAATTAGTAGCCGAAACAGCGAATGATGTAATTTTTTGTAATTTATTAAACCAAAGGTTTCAATTCCAAAAAAAGCAATCACGAGCAGAATGAATCAGAGGCAGGCTTTAAGCCTGCTTTTTTTTTAATTTGATATTGTGCAAACATGATTCTTTTGTTAAAAATATAAAAGAGAAAAAGCATGATATACAATTTTATTTTACATTTTTTTGGGTTTTGTTTTTGTAGTCATTCTCATTTTGACCTTTTAGATTTATTCGTTTCTTTTTCTGCCACATACGCTCCAGTTTCTTATTTAATGAAAAAAATTAAATTTAAACAAGAACAAAACTGATGATATTACTTTTTTCTGATCTTCATATTTTCCCACATAAGCGTAAAAACGAACGTCTAGAAGATTGTTTGGAAGTATTGAGATGGGTTTTTAAAACTGCTCGGGATGAGGGAATTAAAAACATACTTTTTGGTGGCGATTTTTACCATGATCGCCAAAAAATAGAAGTCTACACATACCAAAAAACGTTTGAAGTACTACGAGAAAATCTCACAGATTCCGGAATTAATTTATTTTTATTACTTGGAAATCATGACATATGGTTTAATGACAACACAAGTATTAGCAGTGTATTTCCTTTGTCTTCCTTGCCTGGACTTCGTGTTATTGCAAAGCCAGAAAGAATAAAAATAGAAGATAGTTATTGGGATTTTATTCCATTTACGCACAATCCAATAAACTCTTTAAATCAATTAAAAGGGCAAGAAGGCATTCAAGAGTATGCTTTAGGTCATTTGGCTATTGATGGAGCAAAACTTCATATGGATCAATATTCCGATGTATGCATAGAGCATGATGGCGATATGGTTACGGTAAACGCTGCCCTGTTTGAAGATTACAAACATACATTTTTAGGTCATTATCATGCAGAACAAAAAGTAACAAAAAAAGTAGAATATATTGGATCTCCTTTGCAGCTTAGTTTTGGAGAAGCTTTTCAAAAAAAACATATAATAATGTTTGACGGCACAAAAAATAAAAAAACTTACATAGAAAATAATTTTTCTCCTAAACACTTGATTATCAATGAAAAAGAATGTGAAAAATATGATTTAGAAGGAAACTTTATACAAATAAAAGTTAAAGACATAGGAAGCACAGACTTAGTTACCCTTAAAAACGATATGCTTCAAAAAAATAAGCTAGGAAGCTTAGAAATCAAACAACAAAAGCCAGACATTAAAGAACATATCATTAACGATGCAAAAGCAATACTTTTGAATGGAGAAGAAATGTTGTCGAAATATGTTGATGAAGTTGGTCTTAATAATTTAGAAAGAGATACTTTAATAAGCATAGGCAAAAAAATATGCAAAGGAGCAGAAACCAATGAGTAAAGAAAATTTTATCATAACTGGATTCGATGAGTCCTATTGGCCAAGATGGGGTTCATCATGGATACTTTCATTGCGAGAAAAAGCAAAGTATGAAGGAAATGTTTTCGTTGTAGATTGTGGTCTATCGGATTTTACAAAAAATAAACTTATCTCAAAAAATGTATTTTTCCTAAATTCAAATCCTGAACTTCCTGACGTTAGAACAAAAACAATAGATGCAATAGCAAACTATGCAAAAGATTATAGTGGAAATTACGTATACTGGGATGCTGATGTGTATTTCCAAGAAAGCATAGATGAAATATTTGAAATAATTTCAGATAAATTTATCATATCTAATAATCACAATCACGGATTTTTAGCAGCTCCTTTTTACCAATGGAGTTTCATAAAAGATATAGAGAATTTTATTCGATTAGGGCACGATGTTGTAAGTCATTACTCAATATTTAATTCATTGCTATTGGATTTTTCTAACTTAGTAACACTTGTGGATAATACGTGGAACTTTACAGAAATCCACAAAGTTCTTAATATAAAAAAGTCTATTGAAGTTAACGGTGTTATTCAAAAAGTTATTCATCCATCTGGTCCTTTAAAAGATATTCTTAAGAATAAAAACATCTTATTTGACGAAAAATATAAAGCAGAATATGTAGACTTTATAGAAAAACAGACAATATCATCACGAAGATTAGTTTCAAACAAAAAAAGCAAAAACAAGAATAAAAAGAGAAATTAATGCGTAATTTGGTTTTCAAGTCAGCAAGTGCTTGGAACTTTTTGCCGTTTGGTCCAGAAGGAATAGAAATAAACTTCAAGGACTATGGGAATATTGTTCTTATAGAAGGCGTAAACAAAGACGCTAAGCCAACAGACGATTTAATGCCAAGCGATTCTAAGGTAAGCAGCAATGGCACAGGGAAAAGCAGTATTCAAGAAATAATAGTTTTTTCCTTATATGGGAAAACTATTAAAAGACCAGAAAAAATTAATGTAGATGATGTAGTACACAACAAGATAGGAAAAGACTGCAAATGTGTTCTGGAGTTTGACAAATACAAAGTTGTAAGAACGAGAGTAGAAGGAGGCAAAAAAAATAAAAACAGCTTAAGGCTATGGGAAAGCGAAGAAGGAAAGTGGGACGACACAACAGAAATTACATTAGGAAGTATGTCTGCCACACAAAAAAAAATAGATGAAATAGTTGGTCTCTCATATGAAGGTTTTATCAATATATGTATTTTTACCGATGACCAAAGATCCTGCTTCTTGGAGTGCGATAAAAACACCAAAAGAGAAATTGTAGAAAACTTAATGTCTCTCGGTGTATACAGAGAATGGTTTGAAAATGCTAAAACTTTAAAAAAAGAAACAAAAAATAAACTAGATCTTCAAACAAAAGAATATTCCATACTTTATGTTAATAAAGAAGATGCAGAAAAAAGATTGCTTTTAACAGAAAATAAAAAACAGCTTTGGATAGAACAAAAGAAAAAAGAACAAAAAGAAATAGAAGAAAAAATAGAAGCAAATAAAATACATCTTAAAACGTCTAATTCCGGCGAAGCTCTTGTTTTGTATCAAGAGGCACAAGACAGTATAAAAGATATAAACGAAAAAATACCCAAAATAGAAAAAGACAAGAAAGAATATCTTAGCAAACTGGCTTTGGTTGAAGAAAAAGAATCATTGCAAAAAGAAAGTTCTCAGTCTTTTACCGAAAGATTTAGAGATTTTTCAAGAGAAGCAAAGTACAGAATAGAAGAAAAAAATAAAAAACAAAAAGAAGTAGAAGATTTAGAAAAAGAAGTAGAAGGAACTGTATGCAACCAATGTAAAAGCGTAGTGGAATCTAAAAATATTGATGAATATGTAAAAAAAATACAAAAAGAAATAGAAAGCATTAATGAACTTATAAAAGTTGACTTAATAGCAAAAAAAGGTTTTGATTTAGAATCTTCTGGTCTGAAAGACAAACAAGAAAAACTAAAAAAAATACGCACACAGCTAGAAACAAAAATAAAGGATTTAGACTCTGGCTCTAATAAACTAAGAATAAATTTTACGCAATTAAGTCAAATAAAAGAGCCAAAAGCAGAAAGTGACGAACTTTTAATACAACAAAAAATAGAAAATTTAAAAAATCAACTCAATTCAAAAAAAGAAGAACAGAAATCTGCATCTCCTTTTGAAATTATAAAAAATGATCAGGAAGAACTTAATAAAATAAATGGAATTGTTAAACTAAAAGAAAAAAGTATAAAAAATCTAGAAAAAGAAATTCCATACTTTGATTATTGGATTTCAGGATTTGGTGAGCAAGGTATAAGAAAATGGATAATAGATGGAATCATTCCAGATCTTAACAAAAGAATAAACTACTGGCTACATTTTCTGATCGATAATATGATAACGTTGTCGTTCAATAATGAATTACAAGAAAAAATTGAAAGAAATCCAGCAGATGGAGATCCATATATTTATTATGCAATGAGCACAGGACAAAGAAGAAGATTAAACTTGGCAGTAGGACACTCTTTTGCATACATAACGGAAATAAGTTCAGATGCTATTCCTAGCTTGATTTTTTTAGATGAAGTGACTACAAATGTCGATCAGCTCGGTGTACAAGGAATATATAATATGATTAGAGAATTATCAGAAAATAAACAAATTTTCATTACAACGCACGACCAAAATCTAATACAAATGCTAACAGGAGCTTCTAGAATAAATTTAATTCATGAAAATGGATTTACAAAAAAAACCTAGAATAACTACGTGAAAAATAAATTAAATAATTTTTGAAGCCCATAGCATTAGATAGAACTTCACACACATACAACAACCCAGAAGGCAAAAATGTCAAAGCAACACAGCAAGCAGAAAAACTTCCATGCAGGAATGGGACAGGCAGTCGCGGAAAGAACTATATTAAGAAAAAAACCTGATGGAAAATGGGAAAACTGGGCGGATGTTGCTCATCGAGTTGCACTTGGAAACTCGATGCTGTGCCGCAGTAAAGAGGAACAAGAAGAAGAATATAAAGCACTACACAAACATCTTTTGAGTGCGACAACACTAATGAGTGGTAGGCACTTACAGCATGGAGACGAAACTCAACCTACTAGGAACTTGGAAATTTACACAAATTGTGCAACTTCTAGTACGAGTTTTATGCTGTTTTACCTTTTAATGAATGGATCTGGGGTAGGACGGGCGTATGATGATGACATGATGCTCGTAGATTGGGATAATGCACCTGCTCTGCGTTGCGTTTTAAGTGAAGAACATTCCAATTTTGATTTTTCCGCCCATGAGTCTGTTCGTGATGCACAGCATAAATACGGCAATGGAAAAGATGTGCTGTGGCACACTGTAGAAGATACAAGAGAAGGCTGGGCAAAAGCACTAGAAATATGGGAGAATGCAGCTTTTGAAAAAATACACAAAGACAAATTATTCATACTAGATTTTTCAAATGTAAGAGCAAAAGGATCTCCTATTAATGGAATGCAGCGCAGACCAGCAAGCGGTCCTGTGCCATTAATGAATGCCTTTAATAAGTCCGCAACAATGAAGGCAACTGGTTTGCCTCGTTGGATGCAAACAATATATATCGATCACTATTTTGCAGAATGCGTTCTTGTCGGAGGTGCAAGAAGAGCAGCAAGAATGTCAACAAAAAATTGGCGGGATAAAACAATATTAGAATTTATCACAATAAAAAGACCAATAGAATTTACAGGTAAAAGTGTCGATGAAATAACTGAGTTAAGAAAGAATATAAGCCCAATGGGGTTTTTATGGTCATCAAATAACAGCATAGCTGTTGATAGTGAATTCTGGAGATTGTTAAATGTAAAAAAAGGATCTGAAGAATATAATGAAGACATTACTAAACACGCAAGAAACGTATACAAGCTTACTGCTTCCGCTTCGTATGGCGATGGAACCGGAGAACCAGGATTTATAAACGTTGATAAACTAAATCAGGACAGGATCGGAACAGAAAAACTAATTAAGGAAAGTGACGATTTAGTTGGAAGTAAAAAGTATGCACTTCAAGAAGACACAGCACTCTACATAAACAGATTGTTGAAAAAAGCCATAAAAAAACAAAACTTTATGATAACCAACCCGTGTGTTTCAAAAGATACATGGGTTACAACAAAAGAAGGTCCAAGACAAGTTGAAGAACTTATAAATAAACCTTTTTATGCAACTGTTAATGGTAAATCCTACCTTTCAACTGGGTTCTTTAAAACTGGGGACAAAGTTGTCTATGAAGTAACTACTGATCGGGGTTATAAAATTAAGATAACAGACAACCATAAATTGATGGTAGAGAACTCAAGAAAAAGAAAGCTCAATGGTGATTACAAAATAGAAAAAGAATGGAAAGAACTAAAAGATATTAAGGTTGGAGAAAAAATTGTACTTACAAATCAAGAAAACAATTCTTGGGAAGGTGAAGGCACATTTTCTCACGGGTGGCTGGAAGAAGGGAGAATTGAACTTGTAAGTAAGAACTTGACTGATAGATTAGAAAAAACTAGTAGTGAATTTTACAGAGGATTTATTAGGGGAATTTTTGATGCAGATGGTGCTGTCTGTTCTAAAGTAGACAAAGGAATAAGTGTAAGATTATCACAAGTTAATCTAGATAGGCTGCAAGTCGTACAAAGAATGCTATCTCGTTTAGGAATAGTTTCTACAATATACAAGAGCAGAAAAGAATCTTGCATAAAAAAGATGCCAAATGGAGAGAAAAAATACAAATGTTTAGCGATACATGATTTAGTGATTTCAAAAAATAATATTGAATTATTTTTTGAAAAAATTGGATTTTCAGAAGTAAAGAAAATGAAAATACTAGAAGAGTGCATACGATCTTCTAAGAGAAATCCACATAAGGAAAGGTTTACTGCCCGAATTGCGTCTATAGAAAAATTGACAGTAGAGCCAGTTTACGATTGTATTGTTGACGAAGTTCATTGTTTTGATGCAAACGGAATCCTTGCACATAATTGTGGTGAAATTTCAATTGCCATATGGGGTGCTTTTTGCACTATTGCCGATGTAGTTCCTTATCATGCTGAAACTCTAGAGGAAGCCGAAGACGCATTCAGATGTGTCACAAGAGCCTTGATTAGAGTAAACACAATGGATAGTGTTTATAAAAAAGAAGTTAAAAGAACCAATAGAATCGGTGTTGGAATAACTGGAATTCATGAATTTGCATGGAAGTTTTTTAAGCTTGGATTTAAAGATCTTATAGATGAAGAAAAATCAAAAGATTTCTGGATGACGATGGCACGATTCAAAAGAGCGGTGCAAGAGGAAGCCAGAGAATACTCAAAGAAAATTGGTGTAAATGTTCCTCATTCTGATACCACAATTAAGCCTGCTGGCACAACAAGTAAGCTTTTTGGACTTACAGAAGGATGGCACTTACCTTCAATGAGATGGTATATGAGATGGGTGCAATTTAGCAAATCTGATCCACTTATTAAAAAGTATGAGAAATCAGGCTATCCAAACAAAGAACTAAAAAGTTATCAGAACACTGTAATTATAGGTTTTCCAACAACACCGGTTATTACAGAACTCGGAATGGAAGATAAATTAGTAACTGCTGCTGAAGCAACTCCTGAAGAACAGTACACATGGCTTCAATTAGGTGAAAAATACTGGATTCATGGTGTTGATGAAAAAGGAAACTTACTAGAAAAAGACACTGGAAACCAAATTAGCTATACTTTGAAATATAATCCAAATAATATTGATTTTAAAACATTTTCAGACACATTGAGAGAAAAACAAAGTCTTGTTAAATGTTGTTCTGTAATGCCCCAAGAAGATCGTAGCAGCTATGAATACCTACCAGAGGAATCCGTTACAAAAGCTGAATATGAGAATTTTGTCCGACATATAACCTCTTTGTTAAAAGAAGATGTTGACAAAGCACATGTTGAATGCTCTGGCGGTGCTTGTCCAATAGACTTTAAGAAAGAAAAATAAATGAAATTTAAAGAATTTGTATTGGTTGAACAAAAGGTTTTTTTAAGTGAAAAAATAGGAGATATACTTACCTCTGCACAAGAATTACTTTCTGACGTCAAACATATGGGAACAAGAGATTTGGCAAGATTTTCAGAACGTATAGTAAATCAAATTAGAACAATACTTCATAGCTATTGGCCAAAAGAAAATCAGAAATACCTAAAGATTTTACAAAAAATAGGCGTATCGCTAATAAAAGCAATAAAAGAAAAAGGCGATTTGGAAGGAACGATATCAGGTGTTACAGCAAATCTTGAAAAGCTTATTGGAGACATGGGATCACCTGTAAATAGAATTGGTACTGACGCCAATAAGCCCGCTCAGGAAAAAGAATTAAGTGCAACTGGAGTTGAAAAAAACGTAAAAGATCAGTATGCTGCACCGGTGACTCCAACTGTTATAGAAAAAACACCAGACATTTCTAACCCAATAAGTTCAGATCCAAACGCACAAAGCTCTCAACCTTTAGGTGGAAGCTCTGGACAGCTTAGTGCATTCTAATAATTATCAATGCTACTTAATTTCATAAAAAATAAATTCATATCTGTTATTAGCTTTTTCTATCCTAAAAAGCATTCTATTACTTTTTCCACAGCACAACCCCTTCCTTCTACAATATATTTTTCAAACCCATTAGAAAAAGAAAAAAAATGAGAATAGAACAAGATATAAAGCTTGATTTTAAAGATGTACTTATAAAGCCAAAAAGAAGTGATGTTGGAAGTAGATGTGACGTTAATCTTTCAAGAACTTTTAAAACTTTAAACTCCAAGATAACTATTAAAGGCGTTCCGATAATAGCTGCAAACTTGGATACCACCGGCACTTTTGCCATGTGTGAAAGTCTATCCAAATTTGAAATGTTTACATGCCTTCATAAGTTTTATGCACCAAATGAATTAATCAACTTTTTTACAAAAAAGCAATCAAGTAATTATGCCTTTTATACGCTTGGAATCACAGATAAAGATGTTGAAAAATTAAAATATGTTTCAGAAAAGGCTTCAATTGAAAGAATCTGTATAGATGCTGCTTCTGGTTATTCCAAATATTTTATTGATAAAATTGCTCATATAAGAGAACTTTTTCCAAAAGCAATAATAATGGCTGGTAATGTGGCTACCGATGAAATGGTTCAAGAAATTTTAATTAATGGAAAAGCAGATATATGCAAAATAGGAATAGGACCAGGTTCTCATTGCATAACAAGAAACGTTACAGGGGTAGGAGTTCCACAGCTCAGTGCAATAATAGAATGTGCTGATGTGGCTCATGGACTAGGAGGGCATATCGTTGCTGATGGGGGCTGCGTGACTTCTGGAGACATTTGTAAGGCAATAGGTGCCTGTGCCGACTTTGTTATGCTAGGAGGCTATCTGTGCGGTTGTGAGGAATGTGAAGGGGACTGGGAAATTGGAGAAAAGGGAGAAAAAACGGCTTTAAAAGTTTATGGAATGAGCAGTAAAGAAGCAATGGATAAGCATTATGGTGGAATGGCTGATTACAAAGCAAGTGAAGGTAAATGCTCCATGGTTCCATATAAAGGAAATGTCAAAGATGTTGCTTTCCAGATAATGGGCGGATTACGAAGCTTCTGCTCGTACGTTGGTACAGATGATTTAAAAAATGCATCAAAATGCACAACTTTTGTAATTAAAAAATGAATATTGCCCTCGTTTGTATTGCAAAAAACGAAGATCATTACATAAAAGAATGGTGTGAATATAATAAAAAATTAGGTTTTGATAAAATATTTATATATGAAAATAATTGGAGAAGTGGAATAATAGACCCAATTGTTGAAACAATAAGTTTTGATGAAAAGTCACAACAACAACAAAAAAGTTATGCTCATTTTATAAAGAATTATGGCAAGACATACGATTGGGCAGCTTTTTTTGATATAGATGAGTTTTTAGTATTAAAAAAGCATAAATTCGTTAAAGACTTTGTGAGTCAATATGAAAAACATAGCGGGGTAGGAATAAACTGGGTTCTTTTTGGAGACAACGACCAATCAGGAGTCGCAATAAAAGATTATAGCTTGGTTAAAAGATTCACTAAAAGACAGATAAAACCAAATAAACTAATAAAGTCAATTATAAAAATAAAATCTTGCAAAACGATGTTTGTTCATCATCCAGATTGTTTCATAGTAAATACAAATCACGAACCAATGTATGGTGCATTTAGTGAAACCGTACTCGATGACGTCGCACAAATAAATCATTACTATTGTAAAACAATAGAAGAATTCACTGAAAAAGCGGCAAGAGGAAAAGCAACTGGCGTAAAAGAATCCTCTGAACGAGAGAAACTAAGTAAACTGAAAACATTCGATGCAAACAATTTTAATGAAATAGAAGATTTAACAGCGTATAAGTTTTTCTTTGAAAACTAGAAAAAAAATGTATCTTCTAGTTTCAAAATTTCTTCTAAAGCAATAATAGACCATTTACAATACTTTAATTCATATTCAAATTCTTTTGGAACATCTTTGCTTAGTATGGCAGCTAACCACGGTTTTCTATTCTTTTTCCAACATAACATTGGTTTCTTATCGCATCGTTTTGCATCTCTAGAAACTTGATTTAAAAATTCTTCTAATTCTTTGTTTCCATGTAGAAAAATTGCATTGAGGTCTATGTCTTCATATCCTCCTTTACTTTCTAGTACAAACTTAAAGTTTACTGGTGTGATAAGATCTCCAGTAAACATGTCTTGTGCGTGTTTTGGCAAATGATTTGTTTGTGACCACCTGTTACCAGAGCCAACAGTTCTGCTAAACCCTGTGCCGAATCTTTTGTTAAGAATCTTAGTCAACTCTAATTCTTTTCTATTGCCTTTTTTCTTTCCATTGACTTTTTTGCCTTTTTTCCGACTCAGTAAATCATCATCCGTAATGAAATCGTTTAAATCTTCAAATTCGTAATTCATGCAAATATATAGCAAATTAAAAGAAGTTATTATTGCTTTTTTTAATTTTTTCTGCTAAATAATATTGAATATAATCGCAAAAAAGGGCAATTAATTGAAAAATACCGTAAAAATTTCAAGTGATTTTTGGTTTGAAATAAGCTCTTCTTTAGAATCGCATCACGCCATATTCTATAAACTTTGGCAAATAGGAAAACCAACATTTACAGAAGAAATAGAAACAGCAGCAATTCAGTTTGATAAAGAAGGTGAATTTTTTGTTTTTATTTTTAATCCTATATTTTGGAATAGTTTAGATCTTTATAACAAGTTATTTATTATTTGTCATGAATGTTTACACGTTACGCTTAATCATGGTGTAAGAATAAAAGATTCGACTCGTTTCAACAGACTCGCTTGCAATCTATCTTTAGATTTGGTTGTAAATCATCTTTTAATAGAAAAATTTGGCTTTGAAAAAGAAAAAATAAAAAATCATGAAAGCTATTGTTGGGTAGACAATATTTTCCCACATAAGACAGTCGACACAAATGAAACGTATGAGTTTTATTATAACCTTTTTGAAAAAACATACGGTGACGGTGGGCCAGGCACAGGAAATATCGGAACAGTTGATGACCACAATTTTATGGAAGTTGATTCTAATAAGTTATTAAAAACATGTCTTAATGATCTTTCTGAAGAAGAAAAAGATCCGATACTTGATGTTATGAAAAAAAACGATGCAATCCCAGATGTGGAAATTTTAGAAATTAGACCCATTAAAAAAAAGAATAAATGGGAAACAGTAATATCTAATTGGTCTTCTTTTACGGCGAACAGGTCTGAAAAAGACGTAGAGCAATGGTGCCGACTGAATCGGCGGTTGAGTGCATTATCTTCAAATGTGTTTCTTCCATCTACAGCAGAAATAGAAACAATAGAGAAAAAAGAAGACAAATTAAATGTTTATTTTTTTATGGACACATCTGGGTCCTGTTGGGGTTTAAAAGATAGATTCTTTTCAGCAGCATTATCTTTATCAGAAGAAAGATTCAGCGTGCGGCTTTTTTGCTTTGATACCAAAGTAGTGGAAACATCATTAAAAAGCAGAAAGGTTTTTGGTGGTGGAAACACAAAGTTTTCAATTCTTGAAGAGTTCATTCAAAAACAAGTTTCTGACGGGGAAGATTATCCACAAGGTGTATTTGTTATAACAGATGGATATGGAGATATAATAAATCCAAAAAAAGCGAGTAACTGGTATTGGTTTTTAACTGAAAATTCTACAAAAAGATTCATTTCAAAAAAATGTAATTTTTTTGAATTAGAAAAATTTGAATGATTAAGTATTTTCTATTTCGGCTTCAGTTAATTGTGTTCTTATTTTCTTAACCAACTTCTTGTTTGTGTTTGCCTTAATAATACTCTCGCACACTTGTTTAAAAATTTCAACGTTTTTAAAATTATCTATAATATAAGTTGCAGCCTTATCGTTTTCTGAAAGAAGCAATGCGATCTTTTCTTTTGGTATAAGCGGCAAAAAATATTTTTGTAATTCACTAGATTTTAAAATATACTTAATTGCAGACTCATAATTATTTTCATTGCTTAAAAAAACTAAAGATTCTTTGTTGTCCTTAGAAGATATTAAACTCTCCAAACGCTCTAATGTAGGTCCACTATGAATGGCTGAATGTAGTTTTGATACATTACTAGACACAGGTAGAACATCTCTCATATCTCCTTTTTGAATATATATGTCCAAAGCATATTGCATCCTTCTAGGAGATATTTTGTTTTTTTCCTCTTCGGATAGCTCTTCCCACCACTGAATCGCAGAGTCTGCTATTCTTTTTCCGTATTTGTTTCTAAACCATTCAACATTCGGCTTATATGGCAAATTAACGCAAATATGAAACCTATCCTTTTGGGCGGGATCTAACTTTTCTACATCATAAATATTATCATCATCTGGATTGATTGCCGCCCATACCATTCTTAGTTTAGGAAACTTGTGACCATTTATAGACTTAAATTGAAGCAATTCCATTACGGCGTTACGGACTTTTTTAGGACTTCTATTGAATTCATCAAAAAACAATGCTTCAATTTCCCCTGTTGCGAATTCATGAGGACGAACAAAATCCAAGTATGAAGTGCCTTGTTCTCTTTCTAAAACATATAAAACAATTTTTTTTGCAGATTCTATTGATACATTCCAATTAGATGTTACCCATTCATTCGCTAATTCAATATCAAAAGCAGCTAATTCTTTTAAAACTAAAAATTGCTCAGGTATTTTTTTATCTATTATTTCTTTTGGAACTCCTACAAAATCAACCCAAGGGTCCATTGTGCTAGCTGAAAAGTATTTATAATTAATTTGGTTTCTCTCAAAAGAATCAAAAATTATACTACTCTTGCCAACTCCATGCTTGCCAATAAACAACACATTCTTGTTGTTTTTTATCCAAAAATCTATCTTTTTTTGATCCATTTTACTACTTTATTATTATGTATGATTTTAATTTAACAAAAATAACAAATTTGTCAATCAAATGATATCACATGAAGAAATTCTAGTATGCATGCCAACTTTTCATGCTGACCCGTCTTGGATATTACGAGCAATTAAATCTGTACAAAATCAAACATACCCGCATTTTAATTGCTTTATTGTAAAAGACTCTTGCTCTAAAACCACACAAACATGTTTGGAATGCGAAAATTGTATAGAAATAGAATCAATTGTGAAATCAGTTATCAAAAAAGACAGTAGATTTAAATATTTTAATCTGCCTTCAAATTGCGGCGGATCAGGATGGGGTCCAAGAAATTTTGCCATTATGAATAGCTCCAATAACTTAATAGCATATCTAGATGATGACAATTGGTATGAACCTGATCATCTCGAATGCTTATATAAAAAAATACAAGAAAACGACTCTGATCTTGCGTATACAGGAACAAGACTATTATCAACTAAAAACCAATTGCTATTAACAAGAATTCATCCTTTTCTTCCAAAAGAAGGATATATCGATACATCGGAAATGCTACACAAAAGATGGTTAATAAATAAATATGGAGGATGGAGATGTGTAAAAAAAGGAGCAGACTGGGATCTCGTCTCGAGATGGATTCCTAATATAAAATGGACACATACTAAAAAAATCACTTTAAACTTTTTCGTGAGAGAAGGATGCGGAACACAAAGGCAGTAAAAAACTTCTTGTACCTATATGAAAACGTATGGATTAAAGAAAAAGATTATAACCATAAACATATTTTATATGAATATAAGAAAATATGTACAAACCTTTTGTATGAAGATGAAGAACTAGTTTTAAAAGTCGTTGAAATACTTAAAAGTAATATAACGGATTGGGCAAAAAAAGAAAGCAATGTATATAAAAATCTTTATGGCGAAATTAGCAAAAAAGATTTGATGCATAAAAAAGATTGGTATGTGCAATCTATGCTACATCAATCTGCCCCTATGCAAACGAATGGAAGCATGACCGGAAAACCATTCCCATATCTACGATGGAATAATTTTTTTAGCTTTATAGAATGTGAAAATCACTATGATCTCATATTAGATGAATTTAAAATAAACAATACACCAAAAATAATGTATTTATTTGATAATAAAGAATATGATAATAAAAAAATAATTACCGTAAAAAAATACACAAATAACTTTATGTATAACCATGGAATAAAAAGAAACGCCGAGATACATTATGCAAACTTTAAAATGAGAACAGACAATCCAAAAAAATTCTTTTTATATCTTCTAAAATACCTTTCCAAAAATAAAATTAATGTAATATTGATGCCAGGATCTTCTACAAATTCTTTGTGCCACTATATAAAAAAGTTTAACTATAAACGTAAAGTATGTGACTTGTTAAGCAATACAAATGAAAAAATATTATCTAAAGATATAAACTTTTTACTTGAAAAAAAATATGTAAAAAATATATGCGATCATATGAGATGTTGGGATGGAGGAGCTTCATTTTTCAGTTGCAAACATAAAAACTATCATTTGCTAGATAATATATGTTGGTGTGAGCAAGGTGAAAATAATAAGCTCATTAGCACAGATTATTTTTCTTTTCCAAGCCCATTTATCGGCTACTGGAATGGGGATTTATGCATAATAAACAGCCAATATAAGAGATGTGATTGTGGCAGATTATATAGAGACTTTGAACTGCTACAAAGTAGGCCATTTTTAATCAAAGGTATGATGTTTAATGAAATAAAATTAGAACTTGAATCACTAAGTATAGAAGAAATAAAACAAGTAAGATGCTCATCTGAATTTATAGATATTATCTCACAAAAAAGTATAAGTGATACTAATAAAATAAAAATAAGAAATAAATTTAAAAGTCAACTTAAGTTTAAAGATATAGATCTTAGATTTATAGTAG
>Ga0194055_10001739_pt1 | contig 17610 bp, 18 predicted proteins | sample SepL449m_MetaG_FD_155482 | JGI IMG/M metagenome (GOLD analysis project Ga0194055, IMG submission 155482) | Anoxic zone freshwater microbial communities from boreal shield lake in IISD Experimental Lakes Area, Ontario, Canada - Sep2016-L442-9m | ecosystem: Environmental > Aquatic > Freshwater >...
CAGCATCGGTGGCAGTGGGGTCAACAGCAGCGCCCTTAGGTGCCGTAATTTTGAATCCGCTCTTAAATGCCAACACAATGTCACCCAAGTCAGATGGAACATCTGCTTTTGGATTCGTACGCAACTCAGCAAGCATTGCACCGTGACGTGCACGACAGTGCTCGAGCAATTCAATTTCAAAACGGCCAACATCAGTTGCTGGAATGGAGTCGAGATACCCCTTTGTTCCGGCAAAGATTGACACGACTTGTTCTTCAACAGGCATTGGTGAGTTAAGGCCTTGCTTTAGCAATTCAACGAGACGGTAACCGCGCTCGAGCTGTGCCTTTGACACTGCGTCGAGTTCAGAACCGAATGTTGCGAAAGCTTCAAGCTCACGGAACTGAGCAAGGTCAAGCTTCAGTGTTCCTGAAACGCTCTTCATTGCTTTTGTCTGAGCAGCACCACCTACGCGTGACACGGAAACACCCACGTCAACAGCAGGACGGATACCTGATTTGAACAAGTTGTCTTGCAAGTACACCTGGCCGTCGGTGATGGAAATCACGTTGGTTGGAATGTATGCAGATACGTCACCAGCTTTGGTTTCAATCACTGGCAAAGCAGTAAGTGAACCAGCGCCGTTTTCGTCAGACAGTTTCGCAGCACGCTCAAGAAGGCGGCTATGAAGATAGAACACGTCTCCTGGGTATGCCTCGCGGCCTGGTGGCCGGCGAAGAAGCAATGACATCTGGCGATACGCCTCTGCTTGCTTTGACAAGTCATCGTAAACAATGAGCGCATGCTCACCGTTTTCCATCCAGTGCTGGCCAATGGCGCAACCTGAATACGGAGCAAGATACTTGAACGGTGCAGGCTCTGATGCTGGAGCAGCAACAATGACTGTGTATTCCAATGCGCCGTACTGGCGAAGTGTTTCTACCGTTGAAGCAATGGTGGAACCCTTCTGACCAATTGCGACGTAGATGCACTTCACACCAAGTCCCCGCTGGTTGATGATGGTGTCGATTGCAATGGTGGTCTTACCGGTCTTACGGTCACCAATGATGAGCTCGCGCTGACCGCGACCAATTGGAGTCATGGCATCAATTGACTTGATACCTGTCTGCAATGGCTCGTGTACTGGCTTACGTCCCATAATTCCGGGAGCCTGAACTTCAACGCGGCGCATGATTGCGCCAACGATGTCGCCCTTGCCGTCAATTGGAGTACCCAGTGCGTTTACAACGCGACCAAGCATTGCGTCACCGACAGGAACTGAAAGGATGCGGCCAGTTGCTTTCACTGTCTGTCCCTCTTCAATTGCGTCTGAGTCGCCCAAGACCACTGAACCGATCAACTCTTCTTCAAGGTTGAGAGCAAGACCGACGGTGCCATCTTCGAATTCAAGCAATTCGTTTACTTTGCAGTCGGGCAAGCCCGAGATGCGTGCAATACCATCGCCCACTTCTGCGACGCGACCAACGGTGCGTGCTTCAAGCGAAGGCGTGTAGCCCTGCAAACCTTTGGATATCGCTGCTGCAATATCACCGGCGGAAAGTGTTAACTCTGCCATGTTCTCCTCTTGACTTCTCTTCTTCGAAATTCGTTACAACCGGCTCTTCAGCTGGTCGAGATTTGTACGGACGGTTCCGTCGATGACAATGTCACCAACTGTGGCAACGATGCCACCAACAACTGACGGATCAACAACAACCTTGAGGTCGACTGTTTTCCCAGTTCGTTTAGATAACGCAGCGGCTAGACGCGTCTGCTGATCTGCAGACAATGCCACTGCACTGCGCACTTCAGCAAGGTTCATGCCAGAAGCTGATGCACCACGTGCTGCCACGATGTCGAGAATTGCTGCTAAATCACGACCACGTCCTGATCCGATAACAAGTCCGACCAAATGTGACGACAATGGGTGACCCTTGCCTTCAAGCAATGACTCAACGATTGTCTGGCGACGCTCTGCAGGAATCAATTCATCATTTAATACTGAACGTAATTGATCGCTTGACTCTGCAGCGCGAGCAACGCGATACATGTCATCTTTAATGCGGTCGAGAACGCCTTCTGCCTGCGCAATCTGCACAAGTGCTGTTGCGTAGGACTCAATACGAGTGTCACTCATCGTGATGCCCCCACACTATTAATGAAAGATTCAACAAGGTCTTGCTGAGCTTTGTCATCAAGGGTTGCTCGAACGACTTTGTCGATTGTGGTGCTAGAAAGACGCGCAATTTCTCCGCGTAATTCGTCGCCAATTCGAGAAGCAGCTGCGACAAGGTCTGCAGCTGCTTTTGCTTCAAGTTCAGCAACTTCAGTAGTGATGCGTCCGCGACCTTCGCGCAACAAGACTTCCGACTGAGCTTCTGCTTCAGCCATGAGGCGAGCGCGTTCGTTGCTGATGTCACCAACTGCACGGCGAATATCGCCGGCTTCAGTGTCCGCATCTGCACGCATTTGTTCGGCATCGCTCATTTCTTTTGCAATCTTCTCAGTACGTCCCTGAAGAGCCTTCTTGGCCAACGGGAATGCAAATTTGACAAGCAACAAGAACACGATCGTCGATGAAATACCACCGTAAATGATTTCTGACGTTTCAGGCAGAATCCAACTGTGTGTTTGGGTTGGGTCTGCTGCGGCAATTAGTGAAATCAAACTCATCGTTGTCCTCCTGATAGTTGCAGCGACTCTTCAACAGCACGTGACACCACAGCAGCATCTGGGGCACGACCGACAGCAATTTGTGTGGCGGTTGTAGCGACTGATGCAATTGCTATTGACACATCCGCGCTCGCAGCGGCACGAACTGCTGCGTTGGACGCATCAACTTCAGCTTTGCGCGCAGCAATTCGTGCAGTAACAGCTGTAATGGCTACTTGACGCTCGGCATCAAGTGTGCGACGAGCTTCGTCAACACGGCGGGAAGCTTCTGCGCGAACATCAACTAATGCACTCTCATACTCTGCAACATCTGCGCGAGCATCTGCTCTGACATTTGTTGCACCATCGATATTGTTACGAATGTTTCCATACCGAGTTTCAATGCCCTTCTTCACTTTAGGGAACAGAACCAAACGCATCAGAACCAGAAGAACGACAAACGAGCCACCACCCCAGATGAGCTCTTTGCCCTCTGGTGCAATGGGGCTTGGGCCCTTTGGTTCTGCTCCAACTTCAGCGGCCGCGGTTGCAAGCGGCACGCCAGTTGTCTCTGCAGGCATGGTTGTATCAGTGGTGTCAGAGGACACCAGTCGAACGTGGACGAGGTGTCCCTTTAATTGTGTGACTATCGCAGTCGGCATTTCAGCTCCTGAACTTTGCTTAGGCCGCTCTAGAGTCCGAGAAGAATGAAAACGACGAAGCCGATCAGCGCGAGCGCTTCGGTGAATGCAATTCCGAGGAACATAGTGGTACGCACCATGCCTGCAGACTCTGGCTGACGAGCCATTGCCTCAATTGCCTTACCAACGACGAAGCCGATGCCGACACCAGGTCCAATGGCTGCAAGGCCATAAGCGAATCCGGCACCGATAGCAGCGTTTGCTGCCTTTGCGTCTGCTGCGTTTAACTCGGATACGAGCCGAGATACTTGTACTAGTGCTTCCATGTGAGTGTTTTCCTTGTGTCTGTAATTAATAAATGATGTGAATAGGTCTGAATAACTGACTGTCGTCTAGTGCTCGGGGTGGCGAGCACCACCGATATAGACGGCTGTCAGAATTGTAAAGATATAAGCCTGCAAGAATCCGACCAAAACCTCAAACACTGTGAGGAAGATCAACATACCCATTGGCAAGATACCCATTGGAACTAAGAGAAATTTTTTGGTCTGAGCTTCGAACATCGCTGCTGAAAGAAGTGCGAAAGTAACTAGCAACATGTGGCCAGCAAGCATGTTGGCAAAAAGTCGAATTGCTAACGAGAACGGCCGCACGATGATTGTTGAAACCAATTCGATTGGGGTCAACAGCAAATAAATTGGCTTGGGTACGCCTGGGGGAAACATGATGCCCTTGAAGTAACCAATAAAGCCTTGGTGCTTGATACCGACTGCGTTGTAGACAACCCAGACAATGACTGACAAGAACAACGGAATCGCCATGCGACCTGTTGCCGGCATCTGCATGATCGGAATAATTCCAGGAAGGTTGCACAAATAGATGAAGATGAAGAGAGACAACAAGAACGGTGTCCAACCCAAACCATCTTTGCCAATGGTCTGCATAACGATGTTTTCTTCGATGAACTCAACAAGCATTTCAGCGAGGTTTCGCACACCTTTTGGAGCTTCATTAGCGTTGTATCGACTCGCAAGAAGAAAAATCAAAATTGCAATACCAGAAGCAAGAACCGCAATCATGCCGATCTTGTTTAAATTACCGAACGCGTCGCGCCAACGAATCACTTCGTTAATAGGTGGGAAGTCCAATCCGAACACTTGTAGTTACCTCAATTTAAAGGGAGAAGATTTTTTAGGCTTGAGGCCTGGATAGGCCAGAGACATGGAAACATGCCTCAACTCCCATACGAGGAGCCCAAGGTGCGTCACCAGCATAGTCGCACAGAGCGACGGAATCGAAATCCAACCGGCGTGGCGAACCGGCAACACAGCAATGAACATCAACCCAAGTCGAACGACATATCCCACCATCACCGAACCCATAAGCAACGCAAGTGACCTAGGCGCAGTAATCGTGATGATTCCCGCTGCAAGAATAAAATTGACGAGCACTATTGCTAAGCCATACGCAGAGCCCGACACGCCTTCTGTGCCCCAAATCACACCAGAGACTAATAATAAAAATGGTGCAACCATTATGCCGCGACGAACCATGTCGCGTGATACGGCAAATTCGGGGGCGTTATCCACAGGCTTGATCTCGTCGCTCATTGTTCTGGCCGTGCACGTGTTGCCTCAACACGTTCTTCTTCTAGCTGTTTCATTCGGGCGTTATAGACGTAATAAGTCTTCACAAATTGTCCAATAACCGCGAACAACACGAGTGTGATTGTGAAAATCGGCTGAGTATTAAGCCACGCATCTAGCCCGATTCCGATCAGTAAATACACAAAGACCAAGAGCGCCAACTCAACGCCATGCCCAGAACCTTCGTTAGACGACGAGGTCATGACGGGGGCCGGACGCTTTTTCACTATTTTCACCAATCACGAGCCGATCGATATGCCCGAAGAACTTCTCAATCTAGGGCTGTCTCAGAGAAATCGTCAAACCGAGGAACCCGGGACCTGATTATTCGTTCTCTGGTGTGCGGTTGAGGTCGGGGTGCAGAACGGTGTACAAAAACAAGACCAGGGCCACGAGGCCAAAGGGAGCAAAGTTCGTGGCGCTCTTATTGAAGACCGGATAGAGAACTAACGCTGACAACAGTGCGGTCCAAAGCCACAAAATTGCAACAGCACGACGTGGACCATGACCGAGATTGATCAGACGATGGTGCAAATGTCCCTTATCGGCTTCAGCGAAACCTTGTCGCTTGCTCACGCGACGCACGATGGCAAACGCAACGTCGAAAATTGGCACTCCCAGAATGATCAGTGGAATAAGCAGAGGTGCCAAAAAGAAATATGTCTGACCACTAAACGCTTGCGTGGTTGGGTCTGCTCGCCCACCGACAACGCTCGTAGACACCGCAACTAAAAGACCAAGCAAGTACGCGCCACCATCACCCATGAAAATGCTTGCGCCATTGAAGTTGTACGGAAGAAAACCAATACACACACCAACGGTGATGATCGCAATTAGTGGTCCGATGTTTGGTTCGGACAATAAACCAAGACCTGAAAGATGCCGTGAGTAAATGAAAAACGCAGTAGAACCAATAGCAACAATGCCTGCAGCTAATCCGTCGAGCCCGTCAATCAAGTTGATTGCTTGCACCATTCCAAGCAACCACACAACGGTGACAATAGGAATCCAGTCATTACCTAATTGAATAACTCCCAAAAAAGGAACGCGGAAATAAAACATCGTGACGCCGAACCACACAAGCATCATGCCCGCACCAACGATTGCAATTACACGAGCAGGAGCCGACACTTCTTTCACATCGTCACGAGTGCCAATGACAAGAACAACTAATGCACCAAGCAACACACCAGTTGGTTCACTATTGCCGTGAAACAACGGTGAAAAGCGATCCATTTGCATTGCAAGTCCTAATGCAGCAACAACTCCGGCGAACAAAGCAATACCGCCAACGTCCGGAGTCGGCACTGTGTGCACTTTTCGCTCATCGGGCAATGCAACCCAATTGTGTTCGCGTGCATACCATCTGACAACAGGCGTCGTGATCAGAGTGACAAACATCGCACACAGTCCGATGATGAGATATCCGTTTGTGTCTCCCATTAGATGACGAGCCTAGATGACTGTTTCACCAGGATCGTTTCCGTCACAGTTTGTGCGGATATACAGGGAATTTGGCGCAGAGGGCGGCGACTTTGGATTTCACCGCGGCGACCGCTGCAGCATCATCACGATGACGCAGTGTTTCTGCAATCAACGAAGCAATGATTGGCATTTCAGCTTCGGTCATACCTTGTGTCGTTACAGATGGTGTACCGATACGCACTCCGGATGTAACGAATGGGCTTCGTGGATCATCAGGAACGGTATTTTTGTTCAACGTGATGCCTGCTTCATCAAGAACCAATTGGGCAACTTTTCCGGTGCATTCAGCATCGAATGGACGAAGGTCAACAACCATTAAGTGTGTATCTGTACCGCCGCTGACAAGTCGGAATCCTTCTTTGGTAAGTGCAGCTGCCAATGCCGAAGCATTCTTCACAATTTGGTGTGCATAGACAGAGAACGATGGATCAAGTGCTTCGCGGAATGCAACAGCCTTTGCGGCAACAGCATGCTCAAGTGGGCCACCTTGGCTACCGGGGAATACTGCTTTGTCAATTGCTTGTGCATATTGCGCCTTTGACAAAATGCAACCACCGCGAGGGCCACGCAATGTTTTGTGCGTTGTAAACGTGACAACATCTGCATATGGCACGGGATTCGGGTGTGCGCCACCGGCAACAAGACCTGCAAGGTGAGCAATATCGAACATCAACAACGCTCCGACTTCATCAGCGATTGCTTTAAATGGTTCAGGATCAAGTCGGCGTGGATAGCTAGTAGTTCCCGCAACAATCATCTTCGGGCGATGTTCAAGAGCAAGATCGCGCATCTCTTCAAAGTCGATTCGCTCTTCACCAGACGTGACCCCGTACGACTTAAAGTTGTACAGAATGCCGCTCGCATTAACCGGTGATCCGTGCGTGAGGTGACCGCCGTGGTCAAGACTGAGACCGAGAATAGTGTCGCCAGGATTCAAAAGACCCAAATACACAGCCATATTTGCGCTTGCACCAGAATGCGGCTGAACGTTTGCGTGCTCTGCACCAAACAATTGCTTCACTCGCGAAATTGCGAGTGCTTCGATTTCATCAACGTTGACGTTTCCGCCGTAGTAACGCTTACCGGGGTATCCCTCGCTGTATTTGTTCGTCAGAATGGAACCTGTTGCATGCATCACTGCAGGCGACGTGAAGTTTTCACTGGCAATCAGTTGCAAACCTGTGGTTTGACGAATGCGTTCTGTTTCAAGAAGATCAAAGACCGCATTGTCCGGGTCTGTGTCGGAAGGAAAAGGCACTACTTGCTCGATTCTTGTTGCTCGATTTCGGCCAACATCGCTACGCGACGTTCGTGGCGGCCTGCCTCGAAGGGGGTTGATAAAAACGTTGAGAGAATTTCTTCCGCAAGTCCTTCGCCAACAACTCGTGCGCCCATCGACAAAACGTTTGCGTTGTTGTGTGACCGTGCCATACGAGCCGTGTACAAGTCGTTGCACAATGCAGCGCGGACTCCGTGAACTTTGTTTGCTGCAAGCTGTTCGCCTTGGCCGCTTCCGCCAAGCACAATGCCGAGATCTGCTTTGCCGTCGCGAACATGACGACCGACCGAGGCGCAAATAGGTGGATAATCACAGCTCTCGGTGGAATGGGTCCCGAGGTCAACGACGTCGTGCCCTTGATTCGTGAGCACATCGATGAGGTGCTGTTTCAGGGTGTAGCCAGCGTGGTCGGCACCAATTGCAATTCGGGACATCTCATTCACAGTAGTAGAGGTGTTATGTCTACGACCTAGCGTTATGGCATGACAATTGACCCACGTACCCCCGTTCTTATCGGCACCGGCCAAGTGGTGCAGCGTGCAGAGGGTCTCGATGACGCTCGCGACCCTGTGGCAATGATGGTGGAAGCCATCACCCTTGCAGCTTCTGATGCGGGGCTCTCATCGGTGCCGAATCCTGATGCAATTCGTGTTGTCAGCCTTCTGTCTTGGAAATATGGCAACCCTGCTCATTTCATCGCTGAAGACCTCGGGCTGACGCCTCGCGAATTAGGGCTCTCGGCCATGGGCGGCAACACTCCACAAACTTTGGTCAATGCTGCATCGCGCCAAATTCTTGCGGGCGACCTCGATCTCGTCATTTTGACCGGCGGCGAAACAACTCGGACACGTGCGCGATACAACAAGGCCGGTCTTACTCCGGACTGGCGCACAACAGACATTGCACCCGTTCTTGTCTCTGAAGATCTCACCATGAACATGCCAGAAGAGTTAGCTCGCAAAATCATGATGCCAATTCAGATCTATCCGTTGTTCGAAACTGCGCTTCGTGCACAGTCGGGCCGGTCAGTCGCTGATCATCAAGTTCATATCAGTGAGTTGTATGCGCGCTTCAGTGCTGTGGCTGCAACAAACCCATACGCATGGTCAAAGAAGCAATACACAGCTGAAGAAATTCGCACCGCTTCTGACACCAACCGAATGATTGGTTTCCCATATCCGAAGTTGATGAACTCAAACAACGACGTTGACATGTCAGCTGCACTCATTTTGTGTTCGGCCGAGAAAGCAACTGCACTCGGCGTTCCTCGTGATCGCTGGATTTTCCCTCAATCAGGTAGCGATGCGCACGAACATGCATTCATTTCGCACCGCAATCATTTCTATGACACTCCTGCAATCGAACTAGCAGGACGACGCGTACTGGAACTTGCCGGACTTTCCATCAACGACATTGACCTTATTGATCTGTACTCATGCTTTCCTTCTGCCGTACAACTTGGTGCAAAGTCGTTGGGTCTTGACATCAATGCTCAACTCACTCGCACAGGCGGACTTCAATTCGGTGGTGGACCATGGAATAACTACGTCATGCACGCCATTGCCACAGTCGCAAACGAATTGCGCAGCGGAGTCGGAGCCACTGGCCTCGTGTGGGCCAACGGCGGTTACACCACCAAACATGCATTCGGTGTCTATGCAACGACACCACCGAAGAATGGTTTCGCATACGACTATCCGCAAGATCAAATCGATGCATTGCCACGCAGGTCACTTGCATCACCTGCAGATGCAGCGGGCGAGATGACAATTGAGGGATACTCCGTCATGCATGACCGCGAAGGCAACCCCGAGCGATCTATCGCATCGTGCATCCTTGCTGATGGCCGTCGCGCATGGGCTGACACCACAGATGTCGGCATTGGTCGCGATATGTGCATCAATGAATGGGTGGGCCGCACGGTTCGCGCTGACGAGTCAGGTACTCTGCTCGCGTGAGCGATACTTTCCCCCGCCAATACGCACGTACTCAACGACTGTCGCTCGGCGAACCCCGTAATTTCACTGTTTCACCAGATGGCTCTCGCGTCATCTTTATTCGTTCGCACGCTGGATCTGATGCTGTCAACACTTTGTGGAGCCTTGACACCGCAACAGGAAATGAACGCGAACTTCTTGATCCGCGCACACTGAATACTGACTTATCAGAACTAACTGCAGCCGAACGCCGCCAACGTGAACGTGCTCGTGAAGGCGCAAGTGGAGTCACCACATATGCGTGCAATCAAGACGTCACCAGCGCCGTCACTGTCTTAGGCGGAAGCATTGTCTTGATCGATCTTCTCAGTGGAGTCGCAACTTTGCCCGCTATCGATCCTGGTGTGTTTGATGTACGCCTCTCCCCTGACGGCAACACCATTTCTTATTTACGTGGAACGTCACTATGCGTCTCATCGCTCGCTGGCAATGAACGCGTTATCGCATCAGATCCGAACGATGCGATCTCGTGGGGTAACGCTGAGTTCATTGCAGCAGAAGAGATGGGGCGATTCCGCGGATATTGGTGGTCACCAGATTCACAATCGATTGCAGCATGCCGAGTTGATGTTTCACCAATCGACGTTTGGTACATCGCAGATCCAGCACATCCTGAATTACCTGCAACAGAACACAGGTATCCCGCTGCAGGTACCCCAAATGCGGTGGTGTCGCTTCACATCATTTCTGTAGCAACAACTACCGCAACCGCAGTAGAGCTTTCAGGTACGTGGGAATATCTCAATACTGTTTCTTGGAATAGCGCCGGACTCATTGCGCAAACACAAACACGCGATCAGAAAAAGGTCGATATCCACTCCATTGATCCGGGTACCGGCAAAGCCACAATCATTTCTTCCGATATAGATGATGTGTGGATTGAATTGGTTCCTGGCGTTCCTGCGCTTCAACGTGACGGGACTCTTGTTACCTGCTCAGATCGCGATGATGCTCGTCGTCTTGTGGTGAATGGCTCGGCTGTAACGCCAACCACACTGCAAGTACGAAGCGTTGTATCTGTTGGCGACAGCATTGTGTTTATCGCAAATGACATCAGTACGCCGTGGGCAACAGATGCATGGGCATACAGCAAAGGCGAGCTTCAACAAATTACTCACTCACACGGAGTCGTTTCAATAAGTGGTTCTCTGAACTGTTACGTCTCTCGAATTTCATCGCTCGACACTGAACGCGCCCAATTCACTGTTCATACTCCGACTGCTACTCACAACATCGCCTCGTTAGCCGAAACCTCGCTCGTGCAACCAAACGTTCGAATCATGTCGGTCGGTCCTCGCGGAATACCTGTCGCGATACTTTTGCCGCGTGATGGACTCTCCACAAAGTTGCCTGTGTTGTTTGACCCATACGGTGGTCCACATGCGCAACGAGTTGTTGCCTCGCGTGCGGCGTATCACTCATCGCAATGGTTTGCCGATCAGGGTTTTGTTGTTGTAATTGTTGACGGAACCGGAACTCCTGGCAAAGGCAGCGCATGGGAGCGAGGAATTGTGAACGACCTTGCTCAACCGATTCTTGATGATCAAGTAGAAATCTTGCGAGACCTAAACGACCTTGAACCGCGCGCCGATACTTCACGAGTAGGAATTCGTGGCTGGAGCTTCGGCGGGTATCTTGCAGCACTCGCGGTTCTCCGTCGAAGTGATCTCTTTCATGCCGCTGTCGCAGGTGCGCCTGTTACAGACTGGGGCCTCTACGACACCTACTACACAGAGCGTTACTTGGGTAATCCTTCAATCGATGCACGTGCATATGAGGCAACATCATTGTTTAATGATGCAAAGCATCTCCAACAACCGTTGTTGCTCATACATGGATTAGCAGACGACAACGTGGTGGCCGCCCATACGTTGCAATTGTCGTCAGAGTTATTAGCTGCTGGTAAACCGCATGAAGTGCTTCCGCTTTCAGGCGTTACTCATATGACGCCGCAAGAAGTGGTTGCAGAAAATCTCTTGTTGCACCAATTGGAATTCTTACAGCGCAATCTCTGTTAACGCGGTGCTAGACCAGTCACGAATCGGTCAAGCCCTGCAAGATCTTTATGTACAGAAACTTTGGTAAAGCCTGCCGACGTGAACAACTGAGAGACCTCAGTTCCTTGTGTGAATCCCATCTCCACTGCAAGTAATCCACCTGGTACTAACCAATCAGTGGCACCAGACACGATGACTCGTAAATCACTCAGTCCGTCTGCACCAGCAAACAATGCATTGTGCGGTTCCCACTTCAGAACTGAATCACCAACTAACGGGTCCCCCGCTGCGATGTACGGAGGGTTGCTAACAATTGCGTCGAGTGAACCTCGAAGGTCTTCAGATAACGCCGCATACCAATGTCCATGTCCGAATCGTGCGCCCACTGCGTTGCGGCCAACCCCGGCAGCATTGGCACGAGCTACGTGCAGTGCATCTTCTGATACATCAGTCATCCAGACTTCGGCAGACTCGAACGGTAATTCATGCAAAAGCGACAGCCCCACTGCGCCTGACCCAGTACCGAGGTCTGCGATTGTTACGCCTCTGCCAACATCGCGAATCTTTTGCAATGCGTACCGCGTGACATGTTCAACTAAAAGTTCTGTTTCAGGTCGCGGAATGAGCACGCGCGAATCAACAAGTAAATCAAGACGACGAAACGCCCATCGCCCCATCACGTATTGCAATGGTTCACCTGCTGCATACCGCGCCAGCATGCTCTGTAGGTGCTGAGCAGATCGCTCACTTACTAATTCGTCAAGAATGTCTGTGAATTCACCCGAGTCACATCCGCTTGCGTGTTCACATAGCCATTGCGCAACATTGCGCTCACCTACTTCGGCCTGGGTGCGCTTCACCATCTCACGCCAGGTGACATGAACGTCTGTATTAGTCATTGTTTGCTAATTGGCGCGCCCGCAGGTCTGCTGACAACGCATCGATAACGGGGTCAAGTTCTCCGCCAAGTGCAGCTTGCAATTGATACAACGTAAAACCAATGCGGTGATCTGTGATGCGGTTTTCTTTGTAGTTATACGTACGAATCTTTTCGCCACGTCCGCCGCCACCAATTTGTGCTTTGCGTTCCACTGATGCTTTGGCTTCTTGTTCTTCTTGACGCAATTTCAACAATCGAGACCGCAACACAGTCATGGCACGCAATTTGTTCTGCAATTGGCTGCGCTCATCTTGCATCGCAACTACTAAGCCAGTGGGTTTGTGCGTTATTCGCACAGCAGAGTCAGTGGTGTTGACGTGTTGTCCACCAGCACCTGATGCGCGATACACGTCAATATTGAGATCATTAGCGTTGATTTCTAAGTCAAGTTCTTCAGCTTCCACCATGACAGCCACCGTGGCAGACGATGTATGGATACGGCCTTGAGCCTCTGTTGCAGGCACGCGCTGCACGCGATGTGGTCCGCCTTCGAATTTCAAATGGCTCCATGCATCGTCACCTTTGAACATCAGTGTCGCTTGGTTGATGCCACCCATTTCCGAGTTATCAATTTGCATAGTCTCTACAGACCAGCCGCGCTTTGATGCGTACGCGGTATACATCTCCATCAAGTCACGGGCAAACAAGTTGGCTTCTTCGCCACCTTCAGCGCCACGAATTTCCATGATGACAGGCTTGCCGTCGTTTTCGTCTGGTGGCAATAACAACACTTGCAATTGTGCTTCGAGTTCTTCCACTCGTGTTTCAGCAGCCGTTGCTTCTGCACGAAATGACTCGCGCTCATCACCGGTGGTTTCATTCATGAGTTCTTTTGCCGCTGCAGCATCGCCACGCGCAGACCACAAGTCACGAATACATTGCACGAGGGGCGTGAGTTGCTTGTATTTGCGGGACGCTTCACGCAGACGATTTTGATCGCCAAGAACCTCAGGACTACCAAGACTTACTTCAAGCTCGTTGTAGTCCCGCTCAATGGATTCAAGACGGCTGTTCATGCATCACAAGGTTAGAGGGTTGGCGCAGTGTTATTTCTGGAACACATCGTCAAACACGAAAGAATTGGCTGACGGTGAATATTTCAACTGTCTGCGAGTGCTGTAACGGCGATGCACGTAGCCAGCGGCGTAGACCTTGCCTTTTCGCTGGTCAACCTCAGGGCGATCAATCACTTTCGAAATATCCCGTCCGTTGTCAATATCAACCCAACTCCATACACACCGCATGTCTCCGCTCCATGGAATGGTGAAAAAACCTCCGTAGGTAGGCCCACTGTTTTTCCGTGTGCGATATGTGACGAAGTAATCCACCACTCCATCATTTGTGTAATCAGAGCTATAGACCTTGAGTGGATACTTGCCGCGACCGCCGCCCAATACATCTGACTTGTCTGACCACTGCACGCCATCCCACGAATAAAAGGTAAGGCTCTCATCAGTGACCAGCATGGCAAAAACTCCACATTCACTTTCAGAAATTTCCGACGCATCGACAACCGCAAATGTTGTTAGCCATGCTGCCCAGGCAGCCTCTGGCGCACCTTTTTCCCACGGAACTGTGGTGGAAACAGGAAGTGTTGTTGACGTAGATCCGGTTGCTCCTGTTGAGTCAGCACTCTTTGACATGGTGGATTTGTTGCATGCGGATAGCACGACTAGCGCAAGCACGAAAGCAAGGTGTGCTTTACTAATGATTTTTTTCATGGGGCCCTGCACCTTTACCGATTTCACTTCAGGCTAGATACGCAAGTCGTACCTGAATTGATGCCATGTTTGCCAAGCGCTCGATTGATGCAATGACATCACGACGACGAACGGCGATGGTGACATCTTGAGTGCCGAGACGTGATGCTGCATCAACAGCAAAACTCACACAGTCAAGATCAACACCATGCACAAACACAGCAGTTGATAAACGCTTTGCGCCTGTGAGGCCAATTGCCACACATGGCACAGAATCTTTCACATTCGTGCGCAGTACTGGTGGGTCAGCCGGGGCAAGAGTAGAAAAACCAATGGAGGAGGGATCTTTAATTGCTTTCCATCGTGAAAGTCGCTCAACACCAAACTGATTGAACGGATGGGAATCTGCACCCTCAGTGCGGTGTGGCAACACGGCGTCAATTACTTGGCGCATTGCTTGAGCGGTTGGTAATTCACCATGAATCATCGTGAAGGCTTCGCGATCATGTCGGCCCATGCCCACTTCTAAACGCACATCACCGGTAGTGACATCGTCAACTACGCGACACATTTCAAGTCCCCGCACTTCGCCCACAACCACACCATGTTCAACCAATGCGTCAGCACCCGATGATTCGATGATGTCGACGAATGAAAGATGAGAATCTGTCGCAGCCACTGACACCAAATGTGGTTCAGTAATTGCGCGAGTAATGGTGCGATCATCAACATGCCACACCGTGATATCCACATCAAAGAATGAGGCACGGCGCGCAAGAAGGCCAGCGTTGTTCTCCACTAAGAGATTCACATGGCGTTCGAATTGTGAAGTCCACGCCAACACAGGACCTAAAGATCGTGACGCTTCGCCATCAATCAAAATCCACATTGCATCAGCAGTGAGAAAGCCTGCTCCGAGAGCAAACGATTCATTCGTGCCATCTGGATCAGACGCCAGTGCAAGATGTTCACGGACAAGCGACCGCAACTTAATAGAAAGTAATCGAGAACGTCGATCAAGATCGGCGGAGTTCACATCAGTCATAACGAGTACAGATGGAGGTTTGTGACGCACGCGTCACAAAAAATCACTCTGGGCGTGCTGGTGCGTTGGTGCGCTCGCCATAACGCTTGTTAAAGCGCTCGACGCGTCCACCAGTGTCGACAAGCTTCTGCTTACCGGTGAAGAATGGGTGGCACTCGTTGCAAAGTTCAAGGACGATAGGAACCTTACGGCTGCTGCGTGTGGTGAATGTATTGCCACATGAGCACTTGACGCTGATTTCTGCGTATTCAGGATGTGTTTCGGTTTTCATATCTCTGTCATCTCTTTGAAACGGACTCTGAAGTGTATCGGGACTAGGCGCCGGGCGTCTTGGCGATTTCGGCCAAGAACTCGTCGTTGGTGCTGAAGGTCTTCAGGCGGTCCATCAGCATTTCCAAGCCTGGAGCGGGGTTTCCGTCCTGGGCAAGGCCACTGAGTACGCGGCGTAGCTTCCAGACCAGCTGGAGTTGCTTGCGCTCGAACAGCAGTTCTTCGTGACGGGTGCTTGAGGCATCAACGTCAATGGCAGGGAAAACGCGGCGTTCGGCGATGCGGCGGTCAAGACGCAATTCCATGTTTCCGGTTCCCTTGAACTCTTCAAAGATTGCCTCGTCCATGCGGCTGTTTGTATCAACAAGCGCGGTAGCAAGAATCGTGAGCGAGCCACCTTCTTCAACATTTCGTGCAGCTCCGAAGAACTTCTTCGGTGGGTACAACGCACCAGCATCGATACCACCAGACATCACGCGACCAGTAGCAGGTGCTGCCAAGTTGTATGCGCGTGACAAACGTGTGATTCCGTCGAGGATGATGACAACGTCTTCGCCCATCTCAACCATGCGCTTTGCTTTTTCACTCACCATTTCAGCGATGTGCGTGTGCTCATCACTTGGGCGGTCGAATGTTGATGCAACAACTTCACCCTTTACGGTGCGGCGCATGTCGGTTACTTCTTCGGGACGTTCGTCAATAAGCAACACGATGAGTTTTACTTCAGGGTTGTTCTTTTCGATTGACGCAGCGATGGTCTTCATCACTGTGGTCTTACCGGCCTTCGGTGGCGACACGATGATTCCGCGCTGACCTTTTCCGATAGGCGCAATGAGGTCGATAATGCGAGCAGTCATGTTTGTTGGATCACTTGGATCTTCCATACGCAACTTCGAATCAGGGAACAACGCAGTGAGATCCTCGAAGCGAGGACGATGACGCGCCTTCTCAGGATCTTGTCCGTTGATGGTGTAAATCTCCAGCATTGCTGGGTTCTTTTCGTTACGACCAGCAGGACGCGACAAACCAGAAACATGGTCGCCTTTACGCAAACCAAATTGGCGCGTGAGTTTCACAGGAATGTATGCATCTTGACTTGTTGGCATGTAGCCACCGATGCGCAAGAAGCCGTAGCCCTCATCGCGCAAGTCGAGGTAACCCTCTACTTTGACTGGCTCTGTGCTGATTGGTTCATTGCTGACTTCATCACGTGATTCAAAACGATCTTCGCCTTGTGGGCCTTCGTCGCGACCATTGCGTCCGCGACGACGACGGCTGTTACGACCACCGCGAGCATCCCAATCGCCTTCGCCTTGTTGTTGGCGAGGTCCTTGGTTTGGATTCTGTTGACGATTTCCTTGGCCTTGCTGACGCTGGCCTTGATTCTGATTCTGCTGACGTGGTCCGCGTTCAGGTCGGTCTCCACGATCTCCGCGATCATTGCGTTGGCTACGACCTTGTCCTGCACCTTGCTGCTTCAGTTCGCCAGTGCGACCTTCATGTTGCGCTAATTCAATTTCCCATTCGGCTAACGGCTCGCCATCAGCACCGACATACACAATTGGTTCTGAGGATTCGTTAGAAGACTGTTCGCCACGAGGCGCGCGGTCACCACGGTCTCCTCGATCATTGCGTGAACCACGTGGTTCACGAGCTGGACGTTCGTCATCAGAATCAGAGTCTTCAGTCGGCTCTTCATTACGAGGCGCACGTCCACGAGGTGCTGGTGCTGCTGGTGCGTCATTTGCGCCAGTCTTTTCCAGAATCTTGTCGACCAATGTGGCCTTTGAATCGCGGGCACCGGCTTTGACGCCCAGCGCACCGGCGATTGCCATCAACTGATCTTTGTCCTTGGATTCAAGGGCGGATTTCTCAAGAGCTTCTGCAGCCATGATTTCCTGCTTTCGTTCAACCGTTCCACGGTTGGAGTTAGGGGTTTGGGCGCACCTACAAAAAGAATTGAAGGAACTACCTCATCT
>Ga0194055_10001740_pt1 | contig 17609 bp, 14 predicted proteins | sample SepL449m_MetaG_FD_155482 | JGI IMG/M metagenome (GOLD analysis project Ga0194055, IMG submission 155482) | Anoxic zone freshwater microbial communities from boreal shield lake in IISD Experimental Lakes Area, Ontario, Canada - Sep2016-L442-9m | ecosystem: Environmental > Aquatic > Freshwater >...
GTCTTTCCTTTGGCGGAAGAATGGCAACCTTCGCATTTTTCGATCAGCAAGGGCCGAATCCGCTTCTCAAAGAAATCGGCATCACTCTCGGCGAAGACCATGCCGGGAAGCAGCAGCAAAGGTATCGCCCACAGGAGATTTCCGAGGGGCCAACCCTTGCGGCAGATCTGCTGCCGATCATTCCAACGAAAAGCCATTATTTCAGTTCTCGCGAACCAGTTCCGAATCACGCAGACACTACCAACAGTCTGACACCCGCCACGCCTTGAGGAAAGCGAATCCCGGAAAAACAACACTCGCGATTTTCCGAAGCGTCAGGCCACACCGTCGGATGTGATTCAAACGCCGCATCTGAATGTCACGGTGAAGTTTCCCGCCAAGATGCCGCTTCCAAATGGCGTTCGGCAATCCAGCGATCTGTTTCCGCCATAGGGTGGCCCGGCTTGCTTCAAGCCGGGGGCCAAAGGCCCAAGAATCCTGAAGCCGACGGTTTGGGGCGATTGACGCCGGAACTTAATCGACGTTTTTTGCGGAACGTTTCTTGTGCTGCGCACCCAGCTTTAAAAAAGCTGGGCCACCCAGCGATGATGTCACTGTCGGTTTAATCGAAGTTGGCTCTAGACCGATTAGCCGAGAAAGAGCATTGCGCGATGCCTGGCAAGAAACTCATCAAGAGGTTGAAATTTCGATGGACGAGTAAGCTTTGCTCCAGAGTAAGGCAAGAAATAGCGCGAAACTGCCTCGTCAGTCGATCGGCTGGTAATTTCTGTGAAAGAATAAGCCTGCAATCTTCATCGAATGCGACCAGCCCGCAATCAAATGCCTTGTCCATCAGGTTGTTAAGACATAGTCCGTTACAAGGATTGACGCGATGTTCGGGATAGTCGCTCCATGGGAGTATGTGGCTTGCAACCAGTAGCGATGGAATTGTCAGTCCAGTGACGCAGCACTGTCCTTCGTACGAGGCCAGAATGGTCTTTCTGAAAAAGCCTTGAGCAAGTCGGACTTTGGTTGTCCGTTCTGTCTCCGTTTCTCCTTGGTATGTGGCCGCGGAATTCTCGTCGTTGGCTGTGGCCTCCTGCAACTTTGTCGAAAGCAGGAGTTCGCTCTCAACGGCCAATCGTTCCCAATCGGCATGGAATTCAAGCCAGATCTCACGATCCTTGCTCGACGCTCCGGACAATCCCTTCACTCCTCTGTCTGAATGGAATGAGTCAAGGGATGCGAGGTTACTTAACTTCATTGCAACTGCGGACGGTGTTCGATCGATAAGCGACGCCATCTGAATGACATCGGGATTGAGTTGATGAAATTTTCCGAACGGAAGTCGACAGTAGAGGTTCATCACCAAAATGAGTTCGTCGCGTGTCCAATTGCGCGCCATTGTTGTTCACTTCTTCGGTAGATGAGGGATATCGAGCTGAAAGTCCGCAGGCAAGGTTTCTAACCGATAACAAACGCAACTATCAACTGCCGCTGAAGCCAAGATTATGCCATCGCATCACGGCAAATTGCAGGAAGAAGGGAAAAGGCTGTAATCACGCGTGCACCCCAGAAAATCACGAATCGTGGATTCCTTTTCCGAAGGAACGGCGTATGATCAACTGCGTCGGTGGTCTGCGAGTTTAAGATTCGCGTCTCGACGAAACCGGAAGACTCGTTGAAGAGCAGGCCCGCGATGCGGGGTGGCTCGTTAATATGTAAGCCGACGCGATGGAACACTTGGGGTGCTCCGTCGCGTCGGCTTTTTTGTTTTTCCGGACTGGAAACCCTGTCAATCCGGATCGACACGCGGATTGACTCGTACAGGCCGTTGTTTGATTTACCGATGTCGTCCACTTTACCGAGAACGAGGTTTACGAATGCAGAATACACCCGCCGAGCGATTGATCCATCCTCATGCCCATCATCAGATCGCGGCAGCCATTTTTGTCGCGTCGCTGCTGCTGAGCGTTGCGATGGTGCTGTCCGCGGAACTGATGAAGCCGGAACGCTACGAATTTCACCCCGGCAACACTCCCGCCACGTACGTTGTCTATGACCGTGACACCGGGCGAGCCACTGTCGCGGAATTCGATGCCAAGACCCCTTTGACCGCACTCACCCGCTGATATCTCTGTCGGCGAGTCAATCAAGCATCTGTCCTCTGTTTACGAAATTGAAGGAGCTTCTCATGGAACTTTTCGCTGGTCACATGCTTCCGCTGGCCGCAGCCGGATATTCACTGGTTTATCTGCTGGCGGGTGGCGGGTTTGGTGGTGCGATCCTGATTTTTATCGTGGCGAAAATGCTGGGCCGGTAACGAAAATGCTCTGACAAAACCTTCGCGATTCATGGATTTCGTGGAGATTCGAACTGCCAATCGCCGGTTTTGTCAGGGGTTCCAAGGTGAGTGCATGACAAAACGTTTCGGTCGGTTCGCGCCCCGGTTCTGGACGTTGTCCAAGCCATTTTTCTTTTCCGAAGGCAAGTGGATTGCCCGCAGTCTGCTGGTTCTGCTGCTACTGCTGATGCTCGCCAATACGGCCGCCAGCGTGCTGCTGAACCAGCAACTGGGGGAATTCTCGTCGGCACTCGCGGCCCGCGAGGAAGATCGATACTGGAATTCGATCTACTTCACCATCGGATTACTCGCCATCGCCGTTCCGATCTATGGCTTGTACTACTTCGTACGGGATAAGCTGTCGGTCTACTGGCGACGGTGGATGACCGTCCGCTTCCTGAAGCGATATCTGAGCAATACCGCCTATTACAAACTCGCGTTTGACTCCGAAATCGATAATCCCGATCAGCGGATCTCGGAAGACATCAATTCCTTCACGCAGAAGTCGATCTACTTCCTGCTGATTTTTGTAGAAAACGGACTTCAACTGGTCGCTTTCAGCGGCGTGCTGTGGTCGATTTCACATGGGCTGGTCTATTTCATTCTGGTTTATGCGGCGGTGGGAACGGTGGTCACCGCCCTCGTGTTCGGCAAGCCGCTGGTGAAACTCAACTTCGCGCAATTGCGACGGGAAGCAGACTTCCGTTTCAGCATGGTCCGGATCCGGGAAAACGCGGAATCGATCGCCTTCTATCGGGGCGAGGAACAGGAGGGGCACTATGTCCATGCGCGGTTCCATGACGTGTTCGTGAATTACAACAAGCTGATCTACTGGCAATTGTTTCTGAATCTCTTTCAGTATGCCTTTATCACCGCGATTGTGATTATTCCTGGAATCATCCTGGCTCCGCGGGTGATGTCCGGGGATCTCGACATTGGCAGTGTCGTGCAGGCGACGGGTGCCTTCAGCGCGATCTTCAGTGCCTTGAATGTCGTGGTCAGCAAGTTCGATGTCTTAAGCCTGTTTATCGCGGGTGTCAGCCGGTTGGACCGGTTCGCCAAGTCACTCGGACATGCCTCATCCCGTACTCCAGATGGTAAGCAGCACATCACGACAACCGAAGATTCTCGCGTGGCAGCGGAAGCGTTGAGTATTCAGACGCCGGATTACAAACGAACGCTGGTCAGGGATCTTTCCGTTGAGGTCGCTGCCAAAGAGAGTTTGATGATCGTCGGGCCAAGTGGTGGCGGAAAAAGTTCGCTGCTGCGTGTGATTGCAGGACTTTGGGACGCGGGCGAGGGAACGATTGTGCGGCCTGCTCTGGACAAGATGCTCTTCCTGCCGCAACGGCCCTACATGATCATCGGCAGTCTGCGGGCGCAGTTGCTGTACCCCGGAAACAGGTCGGACGTGTCGGACGAAAAGTTTCAGGAAGTGCTGGAATCGGTCAATCTTCCGAATTTGATCGAACGGTGCGAAGGTCTCGATGTGGAAGCGGACTGGGGGAAACTGCTTTCCCAGGGGGAACTGCAGCGCCTGGCCGTTGCACGCGTGTTACTGGCCGGGCGACCGAACGTCATTCTGGACGAAGCGACCAGTGCACTCGACGAGAAGAACGAGGCTGAGTTGTATGAACTGCTGCGGGCCACATCAGCCACGCTGATCAGTGTCAGCCACCGGCCTCACGTGGCCCAGTACCACACGAACGTGCTGGTGCTGGCGAATGACCAAAGCTGGAAGGTGCAAAGTCCTGCGGAATACCTGGCAGAAGCATCACCGCCAGTGCAGACGGATACCTGAAATTAAGTTGTCTTCGCAGAGTAGCCTTCACGTTCCATGTGAAGATAGCCGTGCGCAGATCGTTCGCGGATGAATGGACAATCGCAAACGGCAAGTTCGATAAGAGAAACGGTATTATTGGTACGCGGCGGGAAATAAGCCGAGTGGTTGCAATCAATCGCCTGTTCGGCGCGGGTCTCCCGACCCCGTCGAAAAGCCGGACCGGAGGTTTCCTCTTTTAAACGGGACGCAACCCCATTCGGGGTAGAAGGCCCAAGACCTCGGCCAACCCAGGGTAGCTGCGATACGCGGCAACCCTAGGCTATAAGACGTAACTCCGTTGGAGTTATGACGACATGGCGGTCGAATGTGACCAGGGATGAAAACCTAGGGTCCGCACTCAAGAGGAGACCTTCGGTCGAGGGTTACGGCGGGGTCAGGAGACCCGCGCCGAATAATGTCTTCGCAAAGTAGCCTTCACGTTCCACGTGAAGATAGCCGTGCGCAGATCATTCGCGGATGAATGGACAATTGCAAACGTCAAGTTCGATAAGAGAAATTGCATTATTGTTACGCACGGGGAAATAAGCCGAGTGGTCGCAATCAATCGCCTGTTCGGCGCGGGTCTCCCGACCCCGCCGAGACGCCAGACCGGAGGTCTCCTCTTTCAAACGGGACGCAACCCCATTCGGGGTAGAAGGCCCAAGACCTCGGCCAACCCAGGGTAGCCGCGAAACGCGGCAACCCTGGGCTATAAGACGTAACTCCGTTGGAGTAACGACGACAGTGTGGTCGAGTGTGAACAAGGGTGGAAACCAACGGTCTGCACTCAAGAGGAGACCTTCGGTCGGGCGTTACGGCGGGGTCGGGAGACGTCAGGAGACGTCAGGAGACCCGCGCCGAACAGGACCATCCCCCCCCACCGAGTTCATCTCGGTGGAAAAGGGCTTGTGCCCTACGCTGCGGTACACCATCGCCGCGTAGTGCAGAAGCCCGTTTCCATCGAGGCAAGCTCGATGGGGGCCTCGAATTCGACGTCCCGTGCGTGGCTTTCTTCGAAGTCGGTTGCGGCAGGATGTCAGGGACTGTAGCGAGGGGATTTATGATCGCGAAGCGATCAAAGAAAGTAGCTGGGGGTTGCAGCGAAGCGGAACCCCCCGGAACAGATCTTCTCTAAAACGCATCCCGAAGGGATGCCAGAAACGGTGGTGCACCCCCGATTGCCGTTGGGCTTCCACCAACCCAAGGCTATACGACGTAACTCCGATGGAGTAACGACGACCTGGCGGTCGAATGTGACCATAGGTGAAACCCAAGGGGCCTGCAGTTAAGAGGAGACCTTCGGTCGGGCGTTACGGCGGGGTCGGGAGACCCGCGCCGAACAGAGGCGGGGTCAGGAGACCCGCGCCGAACAGAGGCAGGGTCAGGAGACCCGCGCCGAACAGGCGAACAGCCGAACAAGACAGTTCTCACCAGGGTTTCAGTTTCCAGCCAAGGATGAAACCGACGCCCAAACAGACCAGGGCGGCGACGGCGGGTTCTTCGCGGGCGTAGACTTTCAAATGCGTGACCAGGTCATCCCAGGGTTGGAACGGGGTCGCGTCGCGATCGCTATCGCGGCGCAGGTTATATTTTGAGGTCGAGTGGTCTAATGAGTTCAAGTGATTTCTCATTTCTGTAAAGGCCTCGCGAAGAGGTTGGATGGGCGATCGATCGGTTACCAGCGTCGTCCCTGACGACGCACCATATTGCGGAGCCAGCGGACATTGGCCTTCCATTCATTCGATGAGCGAAGGAAAGGTGCCTGCTGCTTGTTGAAAGTGAGACGGGCTGCGGCCAGCAAAGCACCGCTGAGGCAGAGACCGATGATGAGCGAGATCACCAGCGCGAGCGTCATCGAAAATGCTGCGAATTCGACGAGCGCTGCTGAAAATGCCAGCAGCGCAATCGGAATCAATCCTGCGGCAATCAACCAGGCCGCTACGAAAAACATGGCGGGACTGGATTGCGAACGGCACCAGTCTCGTGTTTCCAGCAGCAGCAGTTGGCTCTGCAGTTCCGCCAGGACAAAGATGTCTTCTGTGAAGTCAGTCGTATTGCGTGCAGCCGATTGCAGGGGGGCCTCGTCGACCTTGCTCTGTTCTACCGCGTTCGTTTGAAAAACCATGCAATCACCATTCCTGTGGCAAAGGCCCCGCACAGCGAAATCACGGGGCGTTCTGTAACAAACGATTGAGCGGACTTCAGCCACTGTTCGCCTGATCTGGAAATATCGGCCATGTCGGGGAGCGACGAAGCGGGCCGACGTTGTTGTGGCAGATATCCGGAAATGCGATTTTCCTTAGTGACCATCGTGACCTGCCTTTGATACCCGTTCGTCTGCGTTCGGGAAGGGAACTGGTGAACGTCGTGTGGAATTCATGGGTTCGATGAGTTGATTTACGTGTCGATTCAGCAGAGTCATGCCAACTTGCATCGCTGTCGACGTCACGATGCCGATTCCCATTTCGACGGCAGCGTTCCAAAATGTCGAACGAGCGGCCGGGCGCTCGATTTTGATGGTTCCTGCGTTCGCGAGGTCAGCCAGTGACTGGGCCACGCGACGATCCACGATGACTCGCGTCGGCATGACCCAGTACCCCACGACGGCCGCGACGCCGACGAAAACCAAAGGGTTGGATTTCACGTACGTACGCCAATCCGTGAAGTCCTCGGTGATCTGCTTCGCGTTATCAACGAGGCCATCCATTTCGTCGTTCAGATCACAGCGAACCTGCCGCATATCACGTTGGATGTCCGCCGCCGTTCTTAAAGTGGGCATGTCACATTTCTCGCAGTTGTCTCGACCCTGAATTCGCTCGCTGTACCGGCGCGTGTGGTATTCGACGTGATTCTTTCACACTTAGATGCTCGCCCCTGACGTCAGGGCAAATGCCTTTTTGCAGCTGGGCAGGATGTAGGGTGGGACCGGTGGCGCTTCGCCGCGCCGGCCCACCATCAATTCTCGACGTTTCCTGATGGTGGGCCGGTGCTCGAAGCGAGCTGGTCCCTCCCTACTTTGAAAAAGCCGATTGCCCTGCCCCTGACGGCGCGACAATTGTCGCACCGACCCGGGCTCCCATCATTGTGATGGCACGCCAGGTGGCGGATTACCTGCGAAAAGTCAGTGCTAACAGCAGGCCCGTCAGGACGCCTGCACCAAAGCAAATCGCGACCGATTCCGCCGGGCGGCTGCGAACGGTGTTCTCAGCGACCTGATAGCCCTGCCGCACCGAGTCGGCGGCCTGTTGTGATCGTTGTTCGATCGCTTCAGCGGCCTGTCCTGCGTAATCGCGGGCCTGTGACGCGGCGCTGGTTGCGTAATCGCGGACGGATTCTGCGGCTTGATTAATCGTCGATGCCCCTGAGCTTGTCATTTCTTCGAGATACCTTTCAACGTTGTTACGTGCTTCACCGGTCTTAGTCTGGATCATTCCGACGAGTCGTTCGACATTACCGTCGAAGATCTGAACATCATCGTTTGTCAGTTGGCCCCACTTCTTTCGAAGCTTGCCCTTTACTTCATTCCAATTCCCGGACAATGTCTGCTGATTGACCATATTGCATTCCTTGGATGCCAAAAACAAAAAAGCCGACGCGATGGATTGTCCCTGAGGGATTTTCCACTGCGTCGGCTTACTCATTAACGAGTCTCCCGGCGAAATCCGGGCTGCTCTTTATTTAGTCTTCCGTTGACGGGGAGTGATGAGCGATAAAATCATCACTGCGTCGATACATCCATCTTACGCCGATCCTGAGGAATAGCAATCCAGCAATTCGTTCCATTCATCGATTGTCATGATCAGGCTCACGATAATCGTGGTGGAGTACTACTTTCGAGGAAGGACTCAGACCCAGGGATCGTTCTGCGCAAAGACCGTATCCAGCGCGGCCGCAGGTGGGGGAGTCAAAGTCACTGTACTGGCCAGGTCGTTACTGATGCTCAGCCCATTCTGGATTTCGAACGTGACGTTGCGGACCGTCAGTGTCGGGGTGACGCTGACGTTGACATAGGTGACGGCATGCAGAGCCGCTTCCCACTCGGCAAGACTGGCGGTTCCCCCGACCGAGACGAGCGTCAGGACTCCGGTCGCGTTCGTGGAGATGGAAATATTTCCCATCGTCAGGCCGTTATTGGTGAATCCGAGCACGTCTTCACCGAGCATGAAATTGGTCAGCGTGACCTTGCCATATTCCGCCGTGGTACTGTCCACATCGGTCAGTGTCAGCACCGTATTGATTGCAGTCGGCACCGCGTTCGTTGCCACGCTGAGATTGGTGACTCCGGCGAGAACGGCCGCGTCGTTGACTGCAGTCAGGCTGATGGTACTGCCCAGGGTATTGCTGGCCGAGGTTCCATCGTTGACGGCGAACGTGACGTTGCGAGTTGCGGTCAGTGGATCGTCACTGGTATTGGCATAGGTGACGGCGTGCAGGGCCGCTTCCCACTGAACCAGTGTCGCAGTAGCACCTGCCGAGGTCAGTGTGAGGACTCCGCCAACGTTGTTGGAGACGGCGATGTTGCCCATTGTCGTACCGTTATTGGTGAATCCCAGTGAGTCCTGGCCCGCGACGTAGTTGGACAACGACACCTGGGCAGTTGCCAAAGTCGTGCTGGCCGTATCGGTGATCGTCAGGGCCGTGTTGATGGCTGCGGCGGCACCGTTTTCCACAAAGCTGGTGGTTCCGACGCCTGCGAGGACCGGTACGCCGGTGACTGCACTGGTCAACGTAATGGTGCTGGCCAGATCATTGCTGACAGTCAGTCCATTCTGAACCTCGAAGGTGACGTTGCGGACGGTTAGTGTCGGAGTGGCGCTGGTGTTGACATAGGTCACGGCATGCAGCGCCGCTTCCCATTGGGCGAGACTGGCGGTCCCCCCGACCGAAACGAGGGTCAGGACCCCGGTCGCGTTGGTGGAAACGGCAATATTTCCCATTGTCAGGCCGTCGTTGATGAATCCGAGTGCATCCTCACCGACCACGAAATTGGTCAAAGTCACCTTGGCATATTCCTCTGTCACGCTGTCCACATCCGTGAGTGTCAGCGCCGTGTTGATGGCTGTCGGGGGAGCGTTCACCGCAATCGAGATATTGGCAGGGATTGCCAGAGCCGCCGCATCATTGACCGCAGTCAGGCTGATGGTACTTCCCAGGGTATTGCTGGCCGAGGTCCCATCATTCACGGCAAACGTGACGTTGCGAGTTGCCGTCATCGGATTGTCACTGGTATTGGCATAGGTGACAGCATGCAGAGCGGCTTCCCACTGGACGAGTGTTGCGGTACCACCTGCGGATGTCAGCGTGAGGACTCCACCAACGTTGGTGGAGACGGCAATGTTGCCCATCGTCGAGCCGTTATTGGTGAATGCGAGTACGTCCTGACCCGCGGCGTAGTTTGACAAGGTGACCTGGGCACTCGCCAATGTGGTGCTGGCTGTATCGGTGATCGTCAAAGCCGTGTTGATGGCTGTGGCGGCACTGTTCTCGACAAAGTTGATGTTTCCGGCACCTGCCAGGACCGGTACACCGGTGACGGCACTGGTCAATGTAACGGTGCTGGCCAGATCATTGCTGACGCTGAGTCCATTCTGAACTCCGAATGTGACGTTGCGGACCGTCAGCGTTGGTGTGGCGCTGGTGTTGACGTATGTCACGGCATGTAGCGCCGCTTCCCATTGGGCGAGGTTGGCGGTCCCACCGATCGAGACGAGCGTCAGGACTCCAGCCGCGTTGGTGGAAACGGCAATATTCCCCATCGTCAGGCCGTCATTGGTGAATCCGAGTGCGTCTTCACCGACCATGAAATTCGTCAGCGTGACCTTGCCATATTCTTCCGTGGTGCTGTCCACATCGGTAATGGTCAAGACGGTATTGATTGCGGTCGGGACCGCGTTCGTTGCTACGGTGAGATTGGTGACACCGGCGAGGACTGCCGCGTCGTTGACCGCAGTCAGGCTGATGGTACTGCTCAGGGTATTGCTGGCCGAGGTTCCGTCGTTCACTGCAAACGTGACGTTGCGGGTTGCGGTCAGTGGATTGTCGCTGGTGTTGGCATAGGTGACGGCATGCAGCGCCGCTTCCCACTGAACGAGTGTTGCAGTGGCACCTGCGGAGGTCAGCGTGAGGACTCCACCAACGTTCGTGGAGATGGCGATGTTTCCCATCGTGACTCCATCATTGGTGAATCCGAGCACGTCCTGGCCAGCGACGTAGTTGGACAACGCGACCTGAGCACTCGCCAGCGTGGTGCTGGCAGTGTCGGCGATTGTCAATGTCGTGTTGATGGCCGAGGCAACACTGTTTTCGACAAAGCTGGTGGTTCCGGGGCCTGACAGGACAGGTACACCGGTGGCGGCGCTGGTCAGCGTGATGGTGCTGGCGAGATCATTGCTGACAGTCAGACCGTTCTGGACTTCGAAAGTGACGTTGCGGACCGTCAGCGTCGGGGTCGCGCTGATGTTGACATAGGTCACGGCGTGCAGCGCCGCTTCCCATTGGGCCAGATTCGCGGTTCCCCCGACCGAGACGAGGGTCAGGACCCCGGTCGCGTTGGTGGAAATGGCAATATTCCCCATCGTCAGGCCGTCATTGATGAATCCGAGTGCATCCTCGCCGACGACGAAATTGGTCAGATTCACCGTGGCGTATTGCTCTGTTTTGCTGTCCACATCGGTGAGTGTCAGTGTCGAGTTGATCACTGTTGGTGGAGCATTCGATGCGATGGAAATGTTGGCCGTGATCGCCAGCACTGCAGGGTCATTGACCGCTGTCACCGTGATGCTGCTCGCGATGGTATTACTGTCGGCGAGTCCGTCATTCACGGTAAAGGTGACGTTTCGGATCGTTGACGTTAATGGATTATCGCTGGTGTTCGCGTACGTGACGGCGTGCAGAGCCGATTCCCATTCGGCGAGGGTGGCTGTTCCACCAGCCGAGTCGAGCGTCAGTACGCCGCCGACATTGCCAGTGGTGGCAATGTTTCCCATGGTCGCGCCGTCGTTGGCGAATCCCAGGACATCCTGGCTGCTAACGTAGTTGGTCATAGAAATCTGGGCACTCACGAGTGTGGTGCTGGTTGCGTCGGTGATCGTAATCGAAGTATCGATTGCTGTGGCCGCATCGTTCTCAGTCACATTGATATTGGCTGAACCAACCAGCACCGCAGAGAGCAGCACTCGCGATTCCAGACGTTCGACGTGGCAAATCACTGAAGTCGAGGCTGTCGAACCATTGCGACGATGTCGCACAGTGGATCGAGGTGCAATACGTCCGTAAACAGAAGAAAGCCAGGAAGACATGAACATTCGGGAAGTACCTTTCGGGTCTCACAATGAGAGGGAACTGACGCGAGGCGGTCCAGTGATGGCCCCGCAGTACGTCAGCGGTGTTGCGATTGCCACAAGGCGGATCGCCGAATTCAAAACTGGACCGAGACTGCAGACGCAATCAGGATCGGACTTGTTTGATGGGCTTGCTGGAGTGGCCGCTTATGGCAACTCTTCGTGGATCGGCGGACCGAACACCTGCGATTAAAAGGAGGACGGTCACAAAGCCTTTGACATCAACTGTGTTGTCATGTGTGGTGAATACGACCGAAGGAACTCCTGACGCTTCGGCGAAGATCGGTCGCACGATTTGCCTGAATTGCAATCGGGACCGAGTACTCCAATACGGCGCCATCTCATTGAGGAAACGAAACGGCTCGGTGATGGCAATAAAAAAAGCCGACGCGACGGAACACCTTTGAGGGTATTCCATCGCGTCGGCTTACTTTCCAATGAGCCTCCCGCTGTGGGCTGCTCGTTATTTAGTCTTCCGCTGATATTGAGATCTGTTTTGAACTCAACCACTCGGATGGTACGCCAATCCGTGAGAATAGCAATCCTGTTGTGCCGGTTATTCTACATTTCGCAGGAAGTGGGTAACTGGCAAGATGGAGGCCAACGTTGCATCTGACAACAAACAAGGGAATCGGTGGAATGCCCCAGGGCCTCATGCTTGTGGTAAAGCGAGCAGCCGCCGTACGTGGAGAAATCCGCACAAGGTTTCCGCTGGGCTTGACCCAGCGGGACCAGCAACTGCACGCTACGAACGACGACCTCTTAAAATCAAAAGAGCTCTCCGCCCGGCTTGTCCGGGTGGTAGCAACGACTTGTCAGCTACAGCGAGTCCGGCGATTACGCCCATTTACCTTTCCAGCAACTGCAGTGTCGCGTTTCAGCTTAACGGGTCAGTCGCCGTATTCGGGAAGGTCGACTTTCCGCCAATCGACGCATGGATCGATCCACTCAAGGAAGCAACGGCGTCCGACGGCGTCCGTATCCTCGAAACAGAGATGACGTCGCCGAACGTGGTCCAGTTCCTTGTCAGCACCCGTCCTGGTGCCTCGCCATCAGAAATCGTGCGGTCGATCAAAGGACGCTGGCAGAACATTCTACGAATTCAGGCTCCATCGGCGTTTCGCCGCAACTACTTCATTGGAAGTGTTGGCGAGGCAAATTCCGAGACACTGAACAACTACGTCGCTCGCCAGACTGCCAGGCATCCGATGGCTGATGATCGCGTCACTGCAAAACTGGAATTGCTGCAATTTCATGATCCTGCAACGAAGCTGGATGAGGAACAGATTGGTAGTCACGGCAAGTTCGTGCATCGCTTGCAGATCGTGCTGGAAAACGCTCACGGATGGAACGAGATTCGTGACGAAGTCTTGCAAGGATCTCGAGACATGATTGTGCGTGCATCCGCTTCAAAAGGCTGGCGACTGGCACGCATTGGATTGTTGAGTAATCACATTCATATTCTGTTGGGATGTTCGATGGTCGAATCCCCTGAATCCGTGGCGATTTCGCTTCTGAACAATCTGGCAGATGCACAGGGGATGACGCCAGCGTTTCGATTCAGCTAGTATGTAGGCACGTTTGGACATTATGACCGGAATGCGATTCAGCGGGTGGTGCGCGATCGGTAGCTTGGGAATCGTTTCTTCCACCCGGTCAAGCCAGGTGGAGCGCCGGGCGCGACGTGTCTCTACCGGGGTAGCAGTTCAATTGTGATCCCGCCGGGGCGAGCCCGGCGGAAATCTTTTGGATCGGGCGCAATTACGAGGGCGCTCAGTTTTCTGGTCGTGATTGGATGTCGCTGATTGTTATTCGATGACATTTCTGTGCGTTTCCGTCAGATCGTTGTCACGGTTCGGTCAGACTGGGGGCCCAGAGTCCCTGCTTGACTTCAGGGGTCTCGCCGGATGGTGGAAACGTCGATTTTGCCGCAGTTCGAAGTTGCTTCGAAAGCTCTTCCACCGTTTTGGAATGATCGGGAAGACTGGCGAGGTTTGTCAGTTCTCCTGGGTCGACATCGTGGTCATAGAGTTCCCGACCTTTGCGACCTTCGTCCCATTCGGTATAGCGCCAGCGAGGGGTTCGCAGGCTGTAGCCAAAGTACCGATTTCCTTCGGATCCGACATTCGTTGTGACCGAGGCTCGCTGGGGACCCCCACCTCGCATGACTTGAGTGATCGCCCATCCACGTCCGGCGATTGTCGGATCTTTTAACATTGGCACCAGGCTTTGCCCCTGAACATTGCCGGGGGCCTTAATTCCACACAGTTCGGCGAGCGTTGGAAACAGGTCGACATGAGAGACCGGTGACTTTGCAACGGAACCCTTTGGTGTCACTCCTGGAGCGATGATCAAAAATGGAACTCGGGAACTCTCTTCAAACAGGCTCATTTTCTGCCACAGTCCGTGTTCGCCCATGTGGTAGCCGTGGTCGCTCGTGAAAACGATGATCGTGTTGTCTGCCAACCCCAGTCGGTCGAGTGCATCGACGACGCGGCCAACTTGAGCGTCCATGAAACTGATGCTCGCCAGATACGCTTGGCGACACTTGCGACGTAGTTCGTCTGTCAGTTGCTCCTGCTCTTTCTTGTGACTGCCAAGCCCTGCCGGAGGGATATCCGCCTGATCTTCTTTGATACCCTGGACGACAGGCATCTGGTTTTCCTGGTAGAGGTCAAAATAACTCTTTGGGGAAACGTACGGTGTATGCGGACGGAAGAAACCGACCGAAAGGAAGAAGGGGCGATCGCGTCGTTTGGCGCAGCGTTCCAGGACCCATTCTGCGTCCTCGGCCATCAATGCATCGGTATGATGCGAATCACTTTTGGGCGATGCATACCAACTGAGCGTTCCACCGAATTGCCCCGGCAACAGCGAGAAGATTTCGGACTCTTCTTCCAGTCGGTCGACCCCTGCGGGATTTAATTCCAGTTCCCATGATGCCGGATCGTCATGCCCGTTTGTCCCGATCGACTTGGGGACGTTGTAGTGATACAGCTTGCCAATCCGGGCGGAGAAGTACCCTGCGTTACGAAAGACTTGAGGCATGCTTTGCTGGGTGGGGATCGTTTGTCGAAAGATCTGGGCGTTGGCCAGGATGCCGGTACTGTTCGGATAGAGGCCTGTTAAAAGGGCGTTGCGGCTGGGACCGCACAGAGGAAAGGAACAATAGGCACGGTCGAATCGCAACCCGCGTGCGCCCAGTCGATCGATGTTTGGGGTTTTGACGAGGGGGTCGCCGTAACAGCCAAGCATGTTGTTCAGATCGTCGGAAATGATGAAGAGAACATTGGGACGCGCCGGTGCATCAGCGGCTCGCAAGTCGTCGCCTGCAAGTGTTGCCAGTAGAAACAGGACGCCCAGGTGCCAATGTCGCAGATACTTCATGAGCAGAATTCCTTATGGAACGACCTTCCAATACCGACCCGATGCGAGGATGTCGCGTCTCGCCCGCATGATACGACGGTCGCTCACGCGGTGCGATCCTGCCGATCGAAGGCGTTCGGAATCCCAACCCGTTTTTCAATCTGCTTTAAGGTCCCGGAATTCTGTGGCATGGGAAACTGGGTCAACTCGGATCGACGCTCACATAGTGACGAGTAATGAAATCGTTCTGAATCCACAGCAGTTTCTGAAAGGCTCGTATCGTTCGCAGTGAAGTTGATGCATCGAGCGGTTGCTGTGAGATCACGTCCGTCAGGCTGTCGGCGAGCAATCCCATCAGTGCGTTCATTTGAACGAGAGGGACATCGATGTCTTTGTTGCCTGCTTTCAGCGTATGGATTTTGCCGACCATATCCAGATACTGAACCATCTTGCCATCGTACGACCGCCCCAGCAGTTGCATGAAGTAGCGGCTGAGGTGTTCCTTGCGGAAACGGATTTGGGGATCAGTCAGAGTCAAGTGGGCAACACCCGTCGGCAGCGGACCATCATAACCAGATTGCCGGGGGACGAAATGTCGAGCCGTTGCGTCGTAGCTCAACAGTCTCTCGTATGTCTTTTCGACCAGTAGCGGAATCAAAGGTCCCAGCATCGGTGCACTGGCCTGAATCAGTGCGGCATCCTCCGGGCCGAATCCCATGAATCTCGCGAGATACTCGTAACGATACTGGGTATCGGTCTCCAGACGTGTTTCGTCAATACTTTGCATGGCCCTCGTTTTCTTTCTGTAACGTCGCCCCGAATCAATCTGCGGCCGGGATGGTGTGAGCGCTTTTCGTGGGTTCGCGAAGCCATTCGCTTTGTACGACGTCGTCGGCCCAAATGCACGCGTCGTGCAAAAGCCCGCTTCCACCGAGATGAACTCGGTAGGACTGTGGGGCTAAAAGCCGGGCGTAGGCACATTCGCCAGAACGTGGGGGATCGGTTGGACCACCCACGTTCTAGCAAACTCAAGATCGTGCGTGGATGACGTGTTAGATGGCCAACTGCACCAGTTCCTGCGGTGGTTCCGCTTCGATCAGTTTCAGGTCGAACTTTTCCTGCAGGATCTTAAAGACGTTCGGTGAAACGAAAGCAGGCGGGACCGGGCCCAGGCGGATTCCCTTGACACCCAGAGCGAACAGACTGAGCAACACGGCTACCGCTTTCTGTTCAAACCACGACAATACGATCGACAGCGGCAGGTCGTTGATGCCGCAGTTGAAGGCGCTTGCCAGGCCAAGTGCCACTTTGACGGCTCCGTAGGCGTCGTTGCATTGACCCATGTCAAGAAACCGCGGTAGTCCTGCAACTGTTCCGTAGTCATGATTGCGGATGCGATACTTGCCACAACCCAGCGTCAGAATGACCGACTCGTGCGGAGCGGCTTGAGCCAATTTGGTGTAGTAGTTGCGCCCCAACTCTGCACCATCGCAACCTCCGATCAAATAGAACCGTTTGATTTCGCCGGACTTCACTGCGGCGACGATCTTGTCTGCCAGGCTGAGAATCACGCTGTGATGGAAACCGATTGTCGATTCCTTCACCTTGCGTTCAGGAAGTGCAGGCGAAGCCTTCGCCATTGCGATCAATTCTGAAAAGTCATTCGTCATGATCCGCTTACCACCGGGGACCGCGGTGACTCGGGTCGTGAAGAGCCGATCTTTGTACGAGTCCGGAGGAATCAGAATGCAATTCGTTGTGGCGAGAATCGGACCGGTGAATGCGGGGAATTCCCACTGCTGGTTCTGCCACGGCCCTCCGTAATGTCCGGCGAGATGGGTATGTGCCCGCAGCTTCGGGTAGCTGTGAGCGGGCAGCATTTCCCCATGGGTGTAGACATTGACCCCCTGGCCTGCAGCCTGATCGAGCAGATCCGACAGGTCTGCCATGTCATGTCCTGTGACGAGGATTCCCGGTCCGGCTTTGGTCCCTTCGTAAACAACCGTTGGCGTCGGAGCACCGAATCGCTCGGTGTGACCTTCGTCGAGCATCTGCATCACCCGGACATTCTGTTTGCCACATTCGAGAACCAGTTCGAACAGGCTTTCCATGTCAAAATTGACGTTCGTGACCGTCGCGAACAATGCTTCTTCAATGAACGCGTTGACCCCTTCGTCTGTCTTGCCGAGTCGTCGTGCGTGGTGGGCATACGCCGCCATTCCCTTGACTCCGTAGAGCAGGATCTCCTGCAAGGACTGGATGTCGGGGTCTTTTCCGCACACCCCGATCTCGGTGCAACCGGTCCCATTCTGAGTTTGTTCACACTGGTTACAGAACATCTTGAGACTCCCTGGAAAAATGAAGCTTCGCGACAAGAATCACTGCGTCTGGATGTCAGCCGTTCCATCAGCCTCAAAACAAGACTAGTAGATCGACTTGTCCAATATGGCGGATAGTAGCAATTGATAAATCGCACAACAAGTCCCAGAATCCTGAAAAATGACAATGTTCATTTCAGGGGATTAGCGCCCCCTCCCATCCGACACGAGCATCCTGAGAAAGTGCTGCAATGAGTTCTCAAAACCACCGAGAGCGCTGCGTGAGTTGGGTTACGGTAGTGGGGGGTGATGCCTGAGTTTCAGGCGCATCTTTTAATCTTTTTGATTTGGAGCTGATACCTGAGTGCTGCGGCTTTTGCGCCATCAATCATGAGCTGCAGTTTTTCCCACCCGCGCCAGAGGACGATCCATCCCGGCTC
>Ga0194055_10001742_pt1 | contig 17601 bp, 26 predicted proteins | sample SepL449m_MetaG_FD_155482 | JGI IMG/M metagenome (GOLD analysis project Ga0194055, IMG submission 155482) | Anoxic zone freshwater microbial communities from boreal shield lake in IISD Experimental Lakes Area, Ontario, Canada - Sep2016-L442-9m | ecosystem: Environmental > Aquatic > Freshwater >...
ACCAATAATTTATGCCAAACATTCCAGACGCAGCATCGTATGTCGCTCCGATGGGTGCCGGATTGCAAATCGGCCTAGGGCTGGCGCGGCAACAGCAGGACCGTCAGCAATTCATGCAGTCGCTGGCCGAAAAGCAGCGGGAATCTAAGTTCACCGAGGGGATTCAAAACGCACAGGCCGCACGTCAGGCCAAGGAGTTTCAAGACACCCAAGACTGGCAGAAGGGTTTCGCCACAGATTTCCAGAGTGAACTTGAAAAGGAATCTTCCAAGAACAAGGACATGGGATTGGGCGCGGACGTGAACAACGCATTCTCGCAACCGACGCGCACACCGCAACCGACGCGCACACCGCAACAGATTCAAAACGAGGTGCTGTCACGATGGTTGCCGCGCGCTCCCGCCCCGGTGTTGGAGAAGCTCGCTCCGATGATGCAGAGGCAGTTTATTACTCCCGCACAACAGGCGTTGATTGAATATCGAAATGGGATGCTTACGGAAAAACAATATCGTGATTCGGTATTGGAAAACCAGGGAGAAGTAAGAAATGATATTTCAAAAAACAAGGCTGCTAATCTTGCATATAGGCCACTATTAACTGCGGCTTCTAATGCTGGATTGGTTAAGGAAATCTGGCCCGAAGGAACGCATGATGAGAACGGTGCTCCAATTGCTCCAAACCCGGATGGATTGAAGAAACTGGACGAGGTTCAAAAACTTCAGAAGCAATACGGCATGACGCCTGCCGTTTTAAGAACCGCCAAGGCAGTTGTCGAAGGGTCTGGTCTTCCTGAAGAAAAGCAAAGTGAAGCTTTGAAGGTTGTCTTGGCGAATGGCGGAAAGTTCCCGGTTTTGCCTCCAGCGGAATTGAAAGATATTTCAGCACAAGACGACATTGTTCGATCAACCCGAAAGCTTTCCGACATTTTGGATTCCTACAAAGGGACTATTGGACCCGGAAACTTCGTCAACGCTTTGATTGGAAAATATGTCGGATCGGACCCGGAACTTCAGAAATTAAACCAGACATACGCGCAACTGAAGCGCGGCGAAGTTGTGAAATATGCCGGAAAAACTATTACCCCAGCCGAGATTAATTTGGTTCTCGAAGCCGTTGGAACCCCTAACCAACCTAGTTTCAGACAAAATCTCGCACAATATCAGCAAGCGCAGACGGAATCTCTTTCCCAAAAGCTCAATTCGGTTACTGGTCGTGGAATCCACCTGAATCCTTCTTACGAAGGACTTGTTAATAACACATGGGGAAAGAACTTAACCGATTCCATTACGGAGCTTGGGAAAAAGGGGATTAAGATTTCGACGCCTTACACGTTCGGTGGTGGTGATGCCCCGGCCAACTCCGAATCCGAAAAAGCAAATTCTTTGCGTTCAAAATACAACTATTGACCCATGCCACTACCTGATGACAAAAGGAGTCAGTTAGACTCTATCGTATCAAAAATGGAGTCCAGTGGTGAAAAGCCAGAGGACATCCAATTTGTTGTAAACGACTTCAAGTCAAAGTATGGCGGTGATTCGGCACAAGATACCGTTGCGGGTAACACTACCAAACCCGGTTTTGGAAAACTTCGACAACTTGATGAGGAATCTCAAAAATCCGCAAATGAGATAGCGGACCGTCAAGAAAAGGCGATTCGTGGTTCTGACGATAGTATGCCTCCAGAAAACCTGCATCTAACTCCAAAAGATGTCGGTGAAATGGCTCCGTTGGCGCGCTACGGAATACCGGCTGCCGTTGGGTCGTCCGGGGTCGGAATTCTTGGGCTTGGAGCAGCAGGTCTTGCTGGAGAAACTCTTGCTCAAAAAATGGAACAATTTGGCGGGGAACGCAAGAAGATGTCCCTGCCATCCATCGCCGCTTCCACGGCTGGAAACATGGTCCCTGGAGGCAAAGGTGTTTTTGGTGTGACTGCCAGAGGATTGCAAAGTGGCGCACAAGCCGGATTGGCTTCTGGAATTACCAAACAGATTTCCGGTGAAGGCCAAGGATCACTTGGAGACCGGATATACGACGTGGCAAAAGAAACTGGTTCTGATGCTGCTTTTGGTGGCGGAACAGGATTGGCCTTTGGTGCTTCCGGGAGATATGCCCCGAAACTTATTGAAGCGGGCAAGAGCCTTATTTCGGGAGAACCACGACAGGCTGTTGCCAACCTGTGGAGACCGTTTCGGTTAAGCCCATCACAGATGGAAGCTAGGGACGCACGGAAAGCGATTCAGGACGCCACTGGAATAGATGTTCCTGTTGGTGTTGGCGAAGCGATGAATACTCCCGGCCTTGCAAACTCACTCCAGAACGTGGAAAAGGGATACGAAATTCCACCGGAGACCAAGGACGAAATAAAGCGGCAGGTTGCAGTGGTTGCGCTCAATCTTAGGAACAGTGGCATAAGCGAAAACGACCTGGCCAAGCATACTGTTGACACCATCCGAAAACAGATTGGCGAAATATCCGCTCCCGCCAAGAAAGCCGTGGCTGAAGCAGCCGCCGAACTTCATCCAAAGATAAAGCAGGCGTTTAATGAAATCCAAAACGAGGCAAAGTCACTTGTGCCCGGTAGCGCAGCCACGCCAACATCTTTCGGAGAAAAGGTGCGTGACCATATTCAGGGCGGTCTTGGTGATATTGAGACTGCGGAACAAAACGCATGGTCAGCCGCCAAAAACAACCCGGACTACGCAACCGTCACTGTGGTCCCCAAAAACACACAGCAATGGTATTCCGATCTGAAGGCTAAAACTGTTCAGTTGAAAAACCAGAACGGTCCAGCCGGAAAGATGTTTCCAGAGGGGACTTCACCTTTTGCATCAACGGTTCCAGAGCTTGAAAACGCTCAAACACTGGAGCAAATGCGGGGCATGAGAACCCGGCTTGGAAAGTCTTTTGGAAAATCCGACCCGTTGTTTGCTGATGCCAGCGATTACGAGAAGAAGAAGCTTTATTCGGAGATTACGAAAGACATAGATGATGCGTTGAACACGTTGCCTGGCGGTAATTTGAAACTGCAACTGAAGGCTGCCGAAAAGATAACCAAAGGAAAATACGACACCTTTGACAACCCGGTAATAGATTCGGCTCTGAAGAGTTATGGTCCTGAAGGTGGTGCAAATCCAGCAGAACTGGCGAATGCGATAACCGGACAAGGTGCACCCTCTTATTTGGCGCAACTCAGGAAATCAATCGGCCCGGTCAGAGCGGCGGAACTGGACAAGGATGTTCAAGGCTATCTGTTCAATCATGTCGGACAGTCTGCGAGAAATCCGCAGACTGGTGAAGTTTCGGTGGGGACCATTCTTAACAACATCAACTCACTCGCCCCAGAAGTCAGGACACAGTATTTTCCGAACTACAAAAACGTGGAAGCGTTGGCTCGACGTGAGAGCGCATTTTCCAAGGTGGACCCGAAGAAAATAATGGAGAACCTGTCCATTGACGATCCGGCGTTGCTTCGGGAAGCACTCGGTGCAAGTCCGTCCAAGGTGGTCATGGACCGGGTTTCGGATGCCTTTAAGAAATCGAAAGCTCTGAGTGACAAGCTAAATGGGACCGTAGCGGGGGCACTCAAAACGTTGGACGGAGAAGGTCTGTCAAAAGCAGTTCAGGAAAATCCGATACCGTTCATGCGGTCCCTGACGGACGGAAGCTTCAGTCCAGAACAGGTTCGCAGGGCGGTAAACCTAATCGCTGGAGAAAATCCAAAGCTTTTGGAAGACCTGCAATTCCATTACGTCCACAACCTGCTTTCAAAATCAGGAGCGAATGGACGTGTGGGCGCATCGAATCTATTGCGCGATCTTGGAACGGAAACGCCGGGACTGGTTACGTCCGCAACCGGAGGCAAGGTTGCGGACGGAGTTGTTGAATCCGCAGCTTCCAAAGCCGGTTCATTGCGTGAAATCGCCGACTCCGTGTTAGGTCGTGGAAAAGTTGACAGTCTGACTTCATCCCTGAGAAGTCTGGCTTCTTTGGAGCATTCGGGACGGGATGTTCCGGCGAATCCAACCATTATGGATGTGCTGGCACGGGCTGGTGGAGCCGTCGCAGGCGCAACAACCCATGCGGCAACTGGCATTGGAACCATAGGAGGGGCCAACGAAAGCGCGACCCTGATCAGAAAGTATCCTCAGATAAAATATGCTTTGGGTGCCTATATGCTGACCTCGCCAGAGCTTCGCAAGCTGACCATGACTCCGATAAACCGGATTGACGGGCCACAACTCAGGGGGTTAGTCAACGGGTTCAGCACGTTTATGGCGAACAAGGTAAGCCCGGAATCGCCAGAGGCGGAAGATATTCGGCAGCTTCATGCGGAAGTAAACCGGTAGTCTAATCAAAGCGCGCCAGGTTTGGATTCCTGACGCGCCGATTATCACTTCCCCACCGCCTGCGCCTGCACCATGCGCGGCGCACTGACCTGTTGTGCGCGAACAAGGCCAGGGGGGAGTCCTTGCGCCTCAAATGACTGCACCACCGCCTGAGCCACGGCAGAAGCCATGCTGGGGCGTTGAGGCGGTTCAGGTGGTGCCCACCGCAAGGCGCGTTCCACGGCAACCCGCATGTTGCGAAGGTCGTTCAACTCATCGGTGTTGGATTCAACCGGAACCGGTTCAGTTGGCGGGTTGGCTTTGTAAGCTTCCAAACTGGCTGCCGCGCGTTTCCAGAATTCAACCGGTGCGCGGCCTTGCAGGTTCTTGGCTTCAATCAGTTCTTCAAGTGCTGTTTCTAATGGATGTTTATTGCTCATGTTTCGTTTGGTGTTTCAAAAAGTGGTTCTTCGGACAGGTAGTAGAAATCTCCGCGTAAAGTTCTGCGCTTCAATTCGGGTGAGTTTATCAAAGGTTCAAATTCTTCCTTTTGTTTCCATTCAGACCATTCTGAAAATACCGGATCATGGCGGATTGTCACACGGCTTTTAACCTGAGTTTTTCCGTCCACGACACGCATAATAAGCTGAACCTCTTCGCGAACGGTTTTTTCACGGTGCGTTTTATGCAGATATTTGTATTTCATAAATTAACCCGCCCAAAACCCGCCAGTTCTACGACCAATAGTATAACGGATTATGGACGGTTGCCATCACACGATGGCTAAAGTTGACTCCGGCCAAGCGGCGATGATGGTGTCTTGCATTGGCTTACCTAAAAAGCCCCATGTGAGCGTGTCCCGCTTCGGCGCACGGCAGGTTGCCTTCGCATCATCCTCCCGTAAGAAAGTGTAAACGGTCCAACACGGAGCCACCAGATAGTGCGCCCGTCGCGTTTGGCGATTTCGCTTATTTGTTTGGAGTGGTTTGTGTAGCAAAACCAATCGCCGCCAAGCATCGTGAATGGGTGGAACGCAAGCTCTAGGCGCATTGCGCGGAGTGGATATGGGATTAGGTGCTTCAAAGTTTGTGCCTTTCCTTGACGTGAGGGAGTTGGTTGTAGTCACGAATCGCACAGCATCGAACGCAAATGTTCCTCTGTGATGCGTCTGGATTTATACCGTGATTGTGGCCGTGTGTTGCGAGCCGGTCAGACACCTCACGCAGCGCCTCGTTCTCGGCGCGGAGTTGGTTCCGCTCGCATTCAAGCTCGCGGGCGAATTCAGCGGATACGAGTGTTCCTCCGTAACTCAAGTTGTCGTCCGTTTCTGGCGTTGGCGTCTTGGTTTCAATCATAGCGTTCATATTTTCGTCAAACCCACTTCGGAACCGTGCATACAACCTCGGTCGCGGGCGATCCAGGCCATGAGTTTTCCCGAACGCACTTAGCAAAAGTTGGCAAGAGTTGACAAACTTCCTCCCAGCCTTTCGCGATGAATTCTTCGGAACAGGCGAACACCTTCACGTCATGCGGAGGTTTCGATTCCACGGCGAAGAATTTGAACCCCTTCTTTCGATCTTCAGAACCGCAGAGAGCATTCCAAACGAACAAATACAGCGCAGCTTGGATGTGATAGCCCATATCGTAGGCATTACTCGGGAACTGGTGGTCGTCCACTGAGTTAGTGAACTTGCAATCGGCCAAGAAATCAAACTTCTGAGACGGTATGATGTCCATACGGCAACGAACTCCAACGTCGTTGGTCTGGTCCCAAGTTAGAAGCGACAACTCGGTTTTGCAGTCTCGCAGAACCGGTCCGGTAATCGGATGGTCCGACAACGACTTGGCTGCGTTCACGGCGTTGTCGAAATCGGTAGCTGACAGCGGTTGGAAACCGTTGTCCTTCTGACTTTGCTCCCATGTTTTGCAGACTTTAGACGCTCCGTGCCAAGGTTTTGAATTTCCGTTCTCGTCCGTGTAGGTTTCGGGTTTCTTGATAATCATCGGCGGTTCCGACAACGGTTCCAGCGCGTAGTGATGCGCCAAGGTTCCCGCAATCATCGCCGGTGAAGGTTCCTCGCGCTTGTCCAGATACAGCCTCAAATGAGCGGGAGTGCCTTGCCAAAGCGTCCGTAAAATAGATGCGGATGCACCCGGCAATGCGTGATATTGCTCCGCTGGCATTCCTTCGTGGACGCCGATAAGGGTTTTGAAGTCGGTGGTCATGGGTTGATATTACACACCAAGTGTGTCTAATGATTGTTCGGCCAACAGAGTGCGGCGCTTCCCTTGTCTGCGGCTTTGTCCATCATGTCGTCGAAGAATTGGGCGAGCGGGCTGTTACCGACTTCATCCTCTCGCGTCATTTCGCTGATGACATCTTTTGCCCATTCGATTCTGCGGCGTCTGTCCACCTTGCAGCGTTCGAGCGTTCCTCCGTTTTCTGGCCGTGATGCCCATTCGAGGACTTCGACTCCGATTTGCACCGTGAGGATTTTATCGGACACGAAGGCGCGTAGCGGCGTGTTGGCCGAACCATGCGCTGCTGCCAACAGGGTGGGGCGATTGAGTTTTGGTTTCATTCGTGAGTCTCCTTCGCCCCACCCTGCGGCAGAGCTTGGTCGTTAATACCCTCACGCCATTTATCTGTTACAAGTCCGGTTAAGACACCTTGGCATTTATTGCACTTAAAATTCCCAACCAATAACTTAATTGGCCCCATCGGAAATGTTTCCACTGTTTCTATTCTTGGTTCTCCTTGAAGAATATATTCGCCGTCACACATTTCGTGGAACTTCCCGTCTGCTCGTTCATGACTCATACCCTCACCCCCTTATCGACTTCACCGCGTTTTCCCAATCGCCAACCATTAACTCAAGCGAGTGGATGGATATGGACGCAATTTCGTCGATGGTTTTCGCGTTCGCCGTGGATTCAGGTCCGCCAACTGTGCGCCACCAACCGAGGAACGTTTCAACCTGGATTGGAGGCTTGGCCGATGCCAAAAGCCGAATCACGGTCTTGGTAATGTCCGTGTCAGGTTTTGATTTCGTTGCCGATGCAGTTGCAGTTGCCATAGCCACCGGAGCCGACTGAAACGAAGGCGCATCCGTCACCGGCCCGTCGCCCGTCTCCATTTCGATGACCACGCCGTTGTCAACCATCGTGGTGTGGCCCATTTCAGACGCATCAGCCGCAACGATGGCGTTGTTCAACTCAATGCTGCGCGGCATGTATTTCAACACCTGGAGCAACACCACCTTACGGGCATACATTTCAAAATTCGCATACGAATAGTGCCGTTGACCGACCTTGTTGTAGCGGTCCCGATGCTTAATCACGCGCGACACAGGCCACGCTTCGATAACCTCCTGTTCCGAACCGTTGACCTTGCCGCAGGCATAAACCCACGTCAAAGAATCGGGGTCTCCATAGTTCGGTCCCGGCAGATGACGGCACTTCGGACGGCTGCCCAACTCAAATTCCCACACATCGCCTTCAAAGACCGCCCCGGTCCATGCCGTCGCGCGCCCCGTGTTGTTCAGTAGTCCGACAAGTCCTTGCCAGCCCGGAACCATCGTGCAGGTTCCTTTGTAGGGAATTAGATAGCACTGCCCTGCTACGCCTGGCTCAAGGCCAATCTGTGCGGCCACGACCAGCGATGACAGAATACTCTGCGGCGTGCATTTCTTGAGTTCCGCGTTGGTGCTGTAACAAGTTTGAGCCAGCCGGATCATGCGGTCGGCCTTCAGGTGCGAAGGGAGGGCGTTGACGATTGCCGTCCGTGATTTGCCTAGGTAATCCCCAAGCTGTTTTGCGTTTGATACTGTCAGTTCGTTGCTCATGTTTTGAAGTTAGTGGTCATGGTTGATATTACACACCAAGTGTGCCTAATGATTGTTGGGCGGCAAGGCATCGAGCAGGTTGATGGCTTCCGTAATTACGCTTATACGGTGTTCGAGGCATTTCTTTTCTGGCGGTCGGTGAGGAAGTTCCATGTCCCCCTCGGTCCACAGTTTGCAGTATGTCAGGACTTCTCGCGCACGCTTTTCCGCCGAACCAGTTGCTACTGCCAACCCCGCCCCCGTTTTACGTTCGTAGATCATAGTGATTTCTATTGGATGTTATTGTTGAAAGAGTCCCGTGCCGAATCCGCCACAACCTTCTTATGATTCCTCTTGTTATGTCAGTTGCTACTTATTTGCGCTTAGTTGGTGGCTGCGAGGCTGCGGTGATGCAGGCGGACGGAGAAGATTCCGTTCCGGCACGGGTGGAGATTTTTGGCTGAGTGGAGATTTTTGGCTGGGATGTCGGAGTTGCCAGAGCGGCTATCTTGGTCCGAACCATGAATTCCGATTCCTTGGACGGCGTTCGTCCGTTTTCCCAAAGGCACCAGCGGTTGCGGGTCACGCCCACGAATTGAGCGGCATCCTTCTGGAGCATGATCGGCTTCTGTGATAACCGCCAGCGGCGGATTGTCTGTGCGAAGTGTTCAGTAAAGGTCACGGCGTTAGTGTTGTTCAAAGTTACAGGTTGTCAAAGGTTATTTAATTTGAGCGTAAAAAATACGGTTTTGCTGGCGTATTTGCCACTGAGTTCCGCGCGGAGAACGCAGCCCGTTGACTGTCCACGTCCATCCGCGATGGGTTAGCAGGACGATTTTCCAGAGTGTCAAGGGGTGTGATTTCATGTCACTTCATCAGTTTTTCTGACTCCGCTTCGATGGCGGACAGACATGCGCTGAGTTGTGCTTGGTAGGATGAAGCTCTGGATGGGTTGACTTTTTTAAGTGCTTCGGCCTGTCTAATTACCCGGTGGAAGTCGTTTTTCAACTCTCTCAATTCATCTTCGTTCTTCATGCCTTTACGAAGCACAAGGGTTTCGATGGTGACTTTTATAGAACCGTCGCCGTTGCACTCATCGCATTCGATGTGCCCGGTTCCGTCGCATTTTTTGCAGTCGCATTTCACAGGGTTTATATCAATACAGTTTGAGTTTCAGGAAGTCTCCGCTCCGCGAGGCAGATTGTGTCGTTGTGCGCCCCGCCGTGACAGCAGAGCATGATTTCGATTTGCTCGAAGTCGTGACGCTTGCCCATCCCGACCGAGTTCCAGCCGAATGACAGCACCACGGCGTCAGGCGAGCAGACCGGCACGATGGAGTTTCGGACGCGCTGGTAGAGCAGTGCGCTTTGGGTTTCCTTCATGCCGACTTCCAGCCCGACCGATTTGTAGCACTCGCTGATTTGTCTCGGCGAGTAGGGCGGGTCGAAGATTATCAGGTCGGCTTTCACGCCTTGCGAGCCGAGCAGCAGCAGGAAGGCTTCGGCGTCCATGTGGTGTTGCGCCGTCGTCTCTGGATTCAGGTCGTTGGTGTGAGTCGCCCACGCCTTGTTTCGAGCGAACGGGTCTATGGAGACTTTGGCGGCAGAGAGGTATCGGCGCACGAAGCCACCGATTGGAGGCACGCTGAAAGTATCGCCTGACGGCATGGCCCAAACGCGAGAGAATTTCACGCGGCACCTCCGTTGTCTTTTATCATTATCGACTTCACATAGTCCGACGACTTCTTGTTGCCGGAATAGTCGGCGTCGCCGATTTGGTTTCCGTTGGGGTCAAGGACACGAGTTACAGACGAGCGGGACGTGCGATCATAGAATCGTTCCACCGTGTTTCCGTTCTTGCACTTTTCTTTCACTCTCCCCCCTTCCCATAAGCGAACCGTCTCCCCTTGACCTTCGGACGATCATCCGGTTCTGACAACCGCGCGCACTCTTTGATTTCGGTGATCGCTCCGCGCACACGAAGGGGGTCAACCCATTTCTTCGCGCGCTTAATCAGCTTCCCGGCACTGTGCGCGCTCATCGCTTGCCCTCCGTAAGCAACACCATGCGATAGAAAGCCGCAAGGATGGCCGCGCTAAGTCCAACGGTGGCACATTTAGGAAACCAGCGGATAACCAGCACAAGGATGATGGAGAGGATTACCGACATTCCAACCATGCCGGACCAGACGACTAGACGGCCCTGCCAGCGCATCGGCAACGGATCAAAGTTAATGCCGGGGTCGTCTGGGTGTTTGTCCATGCCAACGGATGAGGCGAGGGGTGTTTTATTCACGGGCGTCATGTGGTTTGGCCGCGTATAACGCGCAGATGAGTTTGCTTTCCATTGCAATGGCCATTTCGAGGATGTCCAAGAGGACGATTTCCGCGAACTGGTTGTCGGCACTAATCGCGTCAGCGTGAGCCGCACGAATGTCATTCACGGCGAACTGCGCCGCGTGGAATGCTTTGGTCAGGTTTTCAGTTTTCATGGGTTGTGGACGTTTTCACCGTCTTAATCTCCCCGTTTTCGCGTTTAAGCAACTCCCAAGAATCCCACGCGGGAGAACCTGGCGCGGGCGTGCTCATGGTCTGAGCGGTTGCAATGGCTGCTTCCTTGGTCCTAAACGAGATGTTCCGGTGTTGACCAGCGGAGACGTAAACGAGGGAGTAAGGGTGAGTGTTCATGTTATCAAAAAGAGTGATCCCGCGCTTCTTCAATCTGTGCCGTGAGGTCTGCAATCTGTTTCTGGATTCCGTCGCCTTCGTCCGCGTCGGATGATTCTTCCGCGTCCGTGTTTTCCTCCTGGTCCTTTTCCAGTGTGCTCAATTCCGTTTCAAGCTCCGCAACGAATTCTTCCCGCGCTTCCTCAACGTCTTGACCGTTGTAAGTCTCGCCGTCAACCGCAACGAAGTCCTCGCCGTCCGCCCAGTCGTTCACCCCGCAACGGTAGGCCGTAGGGTCTTCGGATTTCAGCACCGACGACGGCGACATATATTTGAACGGGCCGCCGACAGATGCGAACGAGTAGCATTCGTCAAGCATGGAATCGAACAACGATTCACGGTCAACGGGTTGGCATTCGGCGACAACGTGCGCCTCAAGTTTTTTGATAGTGTAGGACATAGTAATCATAACATTTTTCCCATTAACCAGCGGACACAATGCCCGCCTCCGAGGTTGATTCCCCGCCATGCCGTCCCGGTTGCCCGAGGCGGCAGGACGGCGGATCAACTAAACCAACGCGAAGCAAGACCCCGCCCGAACCGTTCGCGGAAGTATTTCCGCATAGCCTCGCCGACATTCTTAACGCCTGGCGCGTGATCCGGGCAGGCTTCCGTTTCGTCGATGATTAACGTGTCCCGCTTGTGATTCCACAACGCCGACGCCAGCACCGCGCACACGGAGGAACGGTATTCTGTCGGCCAATATTGCCCTGTTACGTAGTCAAGCCGCGCGCCATCCCAAGACAACCGGCCAGAATATGCAGAGAACGCATCGGACAAAGCCTGTCCCGTTATGCCTGCCTCCGATTCCACGGCGACAAGCAACAGCTTTGCGTCATGCAGCATCTTAGTGATCCCGCGAAGCTCCTTGAAATAAGCGGAACGGCCCGCCTTGTCGGCGTAGCTGCTGCAATAGTTCCGAAACTCAAGGCCGGGCCGCTGGCGGATGAATGCGCGAAGGGCGGAAACGATGGCGGTTTTGGCGGCAACCGGCTTGGCGGCAACCGGCTTGGCGACGATTGCCACGGCTTCCCCGCGTTCAATTGCGCCTGTGACGTGATGTTTCAACATGGCAAGCGGCGTGCAATGCTGCGCCTGCATCTGTGAGGGGTAAACTGACAATCCGTTTATGTTCATAGTGTTTGTGTGTTAATCGCGTGCATTTATCGCACGCCATGAATCCGAGTTGCCCCGGACTCAAGGCGGGGGATTATGCGAAGTTGAGGACGCCGTATTTCGAGCCGGAGGGGCGGGTGACGACATCCAAGGTGAAGATGTCCTCGAACGCCTCGGGCAGCGCAGCGCCGTTTTCGATCACCGCGAGGATCGCGGCATCGGCACCAGCGAGGGTGCGGGTGTCTAAGGTGGTGTTGTTAATCAACTTAACTTTTTCGTTGGTGTTGTATGCGTTCATTGCGAGGAGATGTTGCTTGAGGTTACTCGTTAAAGCAAGGGGAATTTATTTTCGCTTTCAAGATTGCTTCGCGGGGGATGCTGACCGAGATGCGCCACTTCATTACGCCGTCCGCTGCGTCATCTGAGCAGCCCCAGCAATCGTGAACGTGATGCGTCTCGGTGCCGTTGGTCTCGGTGCTTTCCCAGTTGTCGTTCGGATTCTCGGACTCGATTGCGGCCTTGGCTGTTTTCCAGTCGGCGGCCTCGACGTGGGCGATCTCATTATGGCTTTGGCTGCGGGCGATGGCGGTTTTGATTTCGGCTTTGACGCTTTGAAATCCTGAGCAGGTGAAAGTGTTCACAGATTTCCTTTCGCTTTGGCGATGGCCGCACGGGCGTTGACAACGTGCTCCGGTTCCAAGTCTGTGCACAACGAGACGGAAAGCCATGCTTCCAACGCCGACAGCAATTCCGGAGCGGCGGCAATTAATCGCGCGTTGGCCTGTTCAGTTTGCCAATCGGATTTTCCGTTGACCAAAGGCAAATCGGAAACTGTGGCAATTTTCAAGTCGCCGTCATTTGCCCAGATTGTCGGTTGCGTTGGATCATTTGACCACGGCCCTGGTGTATGTAGTGTTTGCATAGTGTTATCTTCTGTTAATCGGTGTTAATTCACCGCCAGCTTGCCAAGCTTTCACCGGGCAAGCGGGCGGGGGATCAGCTTTGTAAATACCGGCTGTAAGCTAAGCCGTAAACTCGTTTCATGCGCTCATAGTGTCCGTCAAGCCGACTATTCCAAGCATCCAAAGCTTTGTGCGCAAATACGTTTCCCACTGCCGGGCCGTTTCCAAGTGTCCAATTGTGCAACAAATGGAACCACTCACCACACGGTTCAGAATCGCCAAAGACGCCGGATTTTTTGGCGTAGTAAAAAGCAAGCTGACTCATAGCTTTTGCTTGCTTTGCTTGCCGACGTTCAAGCCAACGTGTGATTTTGTTCACACGGTCAAGCCGGGTATTCCATGCACCGTTAGTTATTGTCCAAGATTGTGTTTTCATATTGTTGTATTCTGTCAACTCATCACCGTTCATCGGCGACGAGTAGAAGTTACTACGGACAACCTATTCCGTCAACGACTTTCTTGAATTATTTTCACTTTGTTTCCGATTGGTTCACCGGCATTCCAGTCATTCCGCTTCTGTAAACCGTTGATAATCAACGTGACTGTCCGTTGCCCTAGGCTGAAAATCCCCTTGTCTTCACCCTGCCAGCAAATCAAAACGCCCCATATCGAATCCTAGAGCGTTCGTTTATGGCTGTGAATGGTAATGATGGGGATTAGCCAAGCTAATACCTTTGAATTTTCCCACAATTGGCATTGAATCTATCGCATCAACGCATTCGGATAGGCGGATGACTGATGAGCTTCCTTCGCGGAATAATCTACACTTAGCGCATAGGACCCGAAGATACGACCAAGTGGCTTTCCTTTTTCGCAATTCTGAGCCTGCTCATATTATGCTTTTATTACGTAAAGCACGCAAAGCTTTGGAGCATGATCTTGACTGTGCAGACGAAGAAACCGACCGTGTTTCAATCGTCGGTGCAGTCTGCAAGCTCGCCGATACAACGGCCCGATTCGCTGGCGTTGCGCTCGCCCCTAAAGGAACATCCGCAAAGCCAGGTGACAACGCGAGGCCAGTCTTGCCAATGGAGGCTTAGACTAAGCCCCACCGAAAGTAGGAATTCCCCTGCGTTGCACAATACCAATTATATTTAATTGCATTCCATGAGGAACAACGGACATGGACCAGCTAAGGTATCAACCTAGCCTCGGCCCGTCTGTCGTCCGTCTGTCGTCTGGCCATGCTCCCAGGCTTTCCCGTCCCGTTGCTGCCGCCCACGCCAGGCCGTCCCGGCCCCCTACCCCGCACACCCTGCGTTGGGGGCCGTGGTTGTTTCCAAGCCCCCTCCAAAAGTGCCGCCATTTTTTGGGGGAAGACCGGCAAGATTTGCCTAGCGTCCTCGGGCCACTGGTTTTGAGAGCCAGCGACAGGTTTGGGTGCCCACGTTTCCCGATGCCGTCTAAAATGCTCTAGGATTCGTTTTGAGCTACCGGATGGTGTCTTGTATCGGTTCAGCGATTCAAACGCCGTGGCGGTGGGTTTCTGTTGCAGCAAACACCATCGCTGATTTGGTGTCTTTGTCTGATCTAAAGAAAACAAGAATTCCCCCTGCCAAGGGGGTTAGGGGGTTTATATCATCTCATCTTCTCTTCTCTCTTCTGTTGTGCTACTAAATGCGACACAATGCGACACATCGCAAATCTCCGCACAAAACTCGTGACAGTCGCAAAAGTCGCAAAAGTCGCTTGACACTTCAAACAAGGTGATGTTTCTTGTCGGGAATGAGCTGGACCCCGCTGTTTGCTGAAATCACTGAATCGTCGGTTTGGATGGAACCGCAACACGTCCGATTAGCCTGGATAACATTCTTGGCCAAAAAGGATTACAAAGATCACACATACGAAACGAACGCTTATCTTTTGGCCAAGGCGGCGAACATCACTGAAGCGGAAGCGGAGGATGCTATCCGAGTGTTGATGTCGCCTGATAAAAAGTCCAGAAGTCAGGAAAATGAAGGTCGGAGACTTGAGTTGATTGAAGGGAATCTTTACCGGGTGCTGAGTGGGGATCGGTATTTGGAAAAGATGCGGAGGGCCAAAAAGCAACTTGCCGACCGTGAACGCCAGTCAAACAAAAGGGCCAAGGACAAAGAGAGTCAGTTCGGGTGTGCTGTCGCCACCATGCAGCAGTCCGCCACCATGCAGCAGTCCGCTTCCGAATGGCACGTTGCCTTTGGCTTGGATTTGCCGGAACGGTTGCAAACCAAAGGCTGCCTTGGGGCGGTAAAGTTCTGGTTGCAATACTCGTATAAACCGACGGGTTTGAAAACAGCACTGATGCGATGGTCGGACCAGTTTTCGCCGGAAGAACTTTCGGTCTCCATCCGGGAGAGCATGTCCAATAACTGGAAGGGAGTTTTCAGGCCGCGCGAGGCGGTGGAAAGCAATGGGGAATACATACCAAACAACGGATAAAAGCACATGACCGCCGAAGTTAAGGCCGCTCATCCGTTGGAACGGGAGCTTACGGAACGGGGGCATAAGCTAATTGGGCAGGGTCGTCAGCCGATGATGCTGTGTCCGTTTCACGGGGAGAAAACTCCTTCGATGTCGGTGAACTTGGACAAGCAGTTATGGCACTGTTTTGGGTGCGGGAGCGGCGGGTCGGTGATTGATCTGCTGATGAAGCTGGACGGAAAAACTGCGGCTCAGGTATTGGCCAACGGAGAAGCTCCTAGGGTAGCCAGACGCTATGGGGAAACGGGTCCGGTAAAAGTGGTGATACCGAAGGTGGTTCCGGCTGCACCGCCTGTTCCTGATGCACCGCTGGTTCCTCGAAAGGAAGTGTGCCGATACCAGTATCGGGACCGGAACGGGGAAGATGCGTTTATGGTGGTCCGGTTTGAGCCGAAGACGTTTCAGCAGTGGAAATCAGACCGGCAACGGAACATGGATGGAGTGGAACGGGTGCTTTACCGGCTGCCAGAAGTTTTGCTGTCCGAACAGGTGTGGGTGACGGAAGGCGAAAAGGATGCCGACACGCTGGTAAAAATGGGTTGGTGCGGCACCACGAACTGTGGCGGGGCCGGTAAATGGCTGGATTCGTATTCCCTGGATTTGGCCGGACGCGAAGTGGTCATCTGCGGGGACAACGATTTGGGCGGCAAGACCACGGGGGCAGACCACATAGATGCTGTGTTTAAGTCGGTAAAGGCCGGGGCGAAGAATGTCAGGAAGATAAAGATACCGCTGCCGCACAAGGATGTTACGGAATTCGTGGAATCGTTCACCGACCGGGAGGAAGCGCGCAAGGCGTTGAACTCGCTGCTGTTGTCAGCAACGGTGTATGTGAAGGGGCACGATCTGCCGTTGTTCTCACTGGCTGATTTGGAGGCGGGATACATTGACTACGCGGAAAACACGGCGACGCGCGCCTTGGACCTGTCGGTCTGGTTGCCCTCGTTAAAGGATCAAGTCCGACCGTTGATGCCGGGGGAACTTGTCACCCTGATTGCCGACACCGGAACCGGCAAGACCGCCCTGATGCAAAACCTGGCCGTGCAAGGGTGCGCGAATGTGCCGACCTTGTTTTTCGAGTTGGAACTGCCCCCGGAACTGATGTTTGAACGGTTTGTCGCCATTCGGAAGAAAGTGGATGCGAAGTTCATAGAGGAAGGGTATCGAAGGGGGGATAAAATGGGGCGGGAAATGGTTTCTTTGATGTGTCAGAAGCTTCGGATTTGCACGCGGGCGAGGATAACACCCGAATGGCTGGAGGAAACGATCAACCGCTCCGAGTTGATGCTTGGTGAACGCCCGTTGGTGGTCATCGTGGACTACCTTGGGTTGATGCGCGGGGAAGGACGGAGCCGTTACGAACAGTTTTCCAACATCGTGGAAGAGTTGCGGATTATCGCCAAGACGACTCGGACCATCATCATCGCCACGTCACAGGTGACACGGGATAAGAAACGGGCAACCCCGGAGATTACCATGCACGATGCCAAGGAATCAGGCTCAATAGAGAATTCATCGTCTCTGGTCCTGGGTTCATGGCGGGATGCGGAGGACGACACCTGCCTGCATCTTCGGGTGCTGAAGAACACCAAGGGAAAGACCGGATGGAATGTGCAATGCGATTTCGACGGACCCACGATGCGGATCACGGAACGGTCGGGCGGCTGGCCGGACAAGGACGGTAAAAAACCGACGATCAGCGGTAAACTGTCCAAAATCGAACCCGGCGACGAAAACTGGACTTCACGGATGGGGTGAAGTGGCGGGGTCGGTGACTCACTCAGTCCTCGGTCCTTGAGTCATGGAATAGGCGTCGGTCAAGGTTGTCCAAGTCGAAGGATTTTCTGCGAGCAAGGTATGCCTCCAGTTCCGCTTTGTTTTTTGGACTATGCCAGGAGAATTCAAGGATTTCATCCACTTTCTTTCCTAGCGATTCGTATGGCATTGTTTTGCCATCACCACCGAGCGCAGTTGGTTTTGGCTGAAGGCATGGGAACCATATATCGTGGGTCGCTTTTTCATACGCTGGATTTTTCATGGATCAGTCCTCGGTCCGTTCATCATCGTCATAATCGTCCGGCTTGGGCAACGCATCGAAAACATTGTCGAGGTCGAATTCGTGGTCGCAGGAGTTGCAGGAACCGGGGTCGATTTCGGGCGGTTCGGCTGGATAGCATCTTTCCGGTGGC
>Ga0194055_10001743_pt1 | contig 17589 bp, 12 predicted proteins | sample SepL449m_MetaG_FD_155482 | JGI IMG/M metagenome (GOLD analysis project Ga0194055, IMG submission 155482) | Anoxic zone freshwater microbial communities from boreal shield lake in IISD Experimental Lakes Area, Ontario, Canada - Sep2016-L442-9m | ecosystem: Environmental > Aquatic > Freshwater >...
GCTCAGACATCACAGACACATCTTTCCAAGCCATGACTGACCTCCTTCCAGAGGCCAGACAGCATGACCGAAATGTGTTACCCATGTCCCCGAACACCTGTTACCCATGTCCCCAGTCTATACAGAAGCAAGCTGGGCCACCCTGCCTCGGCATATGACTCAAGTTGTCGACAATACAACCGGTAGCCACGCTACGGAAAGCAATGTCGCGCACGCCAGATGAGTCTCTGCACAATCGAACAAGTCAAACAGATCGGGGTTACACAGTCGCCACTCTACCGAAGGAATATCAACACTCCGATCCCCATCAAGAAGTTCTGGAACATCGAGTAAAAACTGTTCCCACCTGCTATCACCGATTCGCAGCCAGCCAATTCTGCCGAACGACGTTCGAAGGATTGGCACCCGTATTTCTCCAAGTCTGTTCCTTGACAGTTCCAGAGAAATCTTCCCGAACCCAAAAAGACGAACGCCGTACTCACATTTCACTTGGATTTTGTCCCCATCCGACCCGCAAACGCTCCAAATACGCCTGTTCCCCAAGACCTTATAAGTGCAGTTGGAAAAAACAATGCTGCCATTGACTGTACGCTCTCCCCACTTATTCGCTTCGACGTCAACCCTACAGGCATCGACGGAAGACATCGACTGTACCACGAACAGTTCCGCCTCATATTGGTCCTTCTTTAGCCCTTGGCTTCGAGCCCACCAGGTGAAGCGAATGTCCATACTCATTCTCTCTTTTGCGTATTACGGCCATTGGACGCAGTCGCCGTTGTCCGCAAATTCAAACGTCGCCGTGTCGCATCCCATCGATCTATTGCGGATACAGCGTGTCCTTATCCTTTGGATGCAGCTTCTTCGGTGAAAAGGCATCGTCATAGCGGGCCGTTTTGGAAATGCGGATTCCGCCGAATCTGGCTGCGCAGGGGGCGCGGTTGTGTGATGTGCCAAACTTCCAGACAGATCGCGAAATCACGGGGGCATTCAGTGTCGAACGAACCTCTTTGCTGCCATCCACGAACAGTGCGAGGTCGTTACCGTTTTTGACCATGGCCAGGTGATGCCAATTACCATCGTTGATCGGTGGGCCACCGCCGCTGCCACCTTCGCCATTGCCCGACGCAATACTCAGATTGGCGGTACCATTGTCAATGTGAACGATAATACTCGAATCGTCGGCAGCCTGTTTCTTGGATAACAGCGTGCCTTTGGCGGCAGTGGTCGACATCCAGAACTCGATTGTGAAAGATTCCGTTGGTGACAATCGATCGCTGCCAGGGATTGCGGCTCCGGCCGCGTCACCGCGAGTGGCAGTGAAGGACGCACCAAATAATTTCACGGTCCTTTGGTCGACTTTCTGCTCGAGTTCTTTCTTATGCAGGGGAGTGGCCGTGGCGAGTGCCTGTTGCCAGGCGCGGTCCGCTCGTTCGCCAGCCAGCAGCTTGATCGGTTCCTTTTCCTTGACGCCAGCCTGTAACCAATCATCCCCGAGTTGCAGCCAGTCGTTGGCCGTTTCTGGTGGCTTCAGTTCCCGCTGGGCCAGCGGTGCCCAAACCTTGTCATTCGCATTGGCGAGAAGTTTAAAGCCAGTTTCCCAGTCCTGTTTATAGAAGCAGACAAACCGTCCCCAGGCGAGATTGGAAGCGGCATCGTCTGGGTTCGATGCCAATTTATCGCGTGCTCCTTTGGCGGCATCAAATGCCTCCCGCACACTTGTGAGTTGCTTGACTTGAAATGCCGCGTCGTCCCGAAACGGCTTGTAATTGGGCTTCTTGAACGTATCGAACGCGGCTTTCATCACATTGACAGCAATCGCGTATTCCTCCTTTGCAATCGCTTCGCTGGACAGATCGTTGAAACGTGCCAGCAAGCCTGCAGCGACGTCGATATCAACATTCAGTGTGGCGGCTCCCATCGCTGCAGCCGCTCGTTCTTTCCAGGGAAGGGGAGCCACCTTGAACTTGTCTGCGATCATCTGTGCGATCTGCAGGGCAAGTTCCAGATCTGCACCTTGAGCCGCCAGCGGAATCGCTTCTGCCAGCAGTGCGAATCGAGTTGGTAACTCAGCGGCCGTCTCTGCCGCCTCAACAAATGTTTTCGCCAACTGAGCACGAGCTTCCGGCTTCTTGGCCTTATTCATTTCGACTTTGTATTTTTCACGGACCGCTTTGCGAGCCTGTTCCTGAGTCGCTGCGTCAGGAAGTTCACTTTCAGCGGCGACGTCAGCATTTGTGTCTTCGGCTGCTGACAATAGGTACGCGTGATTTGTCACAAGCATGAATGCCAGAAAAACCATGAATTGGCGACTCACAGAAGCACCTCGAATCGGGCGACGTTGATCGGTTGGGTTGTGGGCAAATGTACGGTTTGAGTGTTGAGCAGGCAAGCGGCTGACATTGGATCGCCACTTGGCCACGGAGTACGAGAAAACGACAAACCCAGAATTTGGGTGAGACATGGAATAGGGGACGTGTGCTCGTTTGTGAGCTTCACGTCCGATAATCGCTTTAGCGGGAAAGTCGTAGCTACCACCCGGGCAAGCCGGGTGGAGAGCTCTTTAGAATGTCGATGATTTATTGGTAGCTCGCAGTTGCTGGTCCCGCTGGGGCTTGCCCGGGTGGTAGCAACGACGTTCCCGCCACCGATCCGTTTTCGCCACCGATCCTTTTCCACTTTCGTTCTTCCGCGAGCGTCTCTCGAGCGTGTCGTCGAACCGAAACCTGCCGTGGCTTCAATGACAAGTTGTCGAATTCCCGTCGGTTCATTCGACTATTTGTCGATATTGCGTCATCACAATAACTCAGGGGAGAAGGATCTTGAGCGAACAACCCACATCGCAACATCTTTGGCTGCAGCGACTTGTTGGTAACTGGGCGTGCGAATATGAATGTGAGATGGCACCGGGGGAACCCGCGGAAAGAACATCCGGGACCGAAACTTTCCGGTCTCTGGGCGACTACTGGGTCATCGGTGAAGGGGTCATGAAAACAGGCGATTGCGCCGGACGAACTGTGATGACGCTGGGATATGACACGCGCAAGAAACAATTTGTCGGTTCATTCATCACTTCCTTGATGACTCATTTGTGGCCATATTGCGGCCAGTTGGACAGCAGTGCTCGTAAGCTGATCTTGGACTCCGAAGGTCCGAGCTTTGCCGATGAGGGGACGATGGCACGGTATCAGGATTCCATCGAGTTCATCGACGACAACCACCGAGTGCTTTCGTCGCAAGTACTGCTATCATCCGGCGAGTGGCAGAGATTTATGACCGCCCACTATTACCGAACGCTGTCCACACAGGCTGGGCAATAAATCGAACCGAAAGTTCCAGGACGATCGACGTTCAAAACCCCACGACACCATATTCAGGAGTTACTTGACCACATGTCCAAATCAAAATTGACCGGATGGATTCTGAGCGTTCTGCTGGCCGCGTTCCTTGGCGGTGCCAGTGCGATGGGGAAATTCACCGAATGGGAAGGGAAGGCCCAGATGTTTGAAAAAATGGGCTTCAAGACAGACCTGATGTTCAACATCGGGATCCTGGAAATCATCATCGCAATCCTGTTCATCATTCCTCGGACCGGTTTCCTCGGCGCGATCCTGTTGACTGGGTACCTCGGCGGAGCCCAGGTGACTCATTTGCGAGTTGGCGACATGAACTTTTTCCCGGTGATCCTTGGCGTCGTGATCTGGATCGCACTCGGCCTGCGTAACCCGACGATCTTCAATCTCGCGTTGGGTCAGACAGGGGAACCGTCACCAGCAAACGGTCAGAACGCAAAATAGAGACGGGTTGGATACCCCTGGATTCTCACGAATTCAGCTACGATTTTCGTTATCGGCGTTGGGTGCCACGGTCTTGGAGCATTGGTCTACACATTGTTCGATTCATAGGTGTCTACACATCCCTGAACCGCGATGAGGCGATGTTCTGAAACAGAAAGTCAAAGAGATAGTCGAGGTGAGTGCTTTACAGAAACCCCGGGCGATTCCGGTCTTACGGCCCAAGTGGGCCAGCAGTTCACCCAGCCAGGGCCCTTCGGCGCCCTTCGGCCCTGGGAAACGATGTAAAAACAGGATCTGAGGCCTGAAGGGCCGAACATTCCTTTGGTCTTTAGACTCATCGAAAGGAACGACCGGCCCTTCAGGCCTTATGAAGATTTTGGTGGGATCGATTCCAGGGCCGAATGGCCCTGGCTGGGTGAACTACTGGTCCTTTGGGCCGCAGACCATGGCTGAACATACCGGAAATTGCATTCTGCGATGTGTAGATACCTATGCTTCAAGACCGTGGCATCCATCCTGACCAGTCTTTACGGCTTCGGAACAACCTTCACGTTGACGGGGATCTCTGCCACCAGCAGGTTGCCCGCTGATGTGATTCTCAACTTCACATTTGCGACAGGCGTTTCCGCGGCGACCTTCGGAGCCTTGATGGTGATGGCAAACTTGTCTTGATCGCCAGCAATCGTTGCGGCCTGAACCATGTATTCCGCCGGCAATCCAACAACGGTTGCTTCGACGGGCCCAGTGAATCCTGCCACCCGTTGTAGTTGACCTGTGACCTTGTGATCGGATTCAGCGACAACAGCGAGTGTGGGATCATCCACCTTGGGTGCGACAGCAGTCTTGATCTCAGCGCGGAAGGGTTGGGAATACGCTGTTGCGAGAACTCGTTCGGAATATGCGTGCGGTGTTGCTTCGGCTTTGACCACGAAATCAATCACAGGCTCTGCCACTTCCACGGGGACCGTCAGCTTGACCGAGGATTGCTCGGGTTCACCCGGCTGAATCATTTTCGGCGAAGCGGACACAACAGGGAAATTCCCCGCAGCCGGATTGTTGTTATCTCGCTTACGAACGGGTTCTGTCGAATCGAGCGACAGTTTGACGGGGACTGTCGAGGAAGGTTGGCCCGCTTGCCGCTTGATCGTCAATGGGATTTCAACCGACAGACCTCGATAAAGAACGGCAGGCAACTGCTGAAGATCGAGCGACAGGCCAGATGACGGTGTCGTCCCGACAGCCATCGTGTCAATGAATGTCGGTGCGATGACGCCCGTCAGCAGCTTCGCGGTACTCTTGATCGCCGGTTCGGCTCCGACAGATTCTCCAACGATTCGTAACAGCGGAGCAACCCCTTCGGCAGGCTTACCTGCGCGAACCAGTCGCAACAGAACTTTTCCCTGCATGTTGGCGGGGATTTCATTGGGCGAAACGATGACCGAATTGTCTCCGGCAACCGTCAGTCGAATCGGTCCGGCATAGCCCGCTCGTGTCACCTGCAGTTCCATCATCGCGGAACCATCTTCCGGCAAGTTGATCGTTGGTGTGTTCAACATCAGCGAATATGCGGGCTTCCCAGCCGGTTCGATCACCAGCCGATAGAAACTGCGCGGAGTGCCACGACCAAACAAATCGCTGACCTGAATCTGTATCTGTGAGACTCCCGCTGGGACACCGAAATCGAGCGACAGATCACCGATCACAGGCTGATCACTGCTCGATGCCAGCAGATTCCCGGCGGGATGGCCGAGGATCTTAAGTTCTGATTCCAGCGGAGAATTCAGCGAATCGGCCTGCAGTGTGAATCGCAGTCCCTTTCTAGGCGTGACGTTCAGCAGGTAACGATCCTGCTCACCTTTCGCAGAAATCACACCGCTGATTGCCAGTGGTTTCTCGGGAGCAGCGAATGTGGCATCGACTGGTTGTGGCGTTCCATCCGCAGCGCGCGGTGCTTCGACAACTTCCGTCCCCAGGCTGACCGGCATACTCGGCAAGGACGCGACGATGCCAGATTCGGCAGGCAGCGCCAGCAGACCGAGACGACTTTCGACAGGTACCGCAAACTGACCTGTGACTCGCGTTCCCGGTGCAAACCCGCTGCCGACCGGCTGGACATCAACGGGCCCCGCTCCCATGGCCACCGGCAATACCGCATCAATGATTTTGAGATCACCGATCTTCAGACGGAACGGATTCTGGCCGGGGGCGTTGAATGTCAGGTCGTGGAGTTCGACTGAGTAGACTCCATCTTTCGGCAGTACTCTTTCGGCGCGGGCATCCCCCTTCAAGGAGCTATTACCCCAGCCGATTTCAATCGGTGTCCCTTCGGGAGATTTGATTTCCACAACAGGATTGGAAGGACCGCCGAGGCGTTTCAGTTCGACGTCGGCAACAATCCGCTGGCCCTTCGTCCCGGCAAAGTAGATTCGCTGCTGTTGGCCTCCGGCAAGATTGCCATAGAACGCTGCAGGAAGCGCTGCGGGTTTGTCAGGAGAGGAATTACCAGCCGGAACTTGAGGCAATCTGTCGATGGCCAGTGCCACTGATTTGCTGATACCAATTTGCGAGCGAACCCAGAATGGGAATATTCCCGCAGGGGTGGTGGGGGGAACCGTAACATTGAGAACCAGTCGATTTGGAGCAGAGCCCTCAGCGACAGCGAACGTGACTCCTGGTACCGGAAACACCGCGGCAGGATTCGGCCCGAGATCACTGCCGTTGACGATCAGTTGAGTCGTCTGGCCGATTTGCAGACCCGGTTGCGACAGACTGCCGATCACCGGCACGACCGTGGGAACGGGTTTGTCCTGAGCAATTAACTCGGCAACATTCGCACCCGCCACCTCAAGAAACAATTTCTTGGCCTGAGCAGGATTCAGGGCGGTTTGAAACAGCGTGAATTCGTCGATGACGCAACTGAGGTATTCACCGACGACTTCGCTGCGTCCAATGGTCACAGGCAAGTTATTCACCAGGCCAGCGACGGCGACGTCCTTGATCCATCCTTGCTTCCCATCGATGTATCCGGTGGGGGAAGTCTTGGGCGTCAGCGGTTCTCCGTTGGCAAACAACATGATTTTCAGGTCATCGACGTCGGTATCGTCATCCTGCTTCGGAGCATCTGCCACTTCGAACGTCGCGGTGAGGTACACCAGTTTGCGGTAGGGCAGGGCTTCTTTCGCGCTGTAGGTGACGACTTTGTAGTTCGTGCCATCGTGGATGTAGACCTGGAAGGTATCGGCCTGCATTTGAAAGTTGATGCCGTAGTTGGTCGAAGCTCGCGTATTCTCCATTCCTCGCTTGGCAACCAGACCGTGGTACGTGGCGTCAGTTGGCTCGGCCAGATTGACGACGAACAGTCCAAACGAAACCGCATTTGGCCCGTCGACATCGGCGCTGTCGGCGATTTCGATGTACTGCTGGCGAGCGGCATCGAGCTGAATTGCTTTCTTGCCAGTCTGATTCCAGAAGGGACTGGAAACTCGCGCGGGATCGTTGATCAGCTTCCCTTCATCTGCAACCTGACCGACCGTTGCAGAATCTTTCGCCGAGCCAGACTCTTCATCAAATGTGAAGTTCACGACTCCCTTCGGGCGCGCCGGTTCAGCGTCTTGGCCGAATGAATTCGAATTGAAGAGAACAACGGCGCAAAGTGTCAGCATACGGCAGCGGAAAATCGACATCGTTTCGGTGATCCTCAAGGCGGGATGAACTCGGTAGGTTCCCGCATTCTAAATTCGCATCAGACCCTTTTGAAGTGTCTGATTCGGTGATCGGGGACAGAAGTCCAAAATCAGATCAGTACAGGGCGGTCGCCAATTGACGTCGAAATTCGCCTGTCAGTTCTGAGGCGGGTCCCAGCATGTCAAAGATTTTAACCATCGTCGACTTGGCTTCGGCCCGAGCGTCTCCGAAGTCCTGCTTGACGACATCCAGACAAATTTCCAATGCCTTCCGGTGTTGCGACACTGCAGCATAGGCGTCTGCGAGTTGAATTCGCAGCATCAAATTCGCGGGATCGGCATCGGCGGCCTTGCGAGCTTCTTCCACTCCGCCACTTTCTGCGGCAGCCATGCGGACTTCCATTTCGCTCTTCAATCGCTCTGCTTCAGGCTCCAGGAACCCTCGCGCTGCCAAGGCTTCCAGAATTGAACCACATTCTTCAAGGCGTCCTTGCTTCAAGATCACATTGGCCAGACAGATCTTGAGCGAGTCTTCTGTGGGGACGAGCGCCAGTGCTTCGCGATATTTCGCTTCAGCCGCTTTAGGATCAGTTTCGACAAGTTCCATGGCTTCACGCGCCAGGATCTGGGCCGGGGAGGGGATCAGTGGCGCGAGCCAGGTGCGGATCTGCTCTTCGCTCATCAGCCCCACAAACTGATCGACCGGATTTCCCTGAACGAGGCCAAAAACGGTCGGCAGCGACTGGACCCCGAAAGCCTGAGCGATCTGTGGTTCATCGTCAGTATTGACCTTGGCCAGAATAAACTTGCCGCCAAATTCTGCGGCCAGTTTTTCCAAGATCGGCCCAAGTTGTTTACAGGGAGCACACCAAGGTGCCCAGAAATCGATGACAACTGGAGTCTCCATCGATTTCTGAACCACGTCGTTCTGAAACGTGGCCATCGAGACGTCAATGACAAACGGATTCGCTGCAGACATTGGTTGCCTTTCCAAAGTTGATTCGGTCAGGCACGAGTGTACGCAAACAGGGTTGCGACGGAAAGTGGCGGGGAAGGGGATGCGATGATTGGTGGATCTCGGCTCATGACTCACCTGTCGCGATAATCGCTCATTTATTTCCCTGCATCCCACCACCACCGATGAGCTTCACTGCGAGTCGCAGTCGCGGCAGTCTTCTTTGAGGATTCCAGCCGTTGGTCACCTGATGCCGCTGTGAGCGACTTGCTCACCGTTTGAGCGGGATGAATGACAACCCCGCCACCAACCAGCCCGATGATGGAAGCACCGGCCTTTTTGTAGTTCACCATCGACGGAACTTGCTTGGGTGCATTGAACGTTGGTACCGAAAGTCGTCGTTCATCGAGTAACGTCGTCATGTTCCAGCCGATTTTTTCCGCCAGCTTTTCCTGTTGAATTAATGCGACCAGCACGGCCCAATCGGTCAGATTTTGCAACTCGGCAAAAATCGGTGACTTTGACGCCAGTTCTGGGAACTTCTCGGTGAATTGTTTTGCGAATGCCTTGGTCGAAACTCGGGTCGTCGCGGCCGCGAAGCGATTTCCCTGGGCATCGGCGAGCTCTTCTTCAGCTAGGAGTTGCAGTCGCTGACCCGCGAACCGAAACGCCAGGCCATCTTCGCTCCGGTAGATCGCGTCATACAGCGGAACAAACCACCAGCGCTGCATTGTGTTGCCACCTGCCCCCAGCATTGCGAGGTGACTTTTCAGCCCCTTCACGCCGGGGTTTTCCAGCCCCATGGAGATTCGCTTCATCCGATAATCGGCTTCGACAAACGCGATGCCGAAATGCGATTCTGCCGGGACACCGTCAACACGAACCGTTTGCATGCCCAGGATGTCGTCCATCTGCTTGAATCGTGCTTCGACAACCGCTGCTGTGGCGGGGCCACCCTGTTTGATAAAATTCTGCAGGTCGGCCAGACGTTCTGGCACGGGATCGATGGAGCAACCGATTTCGCGATTCTTCACCAAGGTTCTGACTGCGACAGCCAAGTCATCCAGGCGCAGGGTCGGTCGACCACTTTCGACGCCAATCATTCGTCCGACCGCATCAGGAACGAATCCTTCGGCCGGGCCCACGATGACGAGATCTTTGGTTTCTGGCAGTACGAGAATGTCATCAATCTGCTGCAATCCCGCTAGAAAAAAGACCTCGTCAGGGATCGGCTTCTGCTTGGCCAGGGACTGTTCCACCGCCTGTTCGAGCTCAACGAGTGATACGTAACGCTGCTTGCTGGGATGATTCACATCCGCGTTCAAGGTCTTTTTGGCGACTGCTTCACGACGCTTCTTGTCCAAGGCCCCGCTGGCATCCGTGGCGATCGCCAGACTGACGACGCCAGTCGCGTCGATCTTGATTCCGCCGGCATTGCCGTTATTGTTCCCTTGATTGTTATTTCCCTGGTTGTTGCCTCCATTGTTATTCACCTGGCCACGGAGAGCCGGGGGAACAAATGGAGAACCAAACGCAACCAGCAGGACCAGCAACGAAGCGAGCACCAGCATTTGTCGAAGTGTGCGTGACATGTCAGAAGACCCAAGGGAGAGGAATCGGACTTCCCTCAGAGTCTAACACTCCCGCATCTGAAAATCACACAGTTTTTCCGGGGAACTGCTGAATCCGAGCGGCGTGTTGCACGACCTCTTCGCGAGACGGAATCTGGATCAAGTCGTCTCGAACCGCAGCAAATAGAGCGGCGGCAACAAAGTCGGCGGTCGTACCGGGATTGCGTCGATGCCCATCGGCACGTAACCACTGATCGAACTGAAGCAGCAGGCTCCAGCCAGAAGGTTCACCCGGCCAATCCGATTCCGCGACCGCAACAGCACGATGCTGCAATTCCACTGCGATGGCCTGACCACACTTCCGCACGACCAGTGAATCAGGTGTTGTGGCAAGCAGCCGCATCTGAAACCGGATGACCGCAACTTCCCAAGCAGTAAGGCACTCGGAAAAGACGGGATCATCGCACCGCCAGTTTGAGTTCAATCGCCCAACCTGTTCATGTGCCGAGGTCCATTCCTCGACGAGCCACCGACGATCTCGACCGAGTAACCCGGCAAAGTCCGTCGCATACTGCTGGGCAATCCGATCCCGATCAGCGGCCAGGACCATGGCTTCCCGCAAAGTCACGGTGGGCTGGTCGTGAACATCCTGAGATGTGGTCTTGCCGAGTCCGCCGGGCTTTGCTGCGAGAATTGCTGCAAACGTATCCGCGGCATCCTGAATCGAGGTGCGTGCCAGGATGACGCCAATCCCGGATTCCAACGGAGAATCAGCCGGTACACAGGCCAGCGGTGCGATCAATAACGCTATCCCCAGATTGACATTGGAACGTGTGACGCTTTGGGTCGCTTCGACGGCCTGCAGGATCGCCATGCCGAGCGAGCCTGATCGGCTGTTTGCCAGCGGCTTTGCCGAGGCGGAAGCCGCTTGAACAAAGTCGTCGTAGGACAGATCATCGAACGCTGCGCACGGATGCACGTTTCCAGGCTTGCGCGCGGTCGCTTCGATCAGACAGCAAATTTCAATTGCGTCGATCAGATCCGAAGAAGATTCCATTTCAGACTTCTGTGCCGATCGAATACTGTGAACGGGGTTACTCTGGTTTACGCAGCAGGAACACCAGAATTCGTCCGGTCAGGACCCGAGGATCGTTCATTAATCGGTAGACGGATTTCTCTGTGGCTTCGTCGGCATGTTTCTTCTTGTGATGTCGAGTGGCCAGTTTCAGCCATTGAATCGGTGCCAGGAATGGCCACAAGAGACAGGCGAGGGGACGGTACCGGCTGACTTCAAACTGTTCCATCGTCAGGCCCGCCCGTCTCCATGCGTATTCCAAGGTTGGAAGAGGCAGGCAGTTGACGTGGGGATTGTAGAAATCACCCGGACCGGGGACTCGCATGACATAGGCCGCATCCGAGTAGAAGCCGCTCGACAAATACGACAGTCTCGCTGCCAGATTGGATTCATTCGGTGTCGAAACCACTGCATAGCCACCGGGTTTCAGGATTCGCGTAATTTCACGCAATAAAGCGTAACTGTTTTCGAGGTGTTCAATCACTTCCAGTGCGGCAACGACGTCGAACGAGTTGTCTGTGATCGGAAGCGGTTGGTTCAGGTTGGCTTCGACGAATTTGATCGAATCAACCAGGAAGTTGCCTCGATTAAAATCGACGGCAGTCGTATCAAATCCCGCTTCATGAGCCCAGACACTGAGTGCCCCTTGCCCCGCGCCGAGATCGACCAGGCTTCCTTTTGGCAGGGTTGAAAGCAATCGTTTCGCACCGGAATGAACCCCCGGCATTGCCATCTCAACCGGTCGCCGCGGTGACGATTCCGTCGGTCCGGACGAGTTTCGCACCCTGATTTTCCCGGGGGCTTCGTTGGCAATGGCCATGGCTTGATCTCCACAATTCCGGACCCACTTCGCGACAATGACGATCGCGGGGTTTATCGACAGACCGCACAAAGGGTCAAGACCAACCTTGATCGCCCGAATGTAACCCGCAGTGCCAGCACTCGTTCAGACCGAATTCCGACGAAATCGCGACTCCAGCGTGCGTTCCTATTGCAAATTATGGTACATCACTTCAACCTACACTGATGTGAATTGGTTTCGGCATGCTGTTTTCCAGGGCGGCGGAATGTTCAGGGTTTCAAATCACGATCTTTCCCCATCAGCAGGCTTGAGTCGCCGCGAAGTACTTCGTGTTGGGGCACTCGGACTGGGCGGCCTGACGCTGTCTGACTTGTTGCGCCACGAAGCATCTGCAAACCCTGCTCAACAGATTCAGCGCCGACCGAAGTCTGTGATTTACGTCGTTCTGAACGGTGGCCCATCGCACATTGATATGTGGGACCTGAAGCCACATGCTCCCCTCGAATACCGTGGGCCATTTTCCCCCATTGCAACCAGTCTGCCCGGGGTACAAATCTGCGAACACATGCCTCGACAGGCGGCGATGATGGATCGCACCGCACTCGTTCGGGGAATTCGCTCCGTTGAGAACGATCATTATCTGAGCGAAGTTTATACCGGACTCCCTCGCAGTGCTGGCAAGCGTCCCGCCTTTGGATCAATCGTCAGTCGACTCGCGCCGACAAATGCGTCGCTACCGACCTATGTCAGCCTGAGTGAATCGTCGGACATGTTCGACTACGAAAAGCCACATTACGCCGGGGCAGGGCACGCCCCCTTCCGACCACTCAAGGAATCGCTGAGCGACCTGACACCGGTCAAGAACCTGGCTCAACTGGAAAATCGAAAGGCGTTGCTGGCGGCATTTGATACTCTGCACCGAGATATCGAGCAGCGCGATGGTTTCGGAGGACTCGATCGATTCCAGGCTCAGGCACTGGAAATGATCGCATCGCCGAAAGTACGTGATGCATTTGATCTGTCGTCTGAGACACCCGAGACCCTGGCACGATATGGTCATAAGGCGGGAAAGTATCCACACCAGACGGCCAAGCACCTGATGTACGACTGGAACGGAAAGCCGTTTCTCATGGCCCGGCGACTTGTCGAGGCAGGCGTGCGTGTCGTCACGCTGCATGCTGCCGAGTGGGATCATCACAGCAGTGCTGATGGGGATATCTTCTTCGCGTTGAAATGCCTGATGCCGGTTCTCGATATGAGTATCGCCGCACTGGTCAATGATCTGAAAGACCGCGGGATGCAGGACGACGTTCTGGTCGTCGTACTGGGTGAGTTTGGACGAACGCCGAAGATTACTCCCCTGGGGCCTGGTCGAGAGCATTGGGCCGATGCGGGATGCGCTCTGTTCTACGGCGGTGGTCTGACCATGGGGCAGGTGATTGGCGAAACGGATTCCCGAGCCGAACGGTCGATCAATGGGAAGACCAGTTTCCAGAACGTGATGAGTACCATTTACCACGTGCTGGGAATTAATCAGGACATCAAGCTGCCCGATTTCAATGGCCGTCCCCAACATCTGCTGGATGATCGCCAGCCCATTCGCGAGCTTGTCGGATGACGTGACAGGATCTGGCACCGCTGATGAGCACTGATGAAAGGCCTGCAGCGGGAATTGCTTTCGAGGTCGATTCATCAGCAGATTCGGTCAGAGTGTGAGTTTGATGTTTTTGGTGTCAGAGATGACTGAATCAAACTGACGGCGGGATTGTGGGGCTTGGTTGCCGTGCGATCACAAAGAGTCGACGTTGTTATTGAAGCCGCGGAGGGAACGATTAGAAAAGCCGTGGCTGGTGATCGCCACCTTCATCCGTGGGGGGCGTCAGGCCCAGGTGCCGTAAACCGGCCGCTGTGATTGTCCGTCCACGTGGAGTTCGCTGGATGAATCCCAGCCGAAGCATGAACGGTTCGACTTCATCTTCCAGCGTATCAGGGGGGATGTTCATCGTATGTCCGATTGCGGCCACGCCCGCTGGACCTCCTGAAAAGACATTCACGAGCGTTGTCAGGTAGCGGCGATCCTGAGCCTCCAATCCGAGCGAATCGACTTCCAGCATTGCCAGGGCATCATCCGCGATGGGGCGCGTAATGTTTCCGGTCGCTTCATGGACCGTCGCAAAGTCTCGAGTCCAGCGCAACAGGTTGTTGGCCTTACGAGGTGTGCCTCGGCTGCGATCGGCGATTAGCCCCGCGGCATCATCAGCGATCTCGGTTCGCAGTTTGCGAGCGTTCCGGCGAACAATCTCTGTCAGGTCTGTCACATCGTAAAAATCGAGATGTTCGCGAAAGACAAATCGGTCGCGCAGAGGTGCTGTCAGCATTCCGCTTCGGGTCGTCGCACCGATAATCGTGAATGGTTTCAGCTTCATGTTGATCGTGCGGGCATTCAAACCTTCGCCCAGCACGATGTCGACTCGAAAATCTTCCATCACGGGATAGATGAACTCTTCTACGGCGGGGGGGAGTCGATGGATTTCGTCGATGAACAGAACGGATCCGTAGCTGGCATTTGTCAGATAGGAGAGCAGATCTTTCGGGGCCATCAGTGATGGTCCGGAAGTGATCTGACATTCGGTTCCCATCTCGCGCGCCAGCGTCATGGCGAGCGTTGTTTTGCCGAGTCCCGGTGGGCCGTCAAACAGGATATGGCCGAGTGCTTCTTTACGCTTCAGGGTGGCGTCGAGCACGATTTTCAGCCGTCCCACGACCTTCCGCTGGCCAACGACTTCGTTCAACTTTTGCGGACGCAATTCGTCGTCAAAGCGTTCGTCATCGGGGTTGAACTGACCGAGTGGCGGGTCAGGCGGAACGCTTCCCGCACCTCCTCCTGAAGTTCCCCCTTCGATCACCTTTTGACGCGCCATCCCTGTTGTCCTAAAGAGGGGAGTTCCCCTCAATCCAATTCGATCGACCGCAAGCCAATGCCTGCTACTTTATCACGGTCTGGTTTTGAGGCTTGCTGTCGTTTTGGCAAACGTGGCTACGGAACCCGAAACTTTGGCAGTGACGACGGACTAGTCCTCAGAGGCCAGTTCAGCCATCACGGTATCTGGAATATTGAAGTTCGCATATACGCTCTGGATGTCATCGTGATCTTCCAGCGCTTCCATCAGTTTCAAGACCGAACGAGCGGAATCCAGGTCGAGTTCAACTGTCGTCCCGGCGATTCGTGCGAGTTCGGCAGATTCTGTGGGAATCGCCGCGGCTTCCAATGCCGCTGTGACACTCTGAAAGGCATCAGGATCACACATCACTTCGAAGTTATCTCCGATAGCTTTGACGTCGCTCGCCCCAGCCTCCAGTGCGATTTCAAATAGACGATCTTCCGTCGTGTGCTTGGACGTTATGACAAATACACCCTTGCGTTCGAACATCCAGCCGACGCAGCCTGTGGTCCCCAGGTTGCCGCCGTTAATTTCGAAGATCTTACGAACTTCACCGGCCGTTCGGTTTCGATTTTCCGTCAGGATTTCACATAAGACGGCGACGCCGTGCGGGCCATAGCCCTCGTACATTACTTCGTCAAATGTTTCGACGCCGAGTTCACCCGTCCCTTTTTTGACGGCCCGCTCAATCGTGTCGTTGGACATTGATGCCTTGCGTGCACGGTCAATCGCATAGCGTAATGCCAGGTTCGCAGCCGGGTCACCACCGCCACGTCGCGCGGCAACAATGATATAACGTGCCAGCTTGCCAAACAGCTTGCCACGCTTCTTGTCAACGAGTCCCTTCTTAAAGGCGATATTCGCCCAATGGGAATGCCCTGCCATTGTATTTCAAATCCCGACAAATGTTCGAAATGTGTTTGAGTAAGGTCTCAGGTCTTGTTTCCTGGACCAAGTGAATTCGGTAGCACCCGTTGTGCCGGTTCAACGTCTCACGGGGACCCCGGAGTCGCAGGCTTCGGCTGATTGGACTGTGGTGCGTACTGCTTCAGCTTGTCACGCAATCTCTCCAGAAGCTGTGGGTCAGCAAACTTGTCTTCTTCGGTGCTCTTGAGCGATCGCTTCCAGGATTCAACGGCTTTGTCGACCTGCTTCAGCTTCAACTGAACATCGCCAAGATGATCCAAGAGCGTATTGTCTCCACCCGTGTTTTTCTTGACAGCCTGCTCGATCGGACCAACCGCTTCTTCGTAACGGCCACGTTTGAACAGCACCCATCCCAAGCTGTCGAGGTAGGCTCCGTTTTCAGGTTCCGCCGCAACCGCCTTCCGAATCATCTTCTCGGCCTGTTCCAGATTCTTACCTTGATCCGCCCACAGGTAACCGAGGTCGTTGTTGACCTGAGTGTCTTCAGGATCGACTTCCAGAATCTTTTCCAGAATCACTTCCCCTTTTCGGAAGTCCCCTTTCTGAACATAGATGTTGGAGATGCTGAACTGGACCAACCGCTGAAGCCGCTTATTGTCAGGAGACATATCTCGCAACTTCTCAAATTTTGTGATTGCCTGATCCCATTGTCGGGAATGGCTGTAGATCCAGGCTTCGTCAAACAGGTGCGCCAGATCAGTTGGTTCTAATAGTAGCGCCTCTTCGATCGATTCGATCGATTCCTTCAGGCGACCATTCAGGAGTTGAGCGCGTGCCAGCATACTGAGCAAGTCGGCTCTTTCTGCAGGAGTCCGCCGATCTGCAAGCCCTTCCTTGAAGAACTCTTCCGCAGCTTCGTAGCGATGTGCTCGAAGCAGTACGGTCCCCGCTTCTGTATAGAGCTGAATATTCTGCTCTTTTCGCAGCTTGATCGCAGCTCGATAGAATTCCAGTGCGTCGTCGACCCGGTCCAGCGTCTTGGCCAGTCCGGCCAGGACATACGCCTTTTCGAAGGTCAACTGCGGTGGATCTGTTTTTGCCTGTTCGCGTCCTGAAGCCAGCAACGAATCGACCGTTGGTACGTCTTCGGAGACGGACTTGAGTTCCGCTTCGAGTTGGGCCAACCCTTCTGGCCCTAACTTTGTCATGCCGCGTTCAAACAAGTCCAGCAGCTCTTTGGGCTTCTTCATTTTTCGCAGCACCCGAGCAAGGCCGACGTAACCGGTGGCGTCTGCACCCTGTGGTAATGCTGCTTCGTAAATCTTCTGTGCCCGCTCAAGCTCGTTGGCTGCGGTCAATCGATCCGCCAGGAAGAACTGCAACTGAAGGTTATGCTCATCCTTACTGGCCAATGTTTCGAGGTAAGCGATCAATTCATCCGAGCGTTTCAACTTCTCGAAAATATCAGCGAGCAGCTTGTAAGCATCACGTCCCTTGGATGTTCGCTGGGCATCGAGATACTTCTGGATTTCGGCAAGTGCTTCTTCGGGTTTGTCAGAGAGCAGCAGTACGCGGGATCGATAGTAACTCAGATTCCCAGCGCCAATGCGGCTCGATTTCCCGGCCAATTCAATCGCCTGACTGGCCAGCTTTACTCGCTTGGCTTCCAGGAAGATCTGTCCAAGTCGTTCGTAGCTGGTCTGCGGATCGGCCAGCATCTTGGATTTCACGCGGGAATCCAGCTTGTACTTTTCGGGATAGACCAGCGCATCGAAAACGACTTCGAAACAATCTGCGGCTTTATCAATCTGACCCGTCGCTGCGTACAGTGAACCGAGATTCTTATTGAGTCCCATGAACTCCAGGGAATCTTTGGAGATGCGGGGAGACTTCAAGGCTT
>Ga0194055_10001744_pt1 | contig 17584 bp, 15 predicted proteins | sample SepL449m_MetaG_FD_155482 | JGI IMG/M metagenome (GOLD analysis project Ga0194055, IMG submission 155482) | Anoxic zone freshwater microbial communities from boreal shield lake in IISD Experimental Lakes Area, Ontario, Canada - Sep2016-L442-9m | ecosystem: Environmental > Aquatic > Freshwater >...
GTTCCAGAATTTGTTCCAGAATTTGTTCCAGAATTTGTTCCAGAATTTGTTCCAGAATTTGTTCCAGAATTTGTTCCAGAATTTGTTCCAGAATTTGTTCCAGAATTTGTTCCAGAATTTGTTCCAGCTGGTTCTTTTATACAATCTTTGTGATTTTTATCTTTTTCAATTACTAAAACATTAAAAGGATCAGGATTTTGATCATAATCGTCTTTACATAAAGAAAGATTACAATAATCTTCGGTATATTTTTTTTTATATGCTCTTGGATCATCTCTACATTTATCATAATAACATTCTGGTTTTAAAGTAATATCTGTTTTTATATAAGGCGTTTTTATATTAGAAAATTTTTTTTCAATTAATGCTTTATCATAACAAGCACAAATTGGTTTTTCTAATTTATCTATTTTTGTTAAATCTTTTTGTTTTCCATTACTATTACAATAACTTTTCATTAATTGTTCATAATTATCATTATCTTTTGATGATGCAATTATAGATGTAGATTGGCAAAATCTATCAGTTATTATTTTATTTCCTGTACAATTTTCTGATATATATTTTAAACAAGCATCTTTATTTTCTTCTATATTACAATAAACAATACAATCATTTCGATTTTTTATATTACTACAAAAATTTTTAAAAGATTTTTTACAATTATCTGGTAATTTATTACAATGTGATCTACATGGAGTAGAAAAAAATAAATTACTTTCTTTTTCGCATTTTTGTTTAACAATATCTTTACATTCATCATCTATTTGCATTACATTAAAATTAGTAATATCTTTACATTGTAAAGGTGTAATATCAAGTTCTACGTCAAATTCTGTTTCAGGATTTGTATCATCATAAATTATTCCACTGTAAGATAATTCTATATTTTCAATTTTTTTATTCTGTATAAAATCATAATCTATTGAAATTCCTTGATTAGTAGCTGGATAAGTTGCAATTAAATTATAATCTTTTGAATATATTTTAAGATTATAACCAGGTCTAACTCTTATTCCTTTTATTATTTCATTATCTTTTAACGGTAAATAAATAGTACCTTCATATGTAAATAAATAACATTTTTGTTTTGCTGGATCTATATTTTGAATTGCATCGTCATTGTTATCGTTATAATTAATTGGCTTACCTTCTAAACAAAATAATGCCATATATATTTATATATATATATATATATTTTAATAATAAATAACATTTAATTATTATTTTGTGGCATGTTCATATTCATTTGATTTGGCATATATTGTGGTATATATTGTGGTATATATTGTGGTATATATTGTGGCATATTCATATTCATTTGATTTGGCATTTGATTTTGTTGCATATTCATATTCATATTCATATCCATTTGATTTTGATTTTGTTTTTGTTCAGACGTTTCATTTGATACTAAATACATATATAGTTTTCTAAGAATTGCAATTAATACTATACCAATCATGACTATTAATACAATAAAAATAATTTGATTTAATTTATTTAAATTATTAAAATCAAATTGGTCATTTGATAACTGATTAAATATATCATTATATATTTTTTCAGATTCTAGTGTAGGTAGTGGTGGTGGTATTGGTCCGGGTCCGGGTCCGGACCCGGGTGTTTGTGTTTGACTTGGTGTTGGTGTTGGTGTTGGTCCGGGTCCGGGTATTTGTGTTGGTGTTTGACTTGGTGTTTGTGTTCCAGATCCAGGTACTGATGTTTGTGATCCTGAAACATCTGTTCCAGATCCAGATCCAGATCCAGATCCAGATCCAGTTGTTGGTATTATACAGTCTTGATGACCTGGAGATTTAATATTTCTAGTTAGAATACCATATTCATCATCTAAAAGAAGATCATACTTGTCTTCTTTACATATATCAATACTATTTCCGCAATTATTATTATTATTTTCACGACAATTAAAAATTGTTTTTTGATCAGGCACTGTAGCAACAGAACTTGTTCCACAATCATTATCTTTAGGTATTTTAAATGCTGTATTACTTCTACATTTTTCATAATAACATTGTGGTTTAGAGATTAAAGCTGCTTTTAAATAAGGCTGTTTTATTACATCAAATTTTGCATTAATTGCTTCTGTATCATAACAAGCACAAATTGGTTTTTTTTTATTTTCACTATTAGCACAATAAGTTTTCATTGCAGTATCATATCTTGATTTTTCTGCTTCGCTTGTAAGTACTATTGAAGCAGTATTTTGACAAAATGATTCAGGTATTAAAGCAGTATCTGTACATTTTTCATTTATATATGTTTTACAAGGTCCTACATTATCAGATTTTTTACAAAATTCAGTACAATATGTTTTATTTTCTGGTTTACTACTACTGCAAAAAGCTTTAAAAGCTGCTTTACATCCATCATCTGGTAAAGCATTACAGCGTGTTTTACATTTATCACTTTTAAAGGAACTTTCTTTTTTACATTCTTCAGTTGTAAGTTCTGCTTCAGTTGGTTGTGGTGGTGGTGGTGGTGGTGGTGTAGGTGTAGGTGCAGGTGTTGGTGATGGCGATGGTGCTGGTGGTGGAGATGGTGCAGGAGGTGGTGGTAATGCTTCAATACGAATACTATCCATCAACATATTAAAATCAGTAGTTTCTAAATTAGTATAACCTGTAGGAAGTGGAAAAGATGTTCCATTTTGATATGATTTGGTATAACCTGTTGCTTTAAAACCAGGTTTTATTAATACACCCTTAATTTTATCATCATACCATTGAATGTTACCATTTGTATTAGGATATATAGTATGATTTCCTACAGGAAGTGCCAGGCACCAATTTGTGTTTGCTGTGTTATTGTGTTTACTTGCCCAAGTACTCCATAAGAATGGAGTTAAGTTACCATTATTATATGACTCAGCTATTTTATCATTATTTGGTTGAGTAAATTCAATAGGATGTTCGCATAATATAGCCACTTTTGGTACTCCAGCTTGATCATTTTGTGATGGTGTTGATGATGTTAAAGATTGACTGCCATAAATACCAGGACCTTGACCGCCACCTTGGAAAAAATTTTCTGTAATATTAGAAGTATTATCTTGTAATAAAAGGTAATAATCAAATCTTTCAAATACATGATTATTTTTTGTTTCAGGGATTTCACTTATATTTTTAAAAGTATTTTCATAATAAGCTGGCATAATATATATTTAATTAATAAAAAAATAATATTATTTAATATTATTTTTATATTTTTATTTAATTTTGTATAACATATTGTTGGTTTGACATAGGCATTTGCATTTGATTTGACATGGACATTTGCATTTGATTTTGATTTTGATTTTGATTGTGATTTTGATTTTGTTCAGACGTTTCATTTGATACTAAATATGTATATAGTTTTCTAAGAATTGCAATTAATACTATACCAATCATGACTATTAATACAATAAAAATAATTTGATTTAATTTATTTAAATTATTAAAATCAAATTGGTTATTTGATAACTGATTAAATATATCATTATATATTTTTTCAGATTCTGGTGTAGGTGTTGGTGCAGGTCCAGGTCCAGGTGCAGGTCCAGGTGCAGGTCCAGGTGCAGGTCCAGGTCCAGGTCCAGGTGTAGATCCGGGTCCAGGTGTAGATCCGGGTCCAGGTGTAGATCCGGGTCCAGGTGTAGATCCGGGTCCAGGTGTAGATCCAGTACCAGGTACTCGTGATCCTGAAACATCTGTTCCCGATCCAGATCCCGATCCAGATCCCGATCCAGATCCAGATCCAGATCCAGATCCAGATCCAGGTACTATACAGTCTATATCACTTGCTTCTTTAGTCAATCTTGTACCAATACCAAAATTATCATCAAGAATATAATATTTATCTTCTCTGCATAGTTTAATAACATTATCACACATACTATCTGGTTTTTCACGACACTCAGAAATTTTACTTCCACAATCAGTATCTGGAAGTATTTTAAATGCTTTATTACTTCTACATTTATCATAAAAACAGTGTGGTTTAGCAATTAAAGCTTTTTTTATATAAGGCTTATCTGTAATTGGAAATGCTTTTTCAATTTCTTCTTTATCATAACAAGCACAAATTGATTTTTTTTTATTATCACTAATATCACAATAAGCTTTCATTACAGTTTCATATTTTGTTTTGATTGAATCATCTTCCATTGCTATTGAAGCAGTATTTTGACAAAATACTTCAGGTATTAAAGCATCTGTACATGTTTTATTTATAAATTCTTTACAAGGTCCTACATTCTCAGATTTTTCACAAAATGTTTTACATATTTTTTGTTTTTCTGGTATACTGCATTTTGTTTGAAAAGCTGTTTTACATGCATCATTGTCTAATTTATCACAAAGATTCATACATATTGGTTTATCAGAATTTACAGCTAATTTACAACTTTCTACAATAATCTCATTTCTTTTAGTAGCATCTAATAGATTACAAGATGCATCACTTATTTTATTTGTATCTTCATTAGCTAATTTTTTACACTTATCAATCAATGCATCGTCATTAATTATTTTATCTATATGTGTACAAAAATATGGGTATTGATTTTTTTCAGTATCTATTGCACATATTTTATCTTTATAAGCTTTACATTCAGTAGTATTAGCTTTATAAAATTTAGTACAAAAAACTAAATTATTAGGATCATTACAATATTTTTTATAAGAATCTTGACAAACTTCTGGTAATCCCTTACATTTAATATCGCCTTCTTTATGACATAGAGCATGACCAAAATATGCCGAGTTTGTTTGACATGCTTTTGTACGAATTGCTTCTTTATAACTATCGCAAACTAATCCCTTTAGATTATTATACGAATCATCTAAATTTGCAGCCCAACAATCTCTTTCTGCTGGAGCTATTCCAGCAGGAGCTGCTGTTGGTGGTGGTGTTGTTACTGGAGCTGGACCTCTATTATAATTTTGTGGATTATAATTAACACCTCCATATCTGGTGAAAACAGAACCATATTTTTCATAAAATTCTACACTAGTCGTACAATCTACAGCAAACAATCTATCTAGGCCAATACTTACTCTTTCTGCATCATCACAACAATTTCTATGTTGATCCCATGCGGTTGTTGTCGTTTCATCATTTTGTTTTTGTCCAGTATAAGTATCATAACAAGCATTTTTTGAACCTCCGTTTCCCATATTATTTTATATTATATAATATAAAATAATATTTAAATTTTGTTATATTATTTTTTAATGTTAGGATACAAATATTTTTCAGCTAATTTTTCACCTAAATCCTTTTCTATGTTATCTTTAAGATCTTTATTTTCATTAATTTTTATTATTCCCTCTAACATTGATTCTAAAAATGTTAAATCTTTATTTTCAATAATATTATTAAATAAAGTTGGATATGTTTCATAAAAAGTAGGAAATATTTGTATCAAATAATTTTGATATTCTTTATTATTATTATTTTTCATTTCTTGAAATTCATATGTATTAATAAATTGTTTTAATAAATTAACAGTATCTCTTATAGATTGTATTTCTTGTTCAATATCAATATCAATATCAATATTATTATCAATATTATTACAAGACATTATATAATTATAAAAAATTATTCTTTAACTAGATTTAAAGCTTTAAAAATTTGATTTTCATTAATCATTATCTGATCAACATTTTCAAATAAAGGGTTACAATCATTATTATTATATATTAGTTTTTTATTTTCTTCTAAACCAATTGGTATTATTAAATAATTTGATAAAAAATTTTGTATTGTTTGATGATTATAATCAAATAATTTGATATCATCAATATAACACATTTGATATCCGTATTCTATACTATTTATTATTTTTCCAAATGAAATAACAACATTTTTTTTATTTTTATTAAAATTTTCTTCTAAATAATACACTTTAAATATATTATTTTCTTCATAATATATCCAAATATTACATTCAAAAATACCAGAAATTAATAATATAACTTCATTATTAATAATATTATGTTTAATAATATTTATTAATTTTTTTCTATTTATATTTTTATTTATATTTGTTAATTGTAAAAATATAAGAATAAAATCATTATATTTATATTTATCAAATGATTTTAAAAAACATTTAATAAATGATTGATAATTTTCTCCTATATCATAATCATATTTTGAAATATTTAAATTACTATTATTAATATTACTATTACTATTTTTATTTATACAAATATGTTTATAATTTGGTACAAGAGTTTCAATTATAGTATTTATATTCATCATTTATTATTAATTATATTAATAATATTATTTTAAATAGTTATTAATTCAATTTTTATTATTTTTTAAAAAATTTAATAAAGATTCTAGATTTCTTTCATCATTATATTCAATTGTTTCTTTTTTATTATTATTAATATAATATATACTTGGATATCCTTTTAATATTTTTATTTTATTGGTAAATGGATTTTTACTTTCTATTTCAATAATATTATATTCTTCAGTATTAATTTTAGTTTTTAATTCTTTCCATATTGGCATTAATACTTGACAATGACCACACCAATTAGCATGAAATAATATTATTGTATCTTTACATTTTATATCCCACATTTATATTATTTTATAATATAATATTATATAATAATTATGACTAAAATAAATTTAACATATAATAAAGATTCTAAAGATTCTAAAGAATTAAAAAATTTAAAAGATTTTAAAGAATCTGGAGAATCTACATATTTTTCTAATTTTTTATCAATATATTATGATATTAATAATTTAAATGATTGTATTAATTGGTGTAAAAATAATATTAAACTTCAAATAAAAACAATTAATAGAATATTAAATATAGTTTGGGAAGAAATTATTAAAATTGATTTTTTTGATAATGATGAAACAATTGATAAACTAGTTTTACTATATATTTATATTTATAAAGAAAAATATAATAAAGATATAGATTATCATATTATGGATAAAGTATTAAGAGAAGATGGAAAAAAATTATTAAATACTAAATTAATATATAATTCTAATAAATCATATCAAAAAGAAATAAAAAAATCTATATATAATAATATATAGATTAATAATATGTTTAGAATTATAGTAAATAATGATCCAAATATAAAACAATCATATTTTTTAGTACCTGATAATGATCCATATTTTAATCAATCATATTTAGTATCACCGAATCATATGAATATGAATATGAATATGATGTTAAGTAAGAAACATAGAAAATCAAGTAAGAAACATAGAAAATCAAAACATCATGGAAATTATGAAAATCATGGACAATATGGACAATTTGGTGTACCTCTTTTATCTCCAGAATTTTTATCACCTGAATTTCCAATGCCATTACCAATACCAGGATATATTTCAGGACATATTAATCATCAACATGTTATTGATACAATAAATACTGCAGCAACTGCAGCAGTAGCATCAGGTACTACTGCTGCAGTTGTTACTGCAGTTGATAGTACAGGGAAAATAGTTGAATCAATACATAAAGGAGATCCACATGTTACACATATAGTTAGTAAAGCAACTAGTGCAGCAACGACTGAAGCTAACAGAATGACACCACTACCACTACCAACAGCAGCTACAGTCGCTCAAGCAGTTAAAACTGCTCTCAGTGGATTACATGCTCCAGGTCCATTAGGACCATTTGGAATGGCTGGAACTGTATCTTCTTTTCCATTTACAAGTCCTATTATGTCTCCTGTACCAATACCTATTACATATCCCCGTGTTAATAATATAAGACATTTAACTAATCCTGACGATGATCCTGAACTACGAAGAAAAGTAGTTAAACATTTTTATAAACAATTAAAAGAAATATATTTTATTGATAAATTAAAAAAATTATTTCAATATATTATTATTGAAAATAATAGTAATACTGGTAACAATAATAATACTGGTAACAATGGTAACAATAGTAATACTGGTAACAATAATAATACTAGTGTAAGATTAGTTAAAACTTACGAAGAATATAAAAAAAATGAAAACAATAATAATGATTCAAATATAAAAATTAAATTTATTACAGAAAATATATTTAGTAAATATGATTTAGAAGTTTTAATATCTAAACTTATTGCAAAATATGGTATGTTAAATTCAGATGATGAAAATAATATGCATTGGTACACTGCAAAATACAAATACGCAAGTTTAGTTAAAAAAGCAATGTATAAAAAAATTAAATATAGATTTGAAAAAAAAGTAAAATTTTAATAAATTAAAATATTTTTTATTTAATTAAAATTATTAAATAAAAATAAAATCAATTTAAAAAATAAATAATAATATCTATTAGATAGTTCCAAAAATATGGATAATCTTATAGATTATTATTTTAAAGAACAGAAACATTATGAGGCAATATATGGTTCAAAAACTTTATTTATGATGCAAGTTGGAGGATTTTATGAAATGTATGAAACACTAACCGAAGGACCGAATTTAACTAAAATTTCAAGTATATTAAATATTTTAGTTTCAAAAAGAAATAAATCAGTTGCAACTGTTGATAGAAAAAATCCAAAAATGTCTGGATTTCCTTTAGTAGTATTAAATAAATATTTAAAAATATTAGTTGATAATTCATATACTGTTGTAATATGTTCTCAAATTACACCACCGCCAAATCCTAAACGTGAAGTAACAGGTATATATTCACCAAGTACTTATATTGATGATATAAATAATCCTGATAATAATTATTTATTAACAATTTATATTGAAGAAATAAAAGATATTAAAACTTTAAAAATTTATTATATGTGTGGAATGGCACTAGCTGACTTATCTACAGGAAAATCAATAGTTTATGAAGTATATTCTGAACTTCATGATGAAAAACTTTCATTAGATGAAGTAGTAAAGTTTATTAATGTTTATAATCCAAAAGAAATATTATTAATTTCGGATGTTAAATCAATAACCAGTGATGATTTAGAATTATATCTTGAATTAAAAGACAAGACATATTTACATAAAACAATAGTTGAATTGTATAGTATCAAAGGTTATAAAAAAGTAAAAGATATTGCTTTTCAACAAGAACTTTTAAAAAAAGTTTATCCACAAATTAATACTTTATCACCAATTGAATATTTAAATTTAGAGAGATTAGATTATTTAAGATTAGCTTTTGTTTTATTAATTCAATATGCATTTGAACATAACAAAAATATTATTAATAATATTAAATTACCAGATATTTATGAAAAAGATAATTGTCTTCATCTTGGTAATAATGCTATTTATCAATTAAATATATTTAAAAATAATCAAGAAACATGCACTAGTTCAATAAAATCATTATTTGATGTTATTAATAAAACTTCTACACCTATTGGTCGTAGATATTTAAAAAATATATTATCATCACCATTAATTAATAGTGATGAATTAAATTATCGATATGATATTATTGATTATTTATTAACAAGTAAAGTCACAATTGAAATTGAAAAAATATTAAATGAAATTGGTGATATTGAACGTTTAGATAGAAAAATTAATTTATTAATAATCCATCCAATGGAATTATATAATTGGATTAATGGACAAAAAAAAATAAATGAATTATTAAAATTATTAAATACAGATGAATTAAAGTATAAATTAAGATATGATATTAATGAATTATATTTGGCACATAATCAAATGATATTAAATATTGAATCTATTTTTAATATTGAAGAATTAATTAAATATTTAATAAATGACATATCAGGTAATATATTTTTGAAAGGTGTTTATTCAGATATTGATAATATTCAAAATGAATTAAATCTTTGTTCAAATTTTATGGAATCATTAGCTATTAAATTAAGTGGTATGATTGATGATACAAAACAAAAAAATAAAGAAATGATTAAAGTAGAATCAAATGATAGAGAAGGACATTATTTAACATTAACAAAAAGAAGAGCAGAATTATTACAAAAAGTTTTGGCTAAAGATGAAAAATTAGAAATAGATATAAATAAATTAATATTTAAACATGCAGTAAAAGGAAATAGTAAAATATTTTTACCTGAAATAGAAAAAAATTCTGATCAAGTAATACATTTAACAAATAAATTAAAATTATTAATAAAAACATATTATATTGAAGAAATTAAGAAAATTAATATAGAACCACAAATAACAGAATTAATTGGTTTTATTGATTTTTGTAAAAGTGGTGCAATTATAGCAAAAAAAAATAGTTATTGTAAGCCAAAAATAGTTGAATATGAAAAATCTTTTGTAACATGTAAAGGATTACGGCATGCAATTGTAGAAAAAATAAATATTAATGCAGAATATGTTCCAGTTGATATAACATTAGGAAAAGATAATTGTGATGGAATATTATTATTTGGACTAAATTCAGCTGGTAAATCAACATTACAAAAAGCATTAGGAATATCAGTTATTTTAGCTCAAATTGGTTATTATGTACCTGCATTGGAATTTAAATATTTTCCATATAAATCAATTTTTACAAGAATATCAAGTAATGATAATTTATTTAAAGGTCTTTCGTCATTTACATTAGAATTAACCGAATTGAGGTCAATTCTAAAAAGGTCTGGATCAAATACATTAGTTATTGCAGATGAAGTTTGTAAAGGTACAGAACATACATCAAGTTTGATTATAGTAATGACAATGATTGAAATGTTATCAAAGTCTAAAACATCATTTATTTCTGCTACTCATTTACATGAATTAACAAACTTTAAAAGACTTGAAACATTAAATAATGTTAAATTATATCATTTACATGTTGAATTAGATAGTATTAATAATAAATTAATTTACGATAGAGGTTTGAGAGAAGGAAGTGGAATGTCTTTCTATGGTTTTGAAGTAGCCAAATATCTTATGAACGATCCAGAATTTATAACTATTGCGAGTGAAATTCATAAAGAATTTGGAGGGGAAGTATTAGTAAGTGACAAAAAATCAAATTATAATCCAAATGTACATATGACAAAATGTCAGGTTTGTAATAAAATCCCTAAAGAAGGTGAAATACCTCTTGAAACTCATCATATTGAATTTCAAAAGAATTGTGATGAAAATGGTTTTATTTTAAATAAAAAACATAAACATAAAAATCATAAAACAAATTTAGTTGTTTTGTGTCATTATTGTCATGACAAAATAGATACTAATCAATTAATAATAGATGGTTATGAAAATACATCACATGGTCCAGTATTAAAATATACAAAATCTGTATAAAATTATATATAAATAAGTTTATTTGAATTTAAGTTTATTTTCTGTACAAAATTATATATATATATATATATATATAAATGAGTTTTATTGATATTATAGATAATACTAGAACAGATAAAAATACATCCCATTCGTATTTAAGTACATATGAAAAATTATTAGAAAAAAAAAAGAATACTGCTAAAAATATTTTAGAAATAGGAATACAAAGCGGCGGAAGTATTAAATTATGGCATGATTATTTTCCAAATGCAACAATTTATGGAATAGATAAAATGGATGAAGAACACCTATGGGACGAAATAAAAAATAAAGATAGAATAATATTATATTGCTCACATGATGCATATGATACTGATAAATTTAAAACTACATTTCTTGATAAAGATATTAAATTTGATTTATTATTAGATGATGGACCACATACTCTTGGAAGTATGATGACATTTATTCAATTATATTCACAAATTATGGCAGATGATGGAATACTTATTATTGAAGACGTACAACAATTCGATTGGATTGATAAGCTAAAAGAGATAGTACCAGAAGAATTAAAAAAATACGTTAAAGAATATGATTTACGATCAAATAAAAACCGTTCTGATGATATATTATTTACTATTGATAAAGCAAATTATATATATATTGATGAAACAAAAGTAGATGAAACAAAAGATGAAACAAAAGATGAAACAAAAGATGAAACAAAAGATGAAACAAAAGATGAAACAAAAGATGAAACAAAAGATGAAACAAAAGATGAAACAAAAGATGAAACAAAAGATGAATCAAAAAGTAGATGAAACAAAAGATGAAACAAAAGATGAAACAAAAGATGAAACAAAAGATGAAACAAAAGATGAATCAAAAAGTAGATGAAATAAGCAACTAGTTATTTATAATAAATTATTATTTGTTATTGTTACAATAATTAGTTGCAAGCTTATCTGCTTGAAAATTACCATACCATGTATAATACTCGGAACTAGTTTTTTCTGGTTCTTTGCAATGACTTCTAACGTGTTTAAATATTACTGTTAAATTTTTTAATTTAGAATATATTTCTTTAATTAATTCTAAATTTTTAATTTCTCCATCTTTTTTTTTCCAATTATTTTTTTCCCATGATTTTATCCAATTAACAAAAATATTAATACAATAACTACTATCTGAATAAATATAAATAATATCTTTATAATCTTTAACAATATCTAAAGCTACTGATATTGCTGTTAATTCTGCAACCTGATTTGTAATTTTTTCACAAGTTAATTCTTGTGAAACATTTTTAGTATCATTATCACCAAAAAATACACCTATTCCACCTTTGCTATTTTTTTTTCCATTATTAATACATGATCCGTCTGTGAAAATATGCATATTTATATATATAATATTATAATATCATTTTTTTATATTATTATATAAATATAAAAATAAAGCTAATAAAATATTATTACTGAACTAAAAAAATTCTAAACATATCTAAATAAAAATATTTTTTTCTTATTCTATTATATAATATTTTATAATAAAATATTATAAAATGCATAACATAATAGAAGACATTAATAATATAAATATTATTAATATTATTAATGAAGATACAACTAAAGATACAACTAAAGATATAACTAAAGACATAAATAAAGTCATAAATAAAGTTGTAAATAAACTTGTAACTAAAGACGAAACACCAAAATATAATTATATATTTACTGTTGATTGGTTTAGTTATAATATTCCAATATGGACACACTTTTTGAATGAATTAAAAGACAAACCAAACTTACATTTTTTAGAGATTGGTAGTTTTCAAGGAAGATCAACAGTATGGCTATTAGAAAATATATTAACAAATAATACATCTGAAATTACTTGTATTGATACATTTGAAGGATCTATTGAGCATAATATTCATTTTCAAAATGATATAAAAAATTTATTTGATATATTTTCTCATAATATATCTAAATTTAAAAATAAAGTTAATATAATAAAAAATAAAAGTCAAAATGCACTTAAACATATAAATGATCAATATGATTTTATCTATATTGATGGTGATCATAAAGCTTCATCTGTTATTGAAGATGCAATATTATCATTTTCTTTATTGAAAAAAGGTGGTATAATGATTTTTGATGATTATATGTGGTTTGAAATGAAAAAATACATTGATAATCCAAAAATAGCAATTGATGCATTTTTAGAAATATATGCAGATAAGATTACAATATTATATAAAAATTGTCAAGTGATTATTGAAAAATTATAAAAAATTGAATAAAATATAATTAAATATAAAGAAAGAAATAGTTAAACTATAACAATATAATGAGTAACAATGAAGAAATAGCGTATCTAGATATGTTAAGAGATTTAATAACAAAAGGTGACGAAAGACAAACAAGAAATAGCATTACAAAATCACTATTTTCAAGAAATTTAACATTTGATCTTAAGAATAGTTTTCCATTATTAACAACAAAAAAAATGTTTTTTAGAGGTATATTTGAAGAACTTATGTTTTTTATTCGCGGTAATACGAATACTAAAATATTAGAAGAAAAAGGTGTTAAAATATGGAAAGATAATACAACAAGAACTTTTCTTGATAATGTTGGCTTAAATCATTATCAAGAAGGTGATATGGGACCTATGTATGGGTATCAGTTACGATCTTTTAATGCTGAATATAAAGGATGTAATAATGATTATTTGGATAAAGGAGTAGATCAATTTAACTATGTAATAAATACCATATTAAAAGATCCATTTTCAAGAAGAATTATTATGACAACATTTAATCCAGCTCAAGTTACAGAAGGTGTTTTGTATCCTTGTCATAGTTTAATGATACAATTTTATATTAGAGAGGATAATGGAATTTATTATTTATCGCAACAAAATTATATTAGATCAAATGATATATTTTTAGGCAATCCATACAATATTGCTAGTTTTGCATTAATGTCGTATTTACTATGTCATCACCTAAATAATCTTACTAAATCAGATAAATATATATATAAACCAGATATGTTACATATAACATTAGGAGATTATCATTTATATAAAGATCATTATGATGTTGCACAAGAGCAAACGAATAGGACACCTTATCCTTTTCCACAATTAAAAATTAAAAATTATCGTAATAATATTGAAGATTATGAATATGATGACATAGAATTAATAAATTATATATCACATCCTGCTATTAAAACAATAATGATTGTATAAATTATTAATTTTTAATTACAAACATAATTATATATATTATTTAATACAAAATCTTTACTTTTACCATTACCATGTAATATCATCGGATAAGTTTTTGTAGTCTTATTGTATATTTTATTATCTTTAAATTCTATATCATTTATACTATCATGTAAACAATTAAATATTTCTGCATTATAATCTAACATTATTAAATCTTGATTATTAAATAAAAATATTTCAGTAAAACATTCTTGATCGTCAACTCTAAAATCAAAAAAGTAATGAAATCTATATATTTTTTTCATTAAAATAATATATAATTTTTTTAATATTTTTACTGTTGATATATGTGTTCCTGAATTTAAATATTTATATATAGAGGATGTTTTAGGATATGAACTTGATAATGTAGTATTAGGCCAACATGCTTTCTCAGCAGAAAATAATGCTTTTTTTCCTTTTGTTAATTCATAATATTTATTAATTATATTTTCTTTGTTATTATTTATAATAACATCATAACCATCAACAAACATTACTATATGATCATCAGGTAAATATTTTATATATTCATATGTTAATAAAAATTTCATAATAAATCCTTTACCATGACCATGACCAATAGATTTATATGATATTAATGGTAATACGTCAATATTATTTTTTTTTGCCGAATTAACTAATTTTATATAATTTTCATTAATATCTGTAATTGTAGTTATTACATGAAAATTATTTGTTTTTAAATTTATATATTTATAATCATCAAATATCTTTATTATTATAATATCATTTTTATATTGAATATTTTGTAATGATTTATTTATTAAATATTTATTATAAAGCCAAATAATTATAAATATAAAAATAATAACAATAATAATATTATTATTGTTAATCATATAATATTATATAATATATTTTTATTATTTATAATAAAAAAAATTGAAATTAATTTAAACTATTATTAATAGATAATTAATAATAAAATGTTTATACAAAGACTATTAGAAAAAATAACACAACTAATACAACTAATACAAGTAACACAATTTGGACAATTTAGTCAGAGACTGATACTTGGACAACTTAGACAACTTAGACAACTTAGACAACTTAGACAGAGACGAATATTACCCAATATGCGTTATCAAATAGGAGTAGTTATTGGTAAATTTTATCCTTTACACAAAGGACAACAATATTTAATAGAAATAGCAATAAAAAACTCAGAACATTTATATATTATAATATGTACTAAAGAAAGTGAAAAACCTAATCCTTCAACAAGATTAAAATGGCTTAATGAGCTTTATAATCATCCAAATATTACTATTAAAGAAATTGTTGATATATATGATCCAGATGATAGTGAATTATGGGCAGAATTAACAAAAAAAACAATTGGTTGTTCTCCTGATGTCGTTTTTACTTCTGAAAATTATGGTCATAATTATGCTATGTATTTAAAATGTGCTCATGAATTAGTAGATTTAGAAAGAATTAAGATTCCTATTTCTGGTACATTAATTAGAAATAATTCATATCAATATTGGGATTATTTAGATCCAGTAGTTAGACCATTTTATACTATTAAATTTGTTTTTTGTGGCGCTGAATCTACAGGTAAAACAACATTGTCTTCTAGATTAGCTAGCGAGTTTAAAATAGCTTGGGTTCTTGAATATGGAAGAGAATATTGTAAAAATATTATAAATTGGACTAAAAAAGATTTTGAAAATATTGCTAATAAACAAAATGAAATTGAAAATGAAGCTGCAAAAAATAATAAAGTGATTTTTTGTGATACTGATTCAAATACGACTAAAGTATGGTGTAAAAGATATACTGAAGAAGAAACAAATTTTAATTTTAATTTTAATTTTAAACCAGATTATTGTGATAATACGTTTTATATATTTTCTCATGTTGAAGGTACAGAGTTAATAGATGATGGGACTAGAACAGATAGTAATGATGAAATTAGATCATGGATGCATAAAGAACTATTGGAAACAATGACATCATCAGGAAGACCAGTTTTTATTTTAACTGGTACATATGAGCAACGTTATAAACAAGCAAAAGAATATATAATTAATATTTTAAAATATAAAAAAATTGAATAATTAAACAATTAGTGTATACACAAATAATAAATAAATAAAAAAATGCCTGATATTAATGATATTAAGAGAGAACTTGAAGATATATATAAAGATTATGAACAACAAGTTAATCCTAATTCAGTTAATTCTCTACAAAATGAGACAGAAGAGTCTCTAAAGCTGTCTATATTATCTCATTCTGAGATCGTATCACTTAATCATGAACAACTTAATATTATACCTTATACATTTAATATTGTACCTTATACAGTTAATATTGCACCTGAACCAATTAATCCAAAAAAAACATTTAACAAGTATGAATATTTAATCTTATTTATTCTTTCTATAATTTTTATAATTTTTTCATTCATAGATGTTACACCAGGTAATGAAATATCAATAATATCAATCGATAATAATTCAAATTGGCAGAAAACTTTATACGTTGTAAGTGGTCTTGCTTCTTTCACGGGTATATTATCAGTAGTTCTATCTTCAAAAGAACATCGTTACGCTTTTATTTACGGTTTTATTAACTGTGTGACATTTGGTATATATGCTTTTGCATATGGTTATGCTGGAAATTTTCAGCTTAATATGTTTTATTTACCATTACAGATATGGGGATATTTGCGATGGTCTAAAGATACAATTGATACAAAAGAAAATAATATAAAAGTATTAAAAATTCATCAAAAAGTAATATATGTATTAGTATGTTTTGCATTTTGGTATATTTTTTACTTTGAAATACCAGAATTTACAAAATTTGTCACACAATTTATTGTGCAGCAAGAATATCCTTATGAATCTAATATTGTTGCAAGAATTTTAGATTCTGGAATAGTATCAATAAGTATTATTGCACAATATTTATTGATTAAGAAGTATTATGAATGTTGGATACTTTGGACTATCGTAAATATATTTACAATAATAATGTTTTCAGGGACATTAGGAGATAATAATTT
>Ga0194055_10001745_pt1 | contig 17572 bp, 13 predicted proteins | sample SepL449m_MetaG_FD_155482 | JGI IMG/M metagenome (GOLD analysis project Ga0194055, IMG submission 155482) | Anoxic zone freshwater microbial communities from boreal shield lake in IISD Experimental Lakes Area, Ontario, Canada - Sep2016-L442-9m | ecosystem: Environmental > Aquatic > Freshwater >...
TTTTTCATGCTGTACCCCCAAAAGCCGTACCCCCACTAGGAGCCGTACCCCCATGCTGACCGAAGCCGAATGCAAAAACGCGATATGCCCACCGGAAAAGAAACAAGCCCGGTTTGCCGATTCCGGCGGTATGTACTTGCAAGTAAGCCCGGTGGGATCGAAACGCTGGTTTCTGAAATACCGGGTGGGCGGTAAAGAGAAGCAATTGGCATTAGGCAGCTATCCAGACGTTTCCCTTAAATTGGCGCGCCTAGCCCGTGATGCGGCCAAACTTCAAAAGGCGGAAGGCTACGACCCGGTACAGGTTCGTAAAGTCGAAAAGCTAAAAGCTGGCCGAACTGAGGGTGACACCTTCAAGGTCGTTGCCTTGGAATGGTACAAAAAGCAAGCCCCCCAATGGAGCGAAAGCCACGCCGAGCGGATGCTGCGCCAGTTGGAGCGCGACCTATTCCCTTGGATCGGTGATCGCAGGATGATCGACATACACCCAATGGAGCTTTTGTCTGCTCTGCAAAAGGTAGAGGAACGCGGCGCACTGGAAACCGCAGACCGGGCGCTTATGCTGGCGCGGCAAGTTTGGAACTATTGGTTACCCACAGCGGAAATTCAGCAACGCAACATTACCGAAGGCTTGAAAAAGCGGCTGACTCCTTACAGGGGCAAGACCTTCGCGGCGATTGTGGAACCAAAGCGCTTTGGTGAGCTGTTGCGAGCCACGCGCACATACAAAGGCGGGCCAATCGTGCGCACGGCGTTGCAGTTGGCGCCCTTGTTATACCAAAGGCCGGGCAATTTACGCATGATGGAATGGGCAGAACTCGATTTAGATGAGGCGCTTTGGACTATTCCCAGCATGAAAATGAAGCGCACCAAAGAGCAAAAAGAAAATGGCGAGGCCCACACGGTACCCTTGCCAACGCAAGCAGTAGCGTTGCTACGGGCAATTCAACCACTGACTGGGCACGGCGTTTATGTATTCCATGGTGAGCGCAGTCGCGACAGACCTTTATCTGACAACAGCGTACGAAGTGCGTTGTATGCTTTAGGGTTTGGCAAGGAACAGACTTGGCATGGTTTTCGTGCCAGCGCACGCACAATGCTGGTGGATGAATTGAACCTAGACCCACTGGCGATAGAGGCTAATTTGGCCCACGCCGTCAAGGACTCTAACGGCCGCAGTTATAACCGTACGCAGTACTTAAAACAGCGGTTTGAGCAGACGCAGCAATGGGCCGATTACTTAGACAAACTAACACGCGGCGCTGAGGTGATACCCTTTAAAGTCATGCAGAAAAGTTTTTGAATCACGGATAGCTATAACCATGTCGCAGCAAAGTGAAACTTGTTTTTTAACTCGGTTGGTTAAGTCGTCCAATCAAAATGCAATAGACACATATGAATGAACTATGCGTTACAGATGAGATCCAACTCGATACAAGTCGGTTCCCCAAAAAGGAAAAAATATATAAAGTTGCGTTAGTCATTAGTGCAGAAGCTGAAAAACGGCGTGGGGAATATCGCTCAACGGAAAAGCCGGGCGTTTACCCTCAAAACGAACACGGAATAATCACAAAAAAAGGGCCACTAACTCAAATGTACTTTTCCGAAAAGTATTGGAGTGATTTCGTTCCTTGGTATGAATGGATTTCCGAGCCGCGCGCTTTGCGTGTTTGCGCCGAAGAATGTCAACTTGAGATTTGGCAGATGGCAGAGATGATTGCCGATGAAATTTCACCTAAAAATTGGCAAGTATTTTCTTGGATGGCAATCGCTTACCAGTCCAATCGGCATGGAACTGATCTTTTAGAGTTGGCCAATGAATATGCGGTTCAACACGCCGAAATGCTAGAAAGACAGATTAGAAGTGCTCGTGATGCAGGACTTGCATCGGGCAAAATTCGGCGCGATAGTGCTAACTTCACGCATCAAGAACTTTTGGAACAATACCAACTTTTAATGGCTACGGGTACCGAAAAACACAATGTAGCCACAAAGCTAGCAAGTCGTTTCAAAGTGACCCCCGGCCACATACGTCAAAGTTACAAAAAAGCCAAAGCAGAAAAACGCGACTGAACGCCGTTAACTTCTGAATCAGCATTTCTACTCCTTCTATCGCAACAACCGCCAAGGCGGAGTAGAAGGGTATAAGTATGTTGATTTTGAGACTACCTGAAGTCAAACAGATTTTGGGACATCGGGCGGATGCCAGCGTTTACAACGCAATCCGCGATGGATTGTTCACCGCTGGCGTTGCGATTGGTAAACGCGCTAAAGGCTGGCCGGATTATGAAGCGCAGACCATTGCTACAGCGCGCGTCGCTGGCAAGTCAAATGCGGAAATCCGTGAACTAGTAAAAATCCTGCACGCAAAACGCCGCGAATTACCGATCCTGAGTGGAGTGGAAGCATGAGAGCAGTAATCTACCACTTTGCGTTTGTAAACCGGTACAGTTTGCACCCCCAGATGCTTCAAACTCCCGGAGACTGTACCGCTCTGCACACGATGAGCAACGGGTTGGCTGCTTCAAACAACCAACCCGCCAAGACTTACGCAATAACTAAACTGCAATATTTTGCCACTCAACGACTGCGCTGTAAAGTGAATTACACGCAGCAAGCAGAACTATCATTTTGCGTCTATGCAGGGTGCCAGCGACATAGTAGCTGGTGCCTAGTGAGCAACTTTACCTACACCTATAACGCGTCTGATTACGCGGTCTCACTATTTTATGCGCAGCAATTGGGGGTAAGAAAATGAGCAACCCAATCAATCAGTTCCGAGATGCTATGGCAAAGGCGAACTTGCCGCCTCCAGAAACGATCATTGCCGACGGCAAGTTTCATCGATTCAGTACAAATAGCAAGCCCAGTGATAGATCAGGCTGGTATTGCCTGTACCTTGACGGTATCGCAGCAGGTGCCTTTGGCTGTTGGCGTACGGATATCAAGCAGTCGTGGTGTGACAAGCCACAAAATTCGATGAGCCAATCAGAAATGGCTGCTCAACGCCTTCGCATCGAGAGCATACAACGGCAGCACGATGAGGATCGGGCACAGAGGCACCAACAAGCCCGTGAAGAGGCGGCGGTGATCTTGGCTAAGTCAGATCCAGTTGAACACCACCCATATCTCGAAAAAAAAGGTATTGAGTCGCATGGTGTTAAATGCCATGAAGATCAATTGGTGATTCCAATGCGAGACACCAGCGGCACATTGCATAGTTTGCAAACCATAGGGCCAGATAGCACCAAGCGATTCATGCAAGGAGGCAAAGTCACAGGTTGCCACTTTACGATTGGCGAACCAGACAAGCAGTTAATCGTATGCGAAGGTTTCGCTACGGGCGCAAGTATCTACGAATCGACCGGCTTGGCGGTAGCTGTCGCTTTCAATACCGGAAATCTGCAGCCTGTGGCAATAGCCCTAAGGGAAAAATACCCTGCGCTTCAAATCGTCATCGCCGCCGATGATGATCACAGAACCGATGGAAACCCCGGCCTGACCAAGGCAACATCAGCAGCGCAAGCGGTTTCCGGGTTTGTCGCTGTTCCTAAGTTCGGTGACATAAGACCTGAAAAAGCGACCGACTTCAATGACCTGCAACTATTTGCGGGACCAGATGCTGTTAAAGCTTGTATAGACGACGCTATTAACTCAGCAGCCAACTCCTTGGGAGATACGGTGGCTACAGACCAATTGTGCATATGGTCCGCGCCAAAGGAAATCAAAACCGATCTTCCGCCCGCGCCGGACTTCGATGCCAAGACCCTGCTACCGCCAACACTGGTCGACTTTGTACTGGACGAAGCCGACCGTATGCCGTGTGCTCCAGACTACATCGCTGCTGCGCTAATCGTCTGCCTCGGCTCGGTCATTGGCGCGCGTTGCGGCATCAAACCCAAGCGTCGGGACGACTGGATAGTCACGCCCAATCTATTTGGCGGAATTGTCGGTGATCCGTCCTCTAAAAAGTCTCCTGCCCTAGGCACAGTAACCCGATTCCTTGATCGCCTTGAATCCAAAGAAGCCCAAAAGCTGGAGGAGAATAAAAAGACATTTGCTGCTGAAATTGCAGCTTTTGAGGCGCTTCAGTCAGCCGTCAAGACCGCCATGAAGAAGGCGGCCGGCGGCAAGGTTGATCACCTCAAAATGAAGGCTGCTATGGAGGACTTACAAGGCCTACACGCCCCGGAGGCGCCAAAGGAGAGACGCTTCAAGTCGAATGATTCCACCGTGGAAAAGCTGGGTGATCTACTTGTGCATAACCCACAGGGAATGCTGGTCTACCGAGACGAACTGATTGGGCTTCTAGCCTCGTGGGAAAAAGAGGGCAAAGAAGGTGACAAGGCTTTCTATCTGGAAGGCTGGAACGGTACCGGCAGTTACAACATTGATCGAATCGGTCGCGGCAGCCTGCATATCCAAAACCTGTGTATCTCGGTTTTTGGCGGAATCCAGCCCGAATTACTCGAACGGTACCTTGCGGGGATATCCAATTCACTAGATAACGACGGCCGAATTCAGCGATTTCAGGTGATGGTATACCCGAATGCGGTACCTTGGGAGTGGCGAGACCGTTACCCAGTAAAGGGTGCACGTGAGGCGGTCCGTGATCTGTTTGGAAGGTTTGCAGTGTTTGACCCTTTGCAAGACGGCGCAACACCCAATGATGACTTTATAAAACTACCCCACTTCCACTTTGACGATACCGCGCAGGACATATTTGTAGAGTGGTGTACCGAACTACATACAGTCCACATCGCCAATGAGCAAAATCCATTAATGCAGCAGCACTATGGGAAGTTTGAAAAATTATTTTGCTCCATCGCCCTGATCCTGCACTTGGCGGAAGGTCCAATTGGTCCAGTAAAGGCCGCCAGTGCGCTGCGCGCAGCGGCGTGGTGTGATTATCTCAGCGGCCATGCTAGGCGCATCTATGGGTTAGTAGAGGCAGCCAAAGTGACTACCGCCCGGATGGTCAGCCGCCGACTAGCTGATGGCAAGCTCAAAGATGGATTCACTGTGCGCGATTTGGTGCGCAAACAATGGTCTGGTGTCACAACTCCACTGCAAGCCGAATCCGTGCTCGCAATTTTGGAGGAATGCGGTCATCTGCAAGCTGAAGATGGTGTCAACATCGTAGGTCGTCCGACGGTTCGGTACTTGATTAATCCGCTGATCAAGAAGGTGGCGAAATGACCAGTTGGACGGATCGTGCAAGGGCGGCGACTGCACAAATGGGGCAGTGCAGTACTGCCAAAACCGACGAAATCGGAGTTTCCATGGTTTTGGCAGTTTCGGCAGTGCGGAGCATGGGCATTACTGACAGTAAAGACAGAGTTTCGTCAGTTTTGGCAGTGCCATCCCCCGTCGAATTAGAAAAACCTGACTTGGCCTCCACGTTGACGGAGGAACCCGACCGCTGGTGCTGGCCGCACTCTATTGCAATGAGTGGCCCAGAAATTGAAAAATTCATGGCTCGACTGGAGCGGTTTAGTTATTTTGGCATTGATGGTGGAGTAGCCGAAAAATTGGCCGATCGTTTGGTTATGCGTGATCGTGAGGAAGATGACCGATCGTTGTGTCTGGAATGCGCACATTTGCGGCTCGTTTTGAGTTGTATGAATTCCCTAAATGCGGGTATTTCCATCCAACATTCAGACTCGAAACTGCCAAGTGAATTTGTAATTCAGTTGCAGCGGTGTCCGGGGTTTAAACCAAGAATCGGATAGAGATATGTACATACAAAGCCTCATTCTTACAAAAGGTGCAAGCTGGAATGGTCACCTAAAAGAACCCTTGCTGGACATAGGTTTGGATTTCAACCCAAACCAGTTGATCCGAAGCCACTTGCAATCAGCAACCTAACCAATTCGATATATGGAACCCACCAACGCACGCGCAGCAATTAAATTGCAGGAGCAGTCCCACCGCAAAAGAGCCACTGCCTCAACAACCGACCCGATTCGGCGTGCCTGCGACCTTGGTGAAGCCGATGACCTTACCAGCCAATCCGTGGCGCTTATGACCCCGCCAGAGCCACTGCATAGGGGCCTCGGTGGTGAGGTGATACCAGCCATTGAGCAGGGTCTGCCGGGGCTTGAGGTAGCTCTAAATAGCCCGAACCTGCTGGACGCAGAGGTCACCATACAAAGAACCCAACTGGCCGACAGGGCTGGCGTATTTGAGATGGCCATAGAGGCCTCGGAGAGCATCAAGGCCAAGAACTCGATTCAACGGATGCAGGCCCACCAGTTGGCACTGGCCCACAAGTACTCCATGGAGTTGATGGCAGACGCATCTAAGCAGCGTGATCCCATCATCAAGGTCAAGCTGATGAATTGCAGCGCCCGGCTGATGGATGCGTACAGCAAGGGGGCCTTAGCACTTCAGCGGCTTCAGCAAGGCGCAAACCAGATCGTCCAAGTCCAGCACGTTCAGGTGCATGGGCAGGCTGTTATCGGAAACGTAGGGGGTAGACCATGAAAAACAGCAGCAAGCTCATGAAAGAGGCCCGCGCCGCCTTAGCCTTGCACCCAAGGTGTGGGGCTAGATGCAAGCAACGGGATGGGTTTTGCCTCAACCCCGCCATGAAGAATGGCAGGTGCAGGATTCACGGGGGTAAGTCGACCGGGCCAAAGCCTAAACATGGACAAGCTTCTGCTGGGGCCAAACTAAGGGGGAAGCAAATTCGCACTTTATTTCAGACTCTAATTTAGAGTGGGAAAATATATAGGCGCTCTGCGGTGCAGACCATTGTTCAGTCAATCTTGTGGGACAGTTTACTTAGCGTTCCTACGGTTATTGGCCATATCAAGCTCGATTTGATCGCGGTCGCCAATGAAATAGATTGCTAAGCATAATTTGGCTATGTCATTGGTAGTTGTATAGTTTCAGCGATATGCATAGAGTGCAAATTCAGGAAAGAACTACAGCCCCTTCAGGCACGCCGACTAAAGCAATGGCTGCTGTAAAGTCGGTAGGCGTTACAGCCTTGGCGATCGCCATGCCGTTGGTAACTGATGCGTCTGCGGTGAGGTAATTTAAACCCCAGTCAATGGCTACCTTGGTGGCAACGGTGATCTTGTTGTCCAGCAGATTGGCTACCCAGCCATAGGTGGCATCACCCTTGTAAGTATGGGCTGCATCCAAGATGGTTGAAACTAGGCTACCGCGAGTCTCTTTGCCGCTGGTCAGCTTTTCAGTCCAGTACTGCAGGCCACCCGCATCAGCCCCATCGGCGCGTCCCAGCACGTTGCGGTACACCACGTTGATGAAGTCGGTCGTGGTCATGGTAGACGAGAACCCCGTCAGCGATGTGTACTGAACGCCCACGCCGTAGAAAGATTCTGCGATCTGGGTGGTGCTTACCCCTGCTTTAGATTGGCCTAGCCAATAAGTCAGTCCGTCGGCATCAGGGGTGCGGTTAAAGAAGGCGACATATAGTTCCATCACACGCTGCACGGTGGCGGTATTCATGGAGCCAGCTAACGCTTTTATGCCCGTGTTGATGTCAAAGTCCGCAAAACGCAGGTGCTCTATATTTTTGAGGGTGTCCATACCGTCACGGGCTGGCACGCTGTCGGTGGCCGTGCCGTTGGCTCCTGACATCGTGACCTTGTAGGCGCTCAATTTGCCCTGGAACTGGGCGGTGTCGGTTCCTGCGCCGCCGTCAATGGTGTCGTTCCCTGCGCCGCCCGAGAGCGTGTCGTTGGCAGAGGTACCCACGTAGGACTGGCCCAGAACCGTGTTCACCAGCAAGGTGACACGATTATTAGCATCGGCCCCATCAGCGTTGGCATTACCAGCAGCGTCTGTGAACACACCGCTGGGAACGCTCACCACCCCGTTAGTGGTGCTGTTTGCCGCAGGGGTGAAGGTGGCGGTATAGGAGTTGCCGCTTCCGCTGAAGTTGGACAGCGTTCCGCCAGAGGCGGTGACATCGGAGGCGATAAAGTTGGTGGACGTTTCGTTCAGCGTAAAGGTCAGCGTTGCCGTCTCTCCCGCTGCCAAGCTTGACTTGCTGCTTGACACCGCAATGGTCGGAGGTGTTGTGTCAACCAACGTGTTCACAGACATGGTCAGTGTCATGGGAACAGTATTTGAATTACCGGCTGCGTCAGTAAATACGCCACTGGCAACACTTATAACGCCATTAGCGGTGCTGTTGGCAGTTGGAGTGAAGGTTGCTGTGTAGAAGGTTCCGCTTCCTGTGAAGTTGGACAACGTTCCACCAGAGACCGTTACATCACTGGCGATGAAGTTAGTTGCGGGCTCACTTAGGGTGAAATAAACGATTCCACTTTGGCTCGCTTTAATTGATACGGTGCTTGATGTTATTGCAATAGTTGGAGGGACAAGGTCTAGTGTCGCTAGAGTGACGTCCTTATCTGAAAATCTCGCAATTTCAACGTTTTTTAGAGTATCACTACCATCTAACCCACTTTTATCCAAGACGGTGTATGTCGAATTGGATGAGTTAAATTGAATTGTGTAGTTGGAAGCCGCGCCCGAAAAAATAGCCACGTCTGTTCCGTCGCCACCGTCCAATGCGTCATTGCCTGACCCACCAGCCAGAGTGTCGTTTCCCACGCCACCAATCAAATTATCATCTCCGCCCCAGCCTTCAATAAGATCATTGCCTGCGCCTCCATCAATCGTATTCGCCACTTCATTGCCATAAAGAGCATCCGACTGAGATGTTCCAACCAATTGTTCAATAATTGAGCCAAAATTAACTGTAATCTGTCCAGCCGCAGTAATTCGATCTGATTTATTTCCTACATAGCCCCAGTACCCTGGTGTTAGATAGACCGTTGCTCCTTGATTGATATTTGCAAGCGTTATGGTGTCGCTTCCCGCTCCATCCCAAATGAAATTACTGGTGGTTGCCGAAATTTGATATACGTCATTTCCCGCGCGCGCAGTAGGACTTGGACCGTATAGATACTGTAATGCCGCAATATCTAAAGGGCTGTATTGAAGGTAATACTGTGCGGGAGAATCGGTGTACGACATTTGCGTCCATGTCGTCGAATCTTCTATACCCGTTAAATAGGGCGGGTCGGTGCCACCGCCAGTCGCGTTGTAATTACCAGGGTGCTCCAGACCCAATGTATGCCCGAGTTCGTGGATCAGGGTGAGCGCACCGTAGGTGCCGTCAGCAAGCCTTGGGTTGTCTGGTGAGGCTGGAGAGTTGTCCAAAAATAAATCATTACCGGAGAATGAATCTGAAGGATACCTAGCATATCCACTACTTCCCGTTTGGGTATTGTTAGCAAATGTTATGGTGTTGAGTGAAGTCGACGAAGAAGACAGTAGAAAATTTATTCCAATCACTGAACTTATGTAGTTGAGAGCGTCTTTGGCACGACTTTGCTGAGTAGCATTAAATGCTGTCCAACCCTTTGCGTCCTTTGTATTTGTGTCATAGGTGGGGAGTGACGTGGGGAATGTGTAGTAAATGGTTTTACTCGCACCCAACAACGTTAAGAAATACAAGCCAGCCGTATCATCTGGTAACAGAGCGTCAATCCAGTATGGGAGCGCCTGAGCACCATCGGTATAAATAACTTTTTCAATGGTGCTGGGAACCTTAACAAAACTTGCTGAAACGTACGCGGTGTCGGTCCCACCTGAATCGTAAGTATAAGTAGTTTTATTTGAAATATAGTAAGTATCGTTACCATCACCTCCGTATATTTCATTTACTCCTTGTCCCCCAATCAGAGTGTCGTTGCCAGAGCCTCCGTACAGGGAGTCATTGCCAGCGCCTCCGTCTAGGTACTTATTCCCCGTACCTTCATAAGTGTTTAACAAATCATTGCCATCACCACCAATCAATGTGTCTTGGCCGTCTGTCTTGTCGTAGAGGAAGTCATCGCCTGTCCCTCCGGTTAACGAATCATTCCCAGCACCGCCATAAATGGTGTCATTACCAGCACCGCCATCAAGCGTATCGTTTCCTTCGTCGCCGTATAACTCATCGTTACCATCGCCACCTGTTATGAAATCATTACCCGCGTAACCCTCAAGCCAGGGATCGTTTCCCGATCCACCGTTTATGGTGTCGTTACCATTCCCCCCCAAAATGGTGTCATTACCGATTCCACCTGAAAACCACCCATTTCCATCTTGTAAATATTTTGATAAATAGTCGTCACCATTTCCACCGTCGACTGAGTCGTTTCCGGCGTAAGCATAGACCGTGTCGTTACCATTTCCACCGTCGACTGAGTCGTTTCCGGCGTAAGCATAGACCGTGTCGTTACCATCTCCGGCAATAACCGTGTCGTTGCCTGAGTCACCGTAAACGGTATCGTTTCCTAGGCCAGCATCAAAATAATTATTTCCACCAATATCGTAAAGGTAATCGTTTCCGTCGCCTCCGATGTATGAGTCGTTTCCGATCCCACCATACAATGAGTCATTTCCCTCCCCACCAATGAGGGTGTCGTTTCCATCACCGCCTGTGAGGATATCGTTACCTATTCCGCCATCAATACTATCGTTACCAATCCCGCCATCTAGAGAATCGTTACCGCTCTCGCCAAATATGACTTTGTTTCCGGTAAGCGATGTAAAGGAAACAAAATCATTCCCATCGCCGCCGTATACTGTATCGTCGCCGCTGTCACCAACATAATTGATCTTGTCATCGCCAGCACCACCGTAAATCAGATCGTTGCCAGCACCACCAGTGAGGGAGTCGTTTCCTGCACCGCCGTCTAAGGTGTCATTTCCATCGCCGCCATCAAGGTAGTCGTTCCCTGCGCCGCCGTCTAGCGTATCGCTTCCTTCGTCACCGTACAAATTATCGTTGCCGTCGCCGCCTATCAGGGAGTCACTACCAGCGCCTCCAAAAATCGTGTCATTGCCAACGCCACCGTCGACTGTGTCATTACCAGAACCTCCATCGAGGTAGTCGTTGCCATCATCTCCAATAATGGAGTCATTACCTGCAAGACCATAGATAGTGTCAGCGCCTTTAGTGCCCGTAAGCGTGTCATTACCTGTTGTACCGTTGATTGCCATAATTGTTATTTAATTTTGATTTTTAAATTTCTCATCAGCCAATTTATCTTCAAATATTTGCAGGGGCAAGGCTTCGTTTAAGTAAATTCATAATTTCATACTTGGAGCAGTAGATTTTTCCAGTTTTAGCAGACACATTCGCAAATTAGCGAAGCTTGGGTGGGGTAAACCCGCGCTTATCGTCAAATTGGGGGCAACACCCGATCAACGCCCGTTGAGCGGTCGTTCGACCAAATTGACTGCCTACCCACCGACACATCGGGTGTGCTCACGTATAACCCTTTGCCAGCGCTTTCGCCTTTCCCGCTCCATTGCAAGGCGGGACAGGTCTTCCCTGCCTCCACCATCAAGCCAGCGATAAAAGCCTACGAACAAGGGTGTAAGCATTCCAGCAGACATCCGTGGGAGAGCTTGCGGTATAGCTCAGCGGGCCAAAGCCAAGGCATGGGCAAGCTTCTGCTGGGGCTAAATTAAGGCGGCGGCAAGTTCGGTTGTTGCTAAAAACCATGCCTTAGGCCTATTAACGTCTCTTAGCCTTGCCTGATAGCTGATCACCAGCGATCGCGTTTGCTCGTCATTTCGTAATGCAGTGGAATACGCCAAATAGTCATAAAAGCTCATACTTCTAGCCAATTAACTGGACGAATATAAGCCCATCTGATACAGAATAGAACTTTACTCCGTGTAAAACCACCTCCCGACTAGGTCCGGCCTTGATCTCAATCCGCCAAATTTTTGTACTGGTCGGTGAAAAATTAATGTCAGTATCTGGGGCTGCAAGGGGTTGGTCAATTACCAACTGAAAATCCACTCCACGAGAGTTTGTGCGCGGCCGATAACGTTAGGCAATTGTTGATTTTTACGCTTTATCGGGTTTAGGTATGGATGTTCTCAATCACTGGCTTGGAAAGGGCGAGCTGCTAATTTCTAAGACCGGTGAAGCATTGAGCCAACCTTTCTGAGCGAGGTGCGACTGTGCAGGGATTGCAGTCGTTGAATTTGTGATCTACCTACCGCAAAGCTAGTCGCATGGGAGTTTTTTAAAGCTAACTTGATGGTAACCACTTCACAAATGTAGGCACCTGCCGACTAGCGGCGGTCTGTGCCATATGTCACCCGTGAGCCTACCCGACCATCTACCCCGAGATTGCGATCGGCAAATGCTTCGCTAAATAGTCCACAAGCATCCGCACCTTGCTTGGTAGCAGCCGTGTGCCCGTCAATGCATAGATAGTCACCTCTGGCATAGTCCAATCTGGGAGTACACGAACAAGTGTCTGTGCATCTAGATCGGATTGCACCATTTTTCTGGTGGTCATGAATATGCCAAGGTCGAGTAGTCCAAGGGTGCGCAAATACCCCAAGTTATTTGCTACGAACTGCCCGGTGACCGCAACGGTTTCATCACCTGCCCCGTTTGCATTGCTCAAAATCCAGGGGCTATCTCGCATTTTCAAGCATTCATGGTTCAGTAAATCTTGCGGCACCCGAGGCACTCCCCTCGACTTCAAGTAAGCCGGAGAGGCATACAGTTCTGAATGCAAAGTCGCCAAGCGTTTGGCAATCACATTCTGCTCTTTGGGCTCGCGCATTCGAATAGATACATCGACCTCGTCTCCCACCACATCGGATGAAGCAGGTGTTATATCCAGCTCAAATCGAATTTGGGGGTACTTTGCCGCAAAGTCCGTTAGTAATTTGCCGAGAAAGACGATGCTGAAATCCACCGGTATCGACATACGAATAACGCCGCTGGGTTTGGAATGCATATCTATCAGCGCCTGATGTGCAGTTTGCGCTTCGTTGATGATGCGTTCGCAACTGTCGAAATAGGCACGCCCCACATCGGTCAGGTCAACTTGCCGGGTGGTCCGGTTGAACAAGCGCAAGCCGACATCTCGCTCTAGTTTAGAGATACGTCGCGACACAGTCGAGTTGGGCATACCCAGCACATCTGCGGCGCGCCGGAAACTTTTGGCCTTGGCCACCTCGACAAAAAGCTGCATGTTCTTGAGCATGGATTCGATTCTCCTAGGGACATTGCTCCAAAAATGGAGCAGTGTGCTCCATTTTTCATATCGGCGACCGAGGGTTAACAAGGATGAGCACGGCTTATTCACGCATTCATACTCGCGCCAATCGTTACCTACCTGGATATTCGTCATGAATGTTGTTTCTGCACCGGAAGCACATGGGAGCATCAAGCCATGGGGCCAAAGCGCGCGTTTTGATCGGCTGTTTCAGACGACCGACCGCAAGACGGCAGAGGACTTCTTATTGAGCTATCACGTGCAGACTGCATCCGATGTGTGCGTGAAGATTGGCGGCAATGTCAACACTGACGTCCGGGCATTTGACTTTGCCGACCTGCAGGTAAGTGCCCTACGCTACGGAACCGATGTCTCGGCGCGCTTCATGAACCATGCCACAGGCGCAGACCAACCCTGGCACTTCATTTACAACCTACGCGGCCAAAGCCTCGGAAGGCGGCTCAATCTTCAGACCAGCCCGGGGGCTGCCATCGCTTTTCAGAATGACGGGCAGGCAGACTACCTGCTTTCTCCGAATTTTGAAGCCCTTACGCTCAGGGTGTCGGCCAGGGACATGTCACAAGCCTTCTGTGCCCTGTATGACCAAGACGTGCCACCGGACTCGAAACTGACGAACGCGGTCAAGGCGGGTAGTGCTGCAGCCTTGACACTGTTGCGCGCCATCACGCGCTTGTCTGAAATCCCAAAGTACCCGCATCATGCCGCACATCGCTTAGAGCGCGGGATCAAGGAGACTGCACTACTGGAGATATTGATGAACTGGCCCGGGGCCATCCTGCCGACCATCCAACAGAGCGTATTGTCCGCCTCCACCCGACTTGCCAGGGACTTCATCCATGCACACATCAAAGACTTGCCCACGGTGTCGGACGTTGCCGCATCGTGCCGAATCGGTGTGCGCGCCCTTGACCGTGGCTTTAAGAAGCACTTGGGGGTGTCGCCCCTGCAATACATGCTAGACCTGCGTTTGCAAGGTGTGCATGACGACCTGATCGCCCACCGCAATGGCAACACAGTGACAGACGTTGCCACTTATTGGGGCTTTTTAAACCTTGGGATTTTTGCCGCTCGCTACCGTGAACGTTTTGGCGAGCTTCCCAGCAAAACACTGCGGCAATCACGCCAATTACGCCAACGCCTGAATTTACTTGATTCCGATTCCAGACATGCCGAACCGTTAATCGGTTCTGAAAGCGCATAGCCCGCAGGGCGGCTATTTTCGACACTGTCTCCTATCATTACGGAGACCCTTCTTGGCAAACACAACAGCGCCGATTTCGGATATGCGCCCGCTGACCGGGCTGCAGTGCTTGACTTTAGTCATGTCATAGCTGGCCCGTTTGCGACGCTGTACCTGGCCCAGTTGGGTGCCGAAGTCACGAGAGTGGTGAAGCCCGGCGGCGGTGGTGTGATGCGTGCATCCCACACCGGGGCATACCAGTTGCTCTACTCTGGGTCAAACCGCTAGCCACGCTTTTTAACCCACCAGGTCACCCATGAATCCTCATAACACAGCTTCTGTTTCTACCCCGACATTACGCCGCCTTCGCGACCTGCCAGGCCCGTCTGGCGTTCCGATCTTGGGCAATGCACTGCAGTTTCGTTCGTCCGCCTTCCACTTGAAGCTGGAAAGCTGGGCTCGTATTTACGGGCCCTATTACAAGCTGAGCGCGCCTATGCGCGACTTGCTGGTGGTGAGTGACCATGCAGCAGTAGCTAAGGTGCTGCGTGATCGGCCCTCTGGCTTTAGCCGTACGGCACGACTGCGCGAAATTGGACAGGAAATGGGTTTGCAACCCGGCGTGTTCAGCGCCGAGGGTGACGACTGGCTTCGCCAGCGCCGCATGGTGATGGCGGGGTTTGACCCCGGCCATGTGCGCGGCTATTTCCCGGCGCTGGTGCAAGTGGCCCAGCGGCTGGGCAAGCGCTGGGAGCGGGCAGCGCAAAGCCCCAACCCCATCGACTTGCAAAGCGACCTGATGCGCTACACCGTGGACACAATCGCTGGATTGGCTTTTGGTGCAGCGGTAGACACCTTGGGGTCGGACACAGATGTCATTCAGCAGCATCTGGACAAGATTTTTCCAGCGCTGTTTCGGCGCATTACAGCACCAATACCGCTGTGGCGCATGTTGCCATCGGCCGACGACCGCGCTCTGGCTCGCAGCATGGTGGAAGTCAACCGAGCTGTGGACGGATTTATTGCGCAAGCCCGTGCGCGAATGCAGCACGATGCTCAGCTGCGCACAAAACCGGGCAATCTTCTGGAAGCCATGATCGCCGAAGCCGACAAGCCTAACAGCGGGTTGAGCGATGCGCAGGTAGCCGGCAATGTCCTGACTATGCTGCTTGCAGGCGAAGACACCACCGCCAACACCATTGCGTGGATGATTTATCTACTTTGGACGCACCCCGAAACCCTGCAACTGGCCAAAGATGAAATAGAAACTCACGTGGCCGACCTCCATAGCCCCACCATGGACGAAATGGACAAGTTGCACTACCTGCAGGCCTGCATCCAGGAGACCATGCGCCTAAAACCCGTGGGGCCACAACTGCCCTTGCAGGCCAATCGCGACACGACGGTGGGTGATGTGCTTGTACCCAAAGGGACTATTGTCATCAACCTGCTGCGCAGTGACAATCTGCGTGAAGATTTGGTTGACCATGCCAACGAATTCCGCCCCGAACGTTGGCTGCAAGAGCACAACCCGGCCAAACGCATCTCCATCCCTTTTGGTGCTGGCCCGCGCATCTGCCCTGGGCGCTATCTGGCGCTGCTGGAAATGAAGATCGCGATGACAGTATTGTTAGGTCAGTTTGAGATAACCCATGTGGGCACTGCCGATGGATTGCCACCGCAGGAGAGGCTGTCGTTTGCGATGATGCCGGTGGGATTGTTGATGCAGTTAAATCGGCGCGAGCTTCAGTGCTAATCTGACAAAATTCCACTGGCCACGCTGTTACAGCGGCTACGCAGCTTTTCCCAGATGCCGCTGCGGAACGTCTCTGAAGTAGCCACTTTATGTAGGCGCTGGAATCTGCCAAAAGCCATCAATTAGTCACTCCGGCTTGAACGCCCGCATCCGCCGCCTTTTCGTTACAGAAGCTCGCCTGAATTGACTTGGTTCCGATTCCGGACTGCCGAACCGCTAAGCGGTTCTGAAAGTGCATAGCCCGCAGGGCGGCTATTTTCGACACTGTCTCCTATCATTACGGAGACTCTTCTTGGCAAACACAACAGCGCCGATTTCGGATATGAGCCCGCTGACCGGGCTGCGGGTGCTTGACTTTAGTCATGTCATAGCTGGCCCGTTTGCGACACTGTACCTAGCCCAGTTGGGTGCGGACGTGACCAAGGTTGAAAAGCCTGATGGGGGTGATGTGATGCGCGCGTCCCCCACTGGCGCATACCAGTTCGCAGCGTTCAACGCTGGAAAAAAATGTATTGAGCTCGATTTGAAGAGCACCGAGGGTCGATCAGAGGCGCTGCGCATTGCACAAGAGTGCGACGTGCTTGTAGACAATTTTCGACCTGGCGCACTGGAACGCGCCGGACTGGGTTATGCCGCAGTCAAGGCGATCAACCCCACGGTGATTTACTGTTCCATCTCCGGCTATGGCACCCACCATGCTCCATGGAAACACCGTGGTGCTTATGACCACGTCATTCAAGCCGCCACCGGTATGGCAATGATGTCTGGCAATGAGGGTGAGCCCCCCATCAAAGTAGGCTTTCCGGTGATTGATGTGATGACTGGCGTGCTAGCAGCTTTTGCCATTACAGCGGCTGTACAGGAGCGCAGTCGCACCGGCCAGGGGCGCCATGTAGACATCTCCATGTGGGGCGCAGCCTTGCAGCTCATGTATCCCTTTTCCGTGAGTGCCTTGGCCACAGGCAAGTCGCCTGGGCGGGTTGGAAATGTGGGTTACTCCGGTAGTCCGGCGGCGGAATACTTTGAGACGCTGGACGGCTACATTGGCCTGGGTGCCAATACGCCGGACCAGATCGGCAAACTCTTTCCATTGCTAGGACTCAGTGCCGCGGATGCTGCGCAGCATCTAGAGTCTGGACCCGGCTTTGCGCGCGCCCGTGACCCGAAGGCGTTTCATGATCTGCTTGCCGGTGCCCTCATGGCGCGCACCGCAACGCAATGGGAGGAGTTGCTGAATGCCGCTGGCATTCCGGCAGCGCGGGTACGTAGCCTCGCCGAATTCACCAACGAGGCTCTTGCCAGCGGCGCGCTGAACCCAGGCGTTTTAAGCATGGGAAACATTCAGATGCCAACGCCCGGCATGGGCTGGACCACAACCCCCTGACGAGCACACGACATGACAAATACTACGCCCATCGCCGCGCATGGCACGTGCAGCCCCAGATTCGAGCCGCTGCGGCAACTATTCACCAACAACCTGAACACCGGCGTAGATCTTGGGGCATCTGTTGCTGTCACCATCGAAGGTGAATTTGCAGTCGATCTTTGGGG
>Ga0194055_10001746_pt1 | contig 17570 bp, 16 predicted proteins | sample SepL449m_MetaG_FD_155482 | JGI IMG/M metagenome (GOLD analysis project Ga0194055, IMG submission 155482) | Anoxic zone freshwater microbial communities from boreal shield lake in IISD Experimental Lakes Area, Ontario, Canada - Sep2016-L442-9m | ecosystem: Environmental > Aquatic > Freshwater >...
TCTGTTATCGCTTCAATCGCCGCTTTCACCTGGAAGAAATGACTGGGAGAATCCTACGGGCCACCTGCAACTGCAACGCAAGGCCCGAGCGCATCCTGAGGAGTGCGGAGCTTGCTACCTAATCAAGACGGACTAAAGGTGCTTGGCATAAGCTATGCTTATTTGGCAGACGTACGTCTTTTGATAGTATTATTGTGTAATTCTTTTAATTACCATGCCACCCACCACACGTTCAAAATTCCGTTTCATAAAAAGTTCGTTACTAGGGTGAGTTGGGGCTGCGGCGATGCTCATTTCGCCAATTACGCAGTCGGCCCATGCAAATGCTGTGATTTTCAACAATGCTGATCCGGCACTGAGAACCCTTGCATTAGGGGTCAATGATGCAGGGCATTTGAATATCTTTGATTCAAGCTTTTCTACTACTAATGGTAATGGGGGAGCAACGGGACTGGCCCGCCTATTTGCTGATGGCACCTGGCGAGATGCCACATCGCCAGGTTGTCTTTGCGAGGGTTGGGGTGTGGCCGCCTCAAGTCTGGCTGGAGGGCGATTCGCGGGGTGGGCTAATGAAGCTTTGGGAAGCGGTGGATTGACAGGAGGTCTTTTCGGCTCAACCACCACCACCGCTACATCGCAGATCGACCTTGCCGCTCTGCCGATCCGCGTGTCCCACGCCTATGGGCCTTCACTGGCACCTAATGCCTTCCAGGGGAATGTTTCGATTGTTAACACAGGAACCGATAAGGTTACTGATGTTGTTTATCGCCGGGTGATGGATTGGGATGTTCCTCCAACCCAATTCTATGAATTCGTTAGTCATTTTGGTGTAGAGGAAAATCTAGAGTCTGCGGGTGGCAATGTTCGCTTTGCCAGTGATAATGGTTTTGCAACTTCTGATCCTCGTTCTTATCCGTACGAAATCCTCTTCGGAACGATCGATAGCAATTTCTTTCAGAAGGGGCCATCCGACCATGGTTCCGTACTTGATTTTGCCTTCGGTGATTTAGATCCGGGGCAATCGCGTACGTTCAATATCTTCTATGGCGCTGGTGCCACCTTGTCTGAGGCCCAGAGCACCATTGCTGTCCTCAATCCCGATGTCTGGTCATTCGGGCAATCGACAGATTATGGATCTGGTGCAGCCGATGACAAAAGTCCCACCTTCCTCTTCGCCTTCGGTGGCGTGGGGGGTGTGGAGCCGGGTGAAACCCCGGATGTTCCGGTGTTGCCCTTCGTGCCCGCCCCCGGTGTGTTCGAGTTCCCTGCTCCCACCCCGCGCCGTTGGTTCGATCCTCCTTTTGTTGATCGATTTGACTACTCCCTGGGCTCCGGCGATTTCATGAGCTTTATTCTTCCCCCTGGATTTGGTACAACAATCGACCTCTATGTAGAAGACGTTCTGATCGCAAGTGATCTTTTGGCTGATGGAGTAAAAGAATACTTCTTCTCTTCAGACTTTAGCCTGTCTGGCGTTACGGCCTTCAGCCTCCGCGACATTTCCCCTCTGGTTGATGCCGCTGACTCAACGGCCTTCCCCACGTTCCTGGACTTCACCCCAGGTTCTTTGGGTCTGACGATGAAAGCGCGTGAAGGGGCCCCAGCCTCTGTTCCCGGACCCCTGCCAGCCCTTGGACTGTCCGCTGCCTTCGCCTTCAGCAGAAAACTTCGCGGTCGCGTTAAAGCTGCCGCTCAGTAGCCCACGGCAACCGGAACGAATTCCTGTTCTCCATCAGCCAGCGTTGACGGCATCAGCTGTCACGCTGGCTTTTTTTTGTCGGGCTGCGTCAGAGTAAAATGATGTTTCGCGTAAAGCGATCTTTCACTTGGCGATAAGCGGCGCCCAAAGGGGCGCCAACCGCCAGCTGATCTGGCCGTTATGGTGTCTGCGGTACATCTGCGGCTGCATCTCATGGGCCTCAACCGCACCGCCAGGGGAATCGTTTTCGTGCCCAGCTTATTGCTGGGCGGTGCCTTTCTGGCCACGGCGGCCTGGATCGACGGCCCCGCCGCCGCCAACCGTCCGCTGGCCCTGTGGCTGGGCGGGGTGCTGGTTGCGGCAGCCCTGCTCGCCCTGGTGCTGCCGGATGGAGCGAAGCCCGATTCCCTGCCTGCCAAGGGAGAGGCGCCATCCCGCAGACGTCCCGGCGCTGGCGCCTGAACCCGGCAGCGCCCTTTCCACTGGGCGTTCCTCATCCGGATCGGAGCCGCGCCCGTCGTCCAGCCATCCATTCCGCGACCATGGTTGCAGCAGCTTGAAGCTCCCCCATGGCCATCGCTGATTCAGGACCCGTGCGCTCCGCTCCTGCCGCGGATGAGCCCCTGGTGCTGCCGCTGGCCGCTGTGGGACTTGAAGCGATCGCCAGCGTGGGCGGCAAGAATGCCTCCCTCGGCGAGATGATCCGCAACCTGGCCGCCTCGGGGGTGCGCGTGCCGGAAGGGTTCGCCACCACCGCCGCCGCCTACCGGCTTTTCCTCGCCAGCAACGGCCTTGAGCCTTCCCTGGGCGCGATCCTGGAAGGCCTCGACACGGCCGATCTGGCGGCCCTCCAGGCCGCGGGCCAGGCGGCTCGGTCTCTGTTGCTGGCAGCCCCCCTGCCCGAGAGGCTGGAGCAGGAGATCCGCATCGCTTACCGCACCCTCGGGGCTCCCGCCGTGGCCGTGCGCTCTAGCGCCACCGCTGAAGATCTGCCGGACGCCAGCTTCGCAGGCCAGCAGGAAACCTTTCTGCATATCGAGGGGGAAGCGGACTTGCTGGAGGCCTGCCGCCGCTGCTATGCGTCCCTGTTTACCGACCGAGCCCTCTCCTACCGCCAACTCAAGGGCTTCGACGATCTCGATGTGGCCCTCTCGATCGGGGTGCAGCGGATGGTGGTGGCAGATCGGGCCTGCTCCGGGGTGATGTTCAGCATCGATACCGAGACCGGCTTTCGCGATGCGGTGCTCCTCACCGCCGCCTACGGACTGGGCGAGACGGTGGTGCAGGGTTCGGTAAATCCTGATGAATGGCTGATCTTCAAGCCCACCCTGGCCCAGGGTTTCCGTCCGATTCTCAGCCGCCGTCTGGGCAGCAAGGCGATCCGCCTGGTGCGTGCCGATCCCCCGGAAGCAGGCCGGCCGGTACGCATCGAGGCGGTTGAGCCTGCCGATTGCCAGCGCTTCGCCCTCAGCGACCAGGAGATACTCACCCTGGCCCGCTGGGCGGTGACGATCGAGGCCCACTACTCCGCGCTTCGTGGCACGCCGACCCCGATGGACATCGAGTGGGCCAAGGATGGCCCCGATGGTGAGCTCTATATCCTCCAGGCCCGCCCGGAGACGGTGGAATCCCGCCGCAGTGGCGCGGTGCTGCGCAGTTGGCATCTGGAGCCCCACCAGGTGAGCCCGATCGTGAGCGGCCAGGCGATCGGCGCCTCCGTGAGCAGCGGAGTGGTGCGGCTGATTCGCGATCCCGCCGCCATGGAGCATTTCCAGCAGGGTGATGTGCTGGTCACTGAGCGCACCGATCCGGATTGGGAGCCGATTCTCCGCATGGCCAGCGGCGTGGTGACCGACCAGGGCGGCCGCACCTGCCATGCGGCGATCATCGCCCGCGAGATGGGCATCACGGCCATCGTGGGCAGTGGTGATGGCACCCGCCTCCTTGAGGACGGTGCCGCCGTGACGCTCTCCTGCTGTGAGGGGGAGGTGGGTCATGTCTACCCCGGAAGGCTGCCCTTCCGGCTCGATGAGCAACCCCTCAGCGATCTACCCGCCACCAGCACCCGCATCCTGATGAATGTGGGCAATCCGGAGGAGGCCTTCAACCTGGCCGCCATCCCCTGCGACGGCGTCGGGCTGGCGCGGCTGGAGTTCATCATCGCCAACCACATCCGCGTCCATCCGCTGGCGCTGCTCCATCCCGAGCAGCTCCGTTCGGAGCAGGAGCGGCAGCAGATCGCCGCTTTGATTAGGGGCTACGAGGATCCTGGCGAGTACTACATCGACAAACTGGCCCAGGGGATGGCCCGCATCGCGGCGGCGTTCCATCCCCGACCGGTGGTGCTGCGTTTCTCCGATTTCAAGAGCAACGAATACGCCCGGCTTCTGGGCGGAGCAGCCTTTGAGCCGATTGAGGAGAATCCGATGCTGGGCTGGCGCGGCGCCTCCCGTTACACCGCCGCTGCCTTCGCCCCGGCTTTCGCCCTGGAATGTCAGGCCCTTAAACGGGTGCGGGAGGGGATGGGGTTGACCAACACGATCCCGATGGTGCCCTTCTGCCGCACCCCCGAGGAGGGGGACAAGGTGCTGGCCCTGATGGCGGATGAGGGTCTGGTACGCGGTGAGAACGGCCTGGAGGTGTTCGTGATGTGCGAACTGCCCAGCAATGTGATCGCCGCCGAGGCCTTCGCTGAACGCTTCGATGGCTTCTCGATCGGCTCCAATGACCTCACCCAGCTCACCCTGGGCCTCGACCGCGATTCGGCCCTCGTGGCCGATCTCTTCGATGAACGCCACGCCAGCGTGAAGGCGATGATCGCTCTGGCGATCCGCACGGCGAAGCGGTGTGGCCGCAAGATCGGGCTCTGTGGTCAGGCCCCGAGTGACCATCCCGATTTCGCCCGCTTCCTGGTGGAGGAGGGCATCGATTCAATCAGCCTCAACCCGGACGCTGTGGTTCGGACCCGGCTGGCTGTGGCGGCACTGGAGGCCGCCGCGGCGCAGTAATTGGCCCCCCCCCTTCTCGATCCTCGCGGCCAGGAGCTGTTGGCGGGGCCAGCGGCGCTCGGCTTCGCCATCGGCGGCCTGGATCCCCGCACGGTCGCGATTCATCTGGTTCGATCACGCCAGGACCCAGGCAACCTGTCAACGCCCAGATGGCGATGGCGAGGGCAGGATGGACCAGCATCAGGATCAGCCCGAGGGGCACCAGCACCAGCACCAGAGCCAGGAAATCGCCTGTACCGCGGCTCGGCTTGCTGGGGGCCCCCAGTTCCATGCGCACATAGAACATGGAGCTCGGCGTAGGCCGTCTGTTGGGACTTCTCTCCGGCGCGCATGATTTCGCGCTGCATCTGCGACCTCCTGGAATCGCTTCTACCCCCCTGGTCGGGCAGACGGGCTGGGATGGCCCGCGGATCGCGGGCCTGGGGGGCAGACGGGCTCGGGCTTGATCAGGGCGACGGCTGCGGGTTCAGGCCAGACGCCAGAGGAGAAGGGCGTGGGCGCCGCTGCGAATGACGCAGAGAACGGCCAGACCCATGCAAAGTGGACAGTGGGTGAGGCCCATCGGAGGCTGCCGGAGAGGTGCTTATGGTCACCTTGGCACCTTTCGTGAAGGCTGTGGGTCTGGGTGCTTCCCTAAACATCAGACGACCCGGACCATGGCCTGCGTGCTGCGTCTCAGCGAACTCAAGCTGCCCCTCGACCACGGGGAAGATGATCTGGCGGCGGCGATCTGCCGACGGCTTCGGGTGCCCAGGGAGGTGCTGCTTTCCCATCGCCTAGTGAGGCGCAGCGTCGATGCCCGGCGCCGCAACGCCATCGCGCTGGTCTACAGCGTGGATCTAGAACTAGGTCTCGATCAGGCCTCGCAGCGGCGTCTGCTGCGCCGCTTCCAGGGGAACCCCCACCTGCGTCCAGTTCCTGACGATCGTTATCGCCTCGTGGCCCGGCTGGAGGAGCCCCCGCCCGGCCCCCGTCCCGTGGTGGTGGGGGCTGGACCCTGCGGCTACTTCGCCGCTCTCCTGCTGGCCGAGATGGGGCTGCGGCCCCTCCTGCTCGAACGGGGCAAGCCTGTTAAAGAGCGCACGGCCGACACCTTCGGCTTCTGGCGGGGCCAACGTCCCCTCGATCCAGAGTCGAATGTCCAGTTCGGGGAAGGAGGGGCCGGCACCTTCTCCGATGGCAAGCTTTACAGCCAAGTGAGTGAGTCGGAGACACTCATCCGCAAGGTTCTCGAGGAACTGGTGGCCGCCGGCGCCCCTGCCGAGATTCTCACCCTGCACCGGCCCCATATCGGCACCTTTAAGCTCGCCACGGTTGTGCGCGGACTGCGCCGCAGGATCGAGGCGCTGGGGGGCCAGGTGCGCTTCGGGGCTCGGGTGGATAGCCTGGAGCTCCATCCAACTACCCGGGCCGTTGAGGGGCTGATCCTGGCGGATGGTCACCGGGTTGCCGCCGATCGGGTGGTCTTGGCGGTGGGCCACAGCGCCCGCGACACCTTCGTCATGCTCCATGGCCTCGGCGTGGCGATGGATTGCAAGCCCTTCGCCGTGGGGCTCCGGGTCGAACATCCCCAGCCCCTGATCGATCAGGCCCGCTGGGGTCCGTCCGCCGGCCATCCCCAGCTGGGTGCTGCGGAGTACAAACTCGTTCACCACAGCACCAACACCCCCGGGGCCACGAGCCGCAGCGCCTGGAGTTTCTGTATGTGTCCGGGAGGATTGGTGGTGGGGGCCACCTCCGAGCCCGGCTCGGTGGTGACCAATGGCATGAGCCAGCATTCGCGCAACGAGCGCAATGCCAACAGCGCCTTAGTGGTGAACGTGGAACGGAAGGATCTGGAGCCCTGGGGTAGCTACGCCGGTGATCCCCTGGCCGGCGTGGCCTTTCAGCGCTATTGGGAGCAGCAGGCGTTTCAGGCCGGTGGCGCGGATGGCCGGGCACCCGCCCAGTGGGTGGATGATTTCCTGGCGGGGCGTCCGAGCGAGGACCGGGGAGCGGCAGGGGTGCCGGCGTCCTTTCAGCCCGGCGTGCGGTTGGGCAGCCTTAACACCTGTCTTCCTAGTTGGGTCTTGGAGACGATCAGGGAGGCGCTGCCGGCGTTTGAGCGCCGCATCCCCGGATTTTCCTCAAGCGGCGCTTTGCTCACGGGCGTTGAAACCCGTACATCTTCGCCGGTCAGGATTGAGAGGGATGGCACAACCCTGGAGAGCCCGAACACACCTGGGCTCTACCCCGCAGGCGAGGGGGGCGGCCACGCCGGCGGCATCCTCTCGGCTGCGATCGATGGGATCCGGGTAGCCGAGTCGATCGCTCTCACACGTCTTCGTCTTCAGCGCCTAGGGGCACCAGACGAATCTGTTTGCGACCGAGCTTGATTTCAAACTCATCGCCGGGCTTGAGGTCCAACATGGCGGTGTAGGCCTTGCCTACCATCAGGTTGCCGTTGAACTGAATCTTCGTGTTGAAGCTCAGCTTGCGGCCAGCTTTGCCGGCTTTCGGCGCGGCGCCAAAGTCAACCCCCTTGGCGTTCAGCAGCGATTCGTAGAAGGCCGTGAAGTTGAGGCGTTCGGTGCCGTCCTTCTTGGTGGAGACGTAACCACAAGCCCGTACAAGCTCGGACTTGCTGACATCACCCAGCTCCTTGACCTTGGCGAGGAGTTCAGCTCCAGTGAGCATGGCGTCAAAAATGCAACTCCTGCATAATCACGCACAAAGGGGCGATCCGGCAAGTCCTGTGGTGACCGAATTGTTCGATGAATGAAACTCCAAGCCTGCTTTAATTCCCTCAGGGTCAAGCGCCAGCCCTGCTTCACAGCGAATGCGAGTTTTGATCCTGATGCCTCGACCGCGGCTGCATTGGGCAAGCTCGGCTTTCAACTCGGTGGGTTCCGGAACGCGTTCACCAGATCTGTTGGCTTCGCTCAGGGCGTGCTCCGGCGTTCTCTTCAACCCTGGGCAACGATTGCACTCCACTGAACCGCCTTGACCCTGTCGCGTCGCCAGGAATGGAACAATGAAAATTCTGTAACGGTACAGAGCGGGCAGACCTCGATGCGAATCGGATCGACCCCTGCGTGGATCAGCTGAGCCCTCGCAGCCGCCCGGATGTCCAGCCGGTCGTGGGCGGGGTCGGGATCCTCCAGCAGAGCTCCGCAGGTCCGCAGCTCCTCCAGGGCGACATCGGCATTTCCTCCCTCGGACCTTAGCGATTGCGCCATCGCCAGGCTCACCGGGCGTTTCACCTGATAGGCAGCCCCGCTAACCGCAGGTCCCAGGGCTACCAGCAGATCGCCTCGCCGGGATCCGGCCTTTTCCATCATGGTGAGGGCCGCCGGCAGGATCCTTCCTGCCACCCCCCGCCAGCCCGCATGGCAGGCCCCGACCCGGCCGGTCGCCGGATCGGCGATCAACACCGGCGTGCAGTCCGCTCCACAGACCCACAAGCTCTGGCCGGCCCGATCGCTCACGAGCCCATCGGCCTCGGGCCAGGGTTCCTCCCGGGCCTCGCTGGCCGGAAGCACATCGGCGCTGTGAATCTGGCGGGGCCGATGCACCGTGATGCCGGCACTGAGGGCGCAGGCCAGCTCCTCAGGCCCGCGTCCCTGCCACTGTCTGGAGAAGAAGCCGTGATCGAAATCCGCCAGCCGATCGGCCTGGAGGTAGTACCCCCCGTAGGTCCCCACCCAGGTCCAGCCCGGCAGGTCGTTGAAGCCCCGGTCGGGGCGATCGAAGGGTGGCTCGAGAGCTTCAGCCATGGGATCGGAAGGGCGGCTCTTCAGGCATCGGGAAGATCCCGCAGCAGCCAGAAGCCCTCCAGCCGTTGCTCCTGTTCCTCGGCCTGCACCGCCAGAAACTGCAGTCCACCCGCCTGGGCCCGGGCCGTTTCGAAGGCCTCTGAGGCCAGCCGCGCTTCCTCCCCGGGCAGGGTGGTGAGCAGCCAGCGATCCTCCAGACCAGCCTCCAGCACCAACTGGTTTCCCTCCAGCTCAAGGCGCACGGGCTCCAGGCCCGCCAACCACCCCGCAATGGCCAGGGCCCGGTGGCGGCTGAACAGGCGGATGCCGGGAATTGCCGCTCCCGACTCCAGCTCGGGGGGCAGCTGGATCAGGCCAGCGAATCCAGTGCCCCATTCGGCCGCATCCCTCAGGGCTTCTGCGGGAAGGGTGGCCCAAGCCCAGCGATCGCCACGGGCGACCTCGGGTAGGGGCACCGGCACCCCCCGGATCGCAGCCGGTACCGGTGCCAGGGGGCCCACCAAGGCACCGGGCTCGGCGGGATAGACCTCCGCCTCCCGTTGGCGCAGCCATTCCACGAGGGCGTAGCAGCGGCGGCTGGGCACCAGTTCCAGCTGGAGCGCTTCGGCAGCCCGCTGCACCATCGTGCGCATCGACCCCCTCCAGCAGCGCAGGCGTCGCGGCCGGCTGAAACCCTGGCTCCGGGCTTCGGCCAAGGCCGCTTCGATCGCCTCCCGGAGCCAGAGGGAATTGACACTGGTGGCCGGACAGACCCTCACCCAGCGGAAAGGGGCCGGGGTTGTGCCGTTGGCGGCTGGGGGCGGGGTGGAGCAGATCAGCAGCTCCCACCGCTTACGACCATCGGCCTCCAGCACTGGCCTGGAATAGAAATCGAGCTCCCAGTCGGGCTGCCCACCTAGGGCATCAGCCACGCTGGCCGCGCCAGTGCCGGCGAATCCGGGATCGGGGGGGTCCGGCTGTTCGGCATTCATGCTGCTGCGGTTCCCGGCACGGCATTCATCCCAGGGTTGTTGCCCTCTCGTTTCATCCCGCCTCCTGTTCTTTTTGGCGCAACAGCGAGCGGGCCCTGTTGGCCCGGTCGGTGGCTTCGGCCATCACGGTGGCCTTGGCGATCAACAGCTCTCCGGGTTGTCCCTCCAGCAGGGCCGTGTTCAGGGCGATGCGCCCCCGGCCCGGATCCAGTTGGGTGATCAGGGCCTTGAGCCGCTCACCGAGTTCGAAGGCTTCGCGCAAATCTCGCAGGGCGCCGCCTGTGATCGAGCTGTGGTGAAGGAGGCCACTGACGCCGCCCAGGTCCACGAAAAAGCCATAGGGCTTGATCGCTGCCACCTGACCCTCCACGAGTTGGCCCACCTCCAGTTCCCCGAAGCGGGCCGCCGTGGCCGCCTTGCGTTCGGAAAGCACCAGCTTGCGGGTTTCTGGGTTGACCTCCAGGAAGCTCACGCCAAGGGTCTTGCCCACCAAGGCTTCGTGGTTCTCGCCATCCTGTAACTGGGAGCGGGGGATGAAGCCCCGCAGACCTTCAAGATCACAGGTCACACCGCCGCGGTTGAAGCCGGTGATCACAACCTGCGCCACCTTGCCGTCCTTTTCGAGCTGGCGCACTTTCTCCCAGCTCTGGCGCAGGGCTAGGGCCCGGGCGCTGATGGTCACCATGCCGTCGGCGTTCTGCTCGCGGGTCACGAGCACTTCGACCCGCAGACCCTTCGGGAAGCGTTCCTTGAGGTTCGTGATCACCCCCAGGCCAGCCTCCTGCTTGGGCATGAAGCCCGGCGCCTTGCCGCCGATATCCACATACACACCATCGCTCTCCACGCCCACCACGGTGCCACTCACCACCTCACCGGTGGTGCCAACGATCTCGTTCTCGTCGAGGGCGGCGAGGAAGGCTTCCTCATCGAAGTCGAAATCGTCCACAGTGCGGCTAGCCGCGGCCTGGGCTCCGACAGGCACAGCCTTGCGCTCGCCGCCGGGGCGGCTCCGGCCTGGTTCCGGCCCGAGCAAGTCGGCCATCGTCATGCCCTCGAGTGCGCCGAGATCGAAGAGCTCGTCATCGGAGCGGCGCGGGGCCGTTTGGTCGGCCGAGGCCGGCGTCGGGGGCGCCGGCCGGGTGGGCGCCTGCGGCTGAGCCGAGCCGGGGGAGGCTGCGGTGGGCACGGCCAGTTCAGGCGGCGATGCCTCGGGTGGCGCCGTCTCCTCCTTGCGGATCAACATCACCTGGGGCGGCTTGCGGGGTGGGTTGGCCGCCTGCCCGCCGGGCCGTTGGGCAGGCGGCCGGGGTTGACGCGGCGGGGGGGTGCCGGATCCAGCCATGAACCTCAGCGTTCTGCGATCCCACACTGTAGGGACTCCCCCCTGGAGCAATGGTCGGGTGCACTCCGTTCCCGTTGCGTGCCAGGCCACCATCCAAATCTCTGCCATGGCATCAGCCGCTTCGATTCCCCCGGGCCCGCTGCGGCGGCGCCTGTTCAGTGAGCTCAGCTGGCCCGAGGTGGCGCAGGGGGCGGCCAGGACCGGCAGCACCGTGGTGTGGCCCTTCGGGGCGATCGAGCAACACGGTCCCCATCTACCCCTCAGCACCGATGCCCTCTTCGCCGAGCGGGTCTGTACGGCCGTGCTGGAGAGGCTTCCCCACGATCTGCCCATCTGGCAGCTGCCCACCCAGAGCCTTGGCTTCTCCCACGAGCACCGCGGCTTTGCCGGCACCCTCAGCCTGCCGCCGGAGCTGCTCCTGGGCCTGGTGGTCGCGGTGGGCAGCGACTTGGCGGCGGCGGGCTTCCAGCGGCTGGTGCTCCTCAATGCCCATGGCGGCCAGATCGCCCTGCTAGAAGTTGCGGCCCGCCAGCTCCATGCGGCTCGGCCGGACCTGGCGGTGCTGCCCTGTTTCATTTGGCGAGGGCCGGAAGGGCTCGCCCAGCGGATTCCCGAACCGGAACGTCAGCGGGGGTTGCATGCCGGTCTGGCTGAGACCAGCCTGATGCTTCATTTAGCGGAGGATCTGGTCGGTCCTGAGCGTCAGGCGGACGGTCCCCTGCGGGAGGCCCCGGAGGGCTGGAGCCTGGAGGGCCAGGCCCCCTGTGCCTGGCTGACCCGTGAGCTCAGCAGCTCTGGCGTGATCGGTGATCCTGCCGGCGCCTCCGCCGAGCTGGGCCAGGCGCTCTTTGAGGCGTTGGTGGAGGGATGGCGGTGCCGGTTGCAGTCCCTGCTGAACAGCGACTGGCCGCCGGGAACCCTGCGGGGTTGATTACAGTCTCCGATTAAGTGCGCACAAGGCTCTCCATGGCGGTTTCCCTGTCGGATCTGTCCCCAAATTCCTCGGCCTCGACCGGGCTAGGCAGCGGGGTCGACGCACCGGCCGAAGCCGTCCTGCCCGATTTCACCAGCGAGAGCTACAAGGACGCCTACAGCCGCATCAATGCCATCGTGATCGAGGGCGAACAGGAAGCCCACGACAACTACCTTTCCCTGGCCACCCTGCTGCCCGATCAGGCCGACGAACTGGCTCGGCTGGCCCGGATGGAAATGAAGCACAAAAAGGGCTTCACCGCTTGTGCTACCAATCTTGGCGTCGAGGCCGATATGCCGTTCGCCCGCGTCTTTTTCACGCCACTTCGTGACAATTTCCAGCAGGCCCTAGCCGAGGGCAACCTGGTCACTTGCCTGTTGATTCAATCGATTTTGATCGAAGCTTTTGCCATCGCGGCCTATCACATCTACATCCCGGTGGCCGATCCCTTCGCCCGCAAGATCACTGAAGGCGTGGTGCAGGATGAGTACACTCACCTCAACTACGGACAGCAGTGGCTCAAGGCCAACCTCGAGGCTGCCCGCCAGGAGTTGGAGGCAGCTAACCGGGCCAACCTCCCCCATGTGCGGCGGATGCTGGAGCAGGTGGCCGAGGACGCCGGCGTTCTTCACATGGACAAAGAGGACCTGATGGCCGACTTCATGACCTCTTATCAAGAGGTGCTCACCGAGATTGGTTTCAGCTCCAGGGAGATCGCGCGGATGGCCACGGCAGCTCTGCTGGGTTGAGGGGCCCTCACCCATGGCAAGATGAGTTTCCTGCCTGGTCCGGCGGTTTCCATCCCTAAAGTGTTTGATCGTCATGTTTGGCTTGATCGGTCACTCCACCAGCTTTGATGCCGCTCGATCCATGGCCACAAGCCTCGGCTATCCGGAATACGCCGAGGGCGATTTCGAGATGTGGTGTGTTGCCCCGCCCCAGTTGGTTGAAACGGTCACGGTGACCAGCCCCACCGGCCAGGTCATTGAGGGTGCCTACATCGACTCGGTATTCGTGCCGGAGATGCTGAGCCGCTTCAGGACGGCCAAGCGCAAGGTGCTTAGTGCGATGGAGCTCGCTCAGAAGAACGACATCGCGATCACGGCCCTAGGTGGCTTCACCTCGATCATTTTCGAGAACCTCAACCTGCTCAAGGAGCAGCAGATTCGAAACACCAAGTTGCAGTGGGAGCGGTTCACCACGGGCAACACCCACACCGCCTGGGTGATCGCCCAGCAAGTTGTGCACAACGCGCCGCGGCTTGGTATCAATCTGGCCCGTGCCAAGGTCGCGGTGGTGGGAGCTAGCGGCGATATCGGCAGCGCGGTGTGCCGCTGGCTGCAACGTCAGGGGGTGGGGGAACTGTTGCTGGTGGCCCGACGGCCCCAGCCGCTGCAGGATCTCCAGGCGGAGTTGGGTTCCGGCCGGGTGCTTGAGCTCAATGAGGCACTGGCCGAAGCCGATGTGGTGATCTGGGTGGCCAGTCTTCCCCAGGGTCTCAGCATCGATGCCGACCTGCTGCCCAGGCCCTGTCTGATGATCGACGGGGGTTATCCCAAGAATCTCGATTCCCGTTTTGCCGGCGACGGAGTGCATGTGATCAAGGGCGGCATCGTGGAGTTCTGGCAGGATCTCGGATGGCAGATGATGGAGATGGCCGACATGGCCAATCCCAGGCGCCAATTGTTTGCCTGTTTTGCGGAAGCCATGCTGCTGGAGTTTGAAGGAATCCACACCAATTTCAGCTGGGGCCGCAACAACATCACCCTGGCCAACATGGATCGCATCGGTGAAGCCTCCCTGCGCCATGGTTTCCGGGCCCTAGCCCTGGAACCGATTCAGGCGGCCAGCCTCGTGCCCGCCTGAATCCCAACCCCTGCCGCATTGGATCCGCCACCTGCGATCCTGACTATCACCTTGTCTACGCCCATGGTCCGCCGCGCCCTCCTGGATTTCGAGAAGCCGCTGGTGGAACTCGAGGAGCAGATCGAGCAGATCCGGCAACTGGCCCGGGATTCCGAGGTCGATGTGAGCCAGCAGCTGCTCCAGCTCGAAACCCTGGCCACCCGGCGCCGTGATGAGATCTTCCGCTCGCTCACTCCGGCCCAGAAGATCCAGGTAGCGCGCCACCCCCAACGCCCGAGCTGCCTCGATTACATCCAGTTGATCACCGAAGCCTGGGTTGAGTTGCATGGCGACCGACGCGGTTCTGATGACAAGGCTCTCGTGGGGGGGGTCGGTCGGATCGGCGATCAGTCGGTGGTGCTGCTGGGCCACCAGAAGGGCCGCGACACCAAGGAGAACGTGGCCCGCAATTTCGGCATGGCCTCACCGGGGGGGTATCGCAAGGCGCTCCGCCTGATGGAGCACGCCGATCGTTTCCGGCTTCCGATCATCAGCTTCATCGACACTCCAGGTGCCTATGCGGGGCTTCTGGCCGAGGAGCAGGGTCAGGGCGAGGCGATCGCCGTGAACCTGCGGGAAATGTTTCGGCTGCGGGTGCCGATCATCGCCACGGTGATCGGGGAAGGGGGCTCCGGAGGGGCCCTCGGCATCGGTGTCGCCGACCGGCTCTTGATGTTCGAGCACAGTGTCTACACTGTGGCCAGTCCCGAGGCCTGTGCCTCGATCCTCTGGCGGGATGCCGCCAAGGCATCGGTCGCAGCCGAAGCCCTCAAGATCACTGGTCCCGACCTGCTTCAGCTCGGGGTGATCGATGCCGTGCTACCCGAGCCCTCCGGGGGCAACCACTGGGCCCCCCTCCAGGCGGCGGAAACCCTGAAGGAGGCGATCCAGGCGAATCTTGCCGAGCTTGGCGCTCTCAGCGAAACCCAGAGGATCGAGAGCCGCTACTCCAAGTTCCGGCAGATGGGCCGCTTCCTTGACGCAGTCGCCACGGAGCCCGCCCGAATTACTTAAGGTTTTACAAACCATGTCCGTTTCGACGTGGCCGCCATCGTGCTTCCCGGACCACCGAGTGGGATTCTCTTTTGCGCCCCACCGGGATCAGACCCCAAGCCCCTGCTGGAAGAATGGCCCGAAGTATGGCCCGATCAATCCCACTTCCCAGCCGCCCGCACCAAACGGCCGCTCATTGGGCTGTAGGGCGGAATCCATACCCAGTGTGCGGACACCACACCACTTCGGCGTCATGAACCTGTAAACAGTTGCTGTGATCGGCGTGCCATGCTCAATCCGAGCAGGCTGCCGTTGTCCTGCTGTTCCTTGCGCAGCAGCCCTCCATTTCTTTCGTGGAGGTTCCCCCTGAAGCCGATAGCCGGCACCCTTGGACACCCCATGACCTCCACGCTCCCGACACAAATCACTGCCGTGACCGTTCCGGCAGCGCCTCCCACGAACGGCCTTGGGGCCGCTGGCGGTTCGGCCACCCAACTGCCCATCAGTGCCCGCCTGAGGCAGCGCCTCCAGGAGGCGAAGGCTCCGTTTCTGGCGAACGACAACATCTCGGCCCATCTGCGCGAAGGTGAGATGGACCAACTCGAATCCGAAGTCACCGACAAGATTCGGGAGCTTCTGCGCAGCCTGGTGATCGATATTGAAAACGACCACAACACCGCTGAAACTGCTGAGCGTGTGGCGCGGATGTATCTGCACGAGGTGTTCAAGGGTCGCTACCAGAAGCAGCCGAAAATCGCTTCCTTCCCTAATGTGAAGAAGCTTGACGAAATTTATACTGTTGGACCGATCACTGTGCGTTCGGCTTGTTCGCACCATCTTGTTCCTATCCTCGGCTGTTGCTGGATCGGCATCAAGCCGGGCGTGAGGGTGATCGGCCTCTCCAAGTTTTCCCGGGTAGCCGAATGGGTCTTCTCGAGACCCCATATTCAGGAAGAAGCCGTTTTGATCTTGGCCGATGAGATTGAGCGTCTTTGTGAACCGGAGGGTCTGGCCATCCTGGTGAAGGCTCAGCACTACTGCATGAAGTGGCGGGGCGTGAAGGAACCCCAGACCACCATGGTCAATTCGGTGGTTCGGGGTGATTTCCGCCGTGATCCAAACCTTAAGGCCGAGTTCTTTGAGTTGGTTAAGCAGCAGGAATCGGTGCTCGGCTACTGAGCATCCTCACCACCAGCTTCAGCAAGACGAGGCTGGTGGTTACGGACCGCCCGCAGCAAGTCTTCCACTCGGGCAAGATTCTTTACACCTGGGGCATCCTCCACCCCGCTGGAGGCGTCGAATCCATCGGGATTCACGGCACCAGACAAGGAAGCCATCCGCTCCGGGGTAATCCCGCCCGCCAACCACCACGGTTGCTCACAGCGGAAATCCCGCAGCCAATCCAGCGGGATCCGGTGACCGGTGCCGCCCAGTTGGCTGCTCACCCAGGCATCCAGCAGCAGGGCATCCACCACGGGGGCGAAGTGGGACACCTGCAGCAGATCTCCGGGCTCCCGGATGCGCAGCGCCTTCCAGAGCAGGAGTCCTTTGGGCAGCCTTCGCCGCAGCTCCAGGCAGCGCTCCACGGTTTCATTGCCATGGAGCTGAACCACGTTGTGCCCTCCCGGGCTCGGTTCCAGCTGTGAGATTTCCTCCTCGGCAGGATCCGCAACCACCAGCACCCTGAGGCAATCTGGCTTCGTCGAAGCCACGGCACTAAACAGGGTCGCTCGGCGTGAAGGCTCCAGCCAGCGGGGAGAGCTCGGTACCCCGATCACCCCCACCGCATCCACCGCCAGTGCGGCCACGGCTGCCGCCTGATCGGGCTGCCTGAGGCCACAGATTTTCAGCAGGGGAGGCGCCATGGCGACCGACCGGTTGGCAGCCTTTCTAAGATCACAACACACGGGTACCGAGCGGGCGACCTCACGCCTTCATGAGGCCCTTTGCGGCCTTTTACGGCAGCACCAACGGGTCTCCCGGTTCTCTGACATTCCAGGCTCCCAGCCAGCACCGATCCCATGGCTAATCAGCGTGAGAGGCAGAACCGTGGGTGAGGGCTGGCAGCTTTTGCGGGTCCGCGGCATCCCCCTGCGCATCCATCCAACTTGGTTTCTGATCCTGTTCGCGGCCACCCTGGCCTTCGAGCGGCACTACCGCCTGATCCTGGCCACCACCCTTCCGGAGGGCGCCCTCTGGCTGGTGGCCCTGGCCACGGCCCTGCTGCTGTTCGTTTCTGTGGTGCTCCACGAAATGGGCCACGCCCTGGTGGCCCTCAGCCAGGGCGTGAAGGTGCGCAGCATCACCCTTTTCCTGCTGGGTGGCGTCGCCAGCGTCGAACGCGAATGTCCCACGGCCCTCGGCGCTCTCGCTGTCGCCTTGGCCGGTCCGCTGGTGAGCCTGGCGCTGGCTGTTGCACTCTTGGCCGCTGTGCATCCAGCCGCCCACCAATCCGCGGTGCTGGGTGAGATGGTCACCAGGTTGGGGCTGCTCAACCTGATGCTTGCCCTCTTTAATCTTCTGCCCGGCCTGCCTCTCGACGGTGGCTTGGTGGTGAAGGCCCTCGTGTGGCAGTTCACCGGCAGTCGGCGGCGGGGCCTCGTTGTGGCCAATGGCTGCGGACGCTTCCTCTCCTTCCTCGCCCTTGGTCTGGGATCCGTGCTGTTGCTGCGCGGCGGAGGCCTGAGCGGATCCTGGCTGATGTTGCTCGGTTGGTTTGGCCTTGGGGCCGCGCGCAATCAGGGCCAGGTTCTGCAGGTTCAGCAGGCGCTCCGTGAAATCCGGGTCAAGGATGTTTGCCGCCGCCGCTTCCGGGTGCTGGAGGCCTCGACCACCCTGCGTCAGCTGAGCCGGCTCGAACCGATCACCCCCGGAGGCCTCGCCGCTACCAGCCTCGATCCGGTCCGCCCCCCCGAGACCGGTCC
>Ga0194055_10001747_pt1 | contig 17568 bp, 14 predicted proteins | sample SepL449m_MetaG_FD_155482 | JGI IMG/M metagenome (GOLD analysis project Ga0194055, IMG submission 155482) | Anoxic zone freshwater microbial communities from boreal shield lake in IISD Experimental Lakes Area, Ontario, Canada - Sep2016-L442-9m | ecosystem: Environmental > Aquatic > Freshwater >...
CGGCCGATATCTGATCGACCGGCAAGGCAGGACTTACTCCTAAGCCGCACCGTGATCGAACGACAAAAAGTCGCCTTACGTGGACCGTTTAGCCTGCGACTGGCATCGGCTTGCTGGAGCACAAGGCTCCAACGCAACCACGGACCCGAGCGAGTGTCACGGGTCCAACTTACCGACCACAGCCCCATCTCGACCAGCTGCCTATCGCTGGCGCGGGCCGCACACGGCCGCTACGCCTACCACCCAATATCCACCAGCCTCTAATGCGCGAACGGCTTCGGCCGATGTGGCTCCCGAAGTCACGATGTCATCGACAACCACCACTGGCATTTTCCCTCGCGCAGCCTCGTGAGCTGGTCGGCTAGCGACAAAAGCACCCGCGAGATTGCGCCGTCGTTGATCAGCGGTGAGACCGACTTGATCACGCAGCGGTTGGCACACGCGCAAAATGGATTCAACGGTTGAACCGTTGTCTAGTTCTCGACATGCGGCCTGCGCTAGCTCAGCCACTGTTGACCTGCCGCGACGCACCAGATTCATTCGACGAGAGGGAACAGGCACGAGCTGCACGGCCGGAACGGAGCTATCAACGGCCACTACGGCCTTTCGCACCGCAGCTCCCAAGGCTGCACCCAAAGGGGTGGCTAACGATGTGCGACCACCGTCCTTATGCATCAACACCAGTCTGCGCGCGGGACCTGCATACGCCGTGGCAGCGATCACCGGTACGTGGAGTGGGTGATGAACAACGCGGGGAACCGATCGAAGGAGCGCGACACAGCAGGTGGGACAGGGACTGACGTCTGGCGCTCCACATCCCGCACACGACAATGGCGCCACGAGTTGAGCCCACGCATGCACGGTGGCACGTAGCGAGGGGTTCCACTGGGCAGGGAACATGCGATCGGAGGACATGGGTGCACTCTGTCGGTGCGCTCGGCGTGGAGTGCACAGGTCGAATCTAAACGGGGTTCTGCGGACGCTAGTAACACCGAATCAACCGGGATAGACCGGTGACTTTCCACGCACCACACTCAGTCGCCATCCCAGCCCCGAGTTTTCCCACACGCCACTTGGTGCTTCAACAAGCAGTGCACTACCTGGTGCAGCGGCGATGGCCGACATGGATGCCACCCCGCCAGCCGCACTGACATCCGGCGTCCCCACACCGATTGAGTAGACCTGTGTCACTCCGGTTCGCGAGCTACCGATCACCACGGCCGTGTTGGCATCGTTCCATGCACAATCAACGATGGAGGCAAGCGAATTTTGAATCAGTCGCGGCGATTCCAACTGATACTGCCCCCCGGAACGCACAATGCGCATCAGGTACACCTGTCGCTGCCCGCCCGAGGCTGAGATCACTAATGCTCGGGCACCATCTCGAGCCACCCGAACAAGCACGGGTGCTGCTAGCCCATTCACCCGAACCAGTGACACTTTTCCGGAGGCTTTGATGACGCGTACCGTCCCTTGGCTGGCCACCCATAGGTCACCGGCCAAAGAGTAAGAAAGGGAGAGCGCTGCACCTTGACCAGCCACAGGGGTTACTTGGGAAGCGGACTTCAGATCAGCCAGGTAAATCGTTGACTGTGCCCCGGGGACAGAAACAGTAGATCCGGCTCGAGATTGCGCCAGGTCCACGGCAATGCGTCCCAATTGCAATGACCCTTCGCCAAACACCCCTGCGACTGGGGCAATGCCCGCTGTCGTAACTTGGTTCAATCGCTTGCCCACGACGACAAATGCGCTGGATTTTGCAGTTAACACGTCAGGATCGACGCCAGCAAAATCTTTACGGGACAACACATCACCTAGTCCAGCAAGAGGCAGGGGCTGTCCATTAACGGTGATTCGAACCGCAGTTACCGTTTCAATACTGGTCACGGTCCACACGATCTGAGCGGCGAGTACGCGGCGCTCACTGTCGCTTGCGGCTAGGGCTTGCTGAGTGAGGGCGACCACCGCCGTTGCGCCCTCAACAGGGACCGCGTCAATATCTAACTTGGTGCCACGAGGCACCGCCGTACGAACAGCAGGTGCCAGCCAAGCTGAGGGTCCGGTCAACAGGCCACGCACTAATGAGGTGAGCAAGCCACGTCGGTCGATGGGAACCAGAATGCGATCGGGCACCAACCGCGACTCATCGACATTGAGAAAATAACGCTCTGCGCTGGTATAAACCCGATTCAAGGTGGCAGGTGTCAGCAGCAGACCATCGCGCACGCCGTCAATGCGCCATTGCCCATCAACTTGTCGCACCGTGAAGTCGGTATCAAGTTGAGTATTTCCCTGACTCGGTACGTAGGTTCCGACCGAGCTCAATTGACCCACTTGAGGTTCAGAGAGCAGAACACGCGAACCGCGACGAACCAACTGCAAACCGTTGGAATCGTCGATGATCGTTGCTCCTGTAGCCGGGTTCCACGTTTCGGTCACTTCCGGAGCCAGATACGCGCGAGCAACCGCATAGTCATCCGAAGCACTGACATTGGCTTGCAAAAAACCAGAGACGATTTCCACGGGGGAATCCCCCACCCGTGGAGGACGAACTACCGGGACCACCGCATCAAAAGAATTTCCGCCAGTGACGTTTGCTCCAAGGTTGACCTGCCCACTGGTGGGCACACTCGCGCACCCGGCGAGAAAAAGCGCCGCTGACACGATCACGAGGGCTGAGCGCTTCACAAGGTTTCGTCCTCGCTCGTTAAAGCACGATCTGCTGGCTCAAGCTCGACCGGAGATCGATGCAGCACCGTGCCGACCTTTCGGGGCAACGTCAGACGGAAGACGGCACCGCGTGCAGGCTGACCCCATGCCTCTAGCCAGCCACCGTGCAGCCGAGCATCTTCCAGCGCGATGGACAACCCCAAGCCAGATCCACCAATCGTGCGCGCCCTCGACGGATCCGAACGCCAGAAACGATTGAACACCAGCGAAGACTCACCCGGGCGCAGGCCGACACCGTGATCGCGCACTGAGACGGCAACGGCCTCATCATCAGCACCAATGGTGACCACAATCGGCTTACCGTCACCGTGTTCGATGGCATTCACCACTAAGTTACGGATCACTCGCTCAATGCGCACTGCATCCATATCGGCCAAACAGGGCTCATCGGGCTCATCGATCGACACCACTGAACCCTTAGCTTGAGCCAGCGGAGCCGCAGCGTTAATCACGCGCTCAGTCAGCATGCGCAAGTCAACGCCTTCGGCATCCAAGATCGCCTGGCCAGAGTCAAATCGACTGATTTCGAGGAGTTCGGTAAACAGCTCCTCGAATCGATCAAGTTGTTCGGTCAAAAGTTCGGCTGAACGCGACGTGGCTGGATCGAGTTCATCCTTGTTTTCATAAATCAGATCCGAGGCCATCCGGATTGTGGTCAACGGAGTGCGCAGCTCGTGTGACACATCAGCGACGAATCGGCGCTGAATACGAGACAGGGCTTCCAATTGGCGAATCTGTTGCTTAATGTTGCCCGCCATGGAGTTGAAGGCGGTGGCCAATCGTGCAAGTTCGTCCTCACCCCGCACCCGCATACGTTCTTCGAGGCGTCCAGCCGCCAACCGCTCAGCCACATCAGCAGCAATACGAACGGGCTTGAGAACCAAACGGGTAACGAAGCCAATGATGAAAGCCAAGAGGATGACCAAAATAACGCCGGCGAATGCGCTACTACTTTGCACAAGGTCAAGAGTGCGCTGTTCACTTTGTGTTGAGTACACGTAGAACAACTCGTAGGTACCCAAGTTAGGTATCACCAGCGGCGCACCAACGGCTAGGCCTGGACCCGAGGAACCATCGGCATAGCGAATCTTGGTGTACGAATACGCCAAGGCTTTTTGTTGCGCCACAGCTGTGCGTAGTTGCTCCGGAATGCTGGATTCTTCAATCGCGCCAGATCGACGCTCGGGAACTGTCGTTGTTCCACTACCCGGGTTCGCCAGCAAAAGGACGTCGTAGAGGGGTGGAGAGCCCGCACGATTAGACAGCTCAGTGGAAATTTGATCAATGAGTTGACCGGCACCCGCCTGCTGAGTCAAGTCTGAAGAATCAGCTAGTTGCTGTGCCGAGCGCACACCAGAGGTGGCCTCTGCGACGGAGTTCTTGACCTTCGTCTCGAGCAGTCCGGTGCGAATTCGACTGATGAGCAGGGTTCCGGTGAGGATGACCACGATCAGCGAAACCATCACGGTGGATGCGACCACTCGCAATTGGAGGGAGCCGAACCATCGGTTGCGAAGGACTCTTAACGGCCGTGGCATCCATCGACGCCCGCGTACCGCTGTCTTGGTCATGCGCCGCCGGCCTTGTACCCCACTCCGCGAACTGTTACGACGATGTCCGGAGCTTCAGGGTCATGCTCAATTTTTGAACGCAATCGCTGGACGTGGACGTTAACTAAGCGAGTATCGGCAGCGTGCTTGTATCCCCACACCTGCTCAAGAAGCGCTTCGCGCGAAAACACCTGGCGAGGAGATTTCGCCAAGCACAAGAGGAGGTCAAATTCCAGAGGCGTCAACATGATCCCCACGCCATCGCGACGCACGCTGTGTCCGGCAACATCGATGACCAAGTCGCCAATGTTGAGCATCTCTATGGTCTCTGGCTCGAGCCGGCGAATCCGGGCCCGAATCCGAGCGACCAACTCTTTGGCCTTGAAGGGCTTCATGACGTAATCGTCAGCGCCTGTTTCCAAGGCCAAGACCACATCCACCGTGTCGGTGCGCGCGGTCAGCATGATGATGGGAACCCCAGACTCGGCTCGAATCTGGCGACAAATCTCAATGCCGTCCTTGCCCGGGAGCATGACGTCGAGCAGAACGACATCGGGCTTGGAATCACGGAACGCGTCAATGGCCTTGTCGCCATCGGAACAAAAGGAAGGTTCAAGACCTTCGCTACGCAAGACAATGCCCAGCATTTCAGCTAGAGAGAGGTCGTCATCAACGACCAGCACGCGACCCTTCACTCACCTATCGTCCCACTCTTAGTCTGGAATGAACAGATGGACCCTCACCCAGCAGGCTTATGGTTGGTGAGCAGGTTCCCGGCTTGGTACATCAAGCAAGCCGGTGCGGTCGAGGGTCAGTCGAACAATCAGGCCAAGCACCGCCCCGATGATGGCAAAGGGAGCGATGTCCATCCCAGCCCCCGCCACGATGAGTAGGGCGAGTAAGGCTGAAGTAAACGGCAGTTTCAGAGCCGCCGCTGTTGATGCTGCGATCCCGACCACCACCATCGCGGTAAGGCTCAAGGAGGGAAAGACCAAGGTCAGCACCGTCGCTGTGGCTACGCCCAAGAAAACAGCAGGGAAAATGGGTCCCCCTCGAAATCCTGAGCCGAGGGCAAAGCCATACGCGACGAGTTTGGCGACAACAACGAGGAGCACCGTCGACACTGAGGTCAACGTCAAGATTTCCGCCATGCCTTCCTGACCAGAAAACATCACCGCGTCAATGGACGCATCACTGCTCGAACGAACAAGCAGTGCCAGAGCACTGGTGATAACCGCCGTTGCTACAAGGGCAACCACTGCGTAACGACGGGCGAGAACAACTACGCGCACACCCACCCCGCGCGCCAGCAGTGCAACGGCCGCCGCCGCGACGGCAATGGCCACTGCGCCCATCAAGTCAATAACGCGAACTTGTGTATAGCTCGCAAGCCCATCAACTGCGAGGCTGTGTGTTCCAAGCCCCGTCAATGGACCTACGCCAACTTGCACGAGGTACCCGGCCGCCAAAGCAACAAAAGCGGGGATCAAGATCATCGCCGGCAGCGCACCCATGGCCGCAAACTCAAGAAGAACAAAGCCCGTGACAAAGGGATTGCCGAAGATTGCTCCGATGGCTGCCACTCCCCCGAGCACCATGGCGAATTGCTGCGCTTGCGCTGGCTGTTTGCGAACCAGGAAAGCAGCGATCGCGGTGCCACAGGCAATCAAGGGAGCTTCCGGACCCAACGACAGCCCACAAATGATGGTTCCGACCGCGGCCAGAATCACCGACCCGACAACAGCGGGCCTGACATCAAAATGAAAACCATCGAGTGGACCAAGCCCGGTCTTGCCCGGCAACTTCCACGCCGCGACAACACACGCAGCCCCCACCAACGGACCTAGGACGATGAGCCACCATGGCGGCTGGTCATAGCCCAACGATTCGGGGAGTTTTTCCCACAGCGCTGTTTGGCCCAGCGAAATAAATGCGAGGAACAGCGACGCGGCAATCGCACCGACCACGCCAAGACCGGCAGCGAGAACTAAGGCCTTGGGGGAAGTGACCGCTCGCGAGGTATCAGCCTCGGACGTTGGCAATGCAGCAGCCTTAGTAGCGGTAGTGATCAGACTTGTATGGACCCTCAATGTGAACACCGAGGTATTCGGCCTGCTTTTTGTTCAACTCGGTCAATTCCACACCCAGTGCACCAAGGTGCAAACGAGCCACCTTCTCGTCCAAGTGCTTGGGCAAGGTGTACACGCCAACGGGGTATTGCTCGGTGCGGACAAAGATTTCAATTTGTGCAAGCACCTGGTTGGTGAAGGAGTTGGACATCACGAATGATGGGTGGCCAGTGGCATTGCCCAAGTTCAACAGGCGACCTTCCGACAAAATGATGATTGAGTGGCCATCGGGGAACGTGAACTCATCAACCTGTGGCTTGATCGTGTTGCGCTTAACGTTTGGCAACGCATACAGACCAGCCATGTCAATCTCATTATCGAAGTGCCCGATGTTTCCCACGATGGCCTGGTGCTTCATGAGGCTCATGTGCTCAGCGGTGATGACGTCGTAGCAACCCGTAGCGGTCACAAAGATGTCAACGACTCCAATGACATCCTCAATGCGCGCGACCTGGTAGCCATCCATCGCAGCTTGGAGTGCACAAATGGGGTCGACTTCCGTGACGATCACGCGAGCGCCTTGACCTCGCAAAGATTCAGCACATCCCTTGCCCACGTCGCCATAGCCGGCAACCAGTGCGACCTTTCCACCGATCAAGACGTCAGTGGCGCGGTTAATGCCGTCGATCAGGGAGTGGCGACATCCGTACTTGTTGTCGAACTTGCTCTTCGTGACGGAGTCGTTGACGTTGATAGCTGGGAAGAGCAACTTGCCATCGCGGAACATCTCGTAGAGGCGGTGAACACCCGTGGTGGTTTCTTCCGTGACACCCTTGATGCCAGCGGCCACGGCCGTCCAACGGTTGGGGGTTTCCTGCAACGTCTTGGCCAGCAGGGCCAAGATCACTGCGTACTCTTCGCTGTCTTCAGGACCAGCCTGGGGAACGAAATTGGCTTCTTCGAATTCCTTGCCCTTGTGTACCAACAGCGTTGCGTCGCCGCCGTCGTCAAGAATCATGTTGGGGCCAGCACCATCGGGCCACAACAAAGCTTTTTCAGTGCAGTCCCAATACTCCTCGAGCGTCTCGCCCTTCCATGCATAAACGGGCACACCGGCTGGAGCATCGACCGTGCCGTTGGGGCCGACCACCACTGCAGCGGCCGCGTGGTCCTGCGTCGAGAAAATGTTGCATGACACCCAACGCACATCGGCACCGAGTTCAACAAGTGTTTCGATCAAGACTGCGGTCTGCACTGTCATGTGCAACGACCCCATGATGCGAGCACCAGTGAGTGGCTTGTCTTTACCAAATTCACTGCGCATGGCCATCAAGCCCGGCATCTCGTGCTCGGCAAGACGGATCTCATTGCGTCCGAAGTCAGCCAGGGATAGATCGGCGACCTTGAAATCGGGCGCAGCACTCATGGGATTCTCCTCAAGTAAGGCGGTGTTACATCGTTAGGAGCATTGTTTCAGGTAGTTCGTGGAATTGCTCAGGGGACTGCTTACTTATTGCGATCCACATCTGGCTCTAAATAGATCATGCAGGTCAGCGGCACCGCTGCCCGGACCCGAGCTTCCGCCTCATCAATGGCCACCGCGATGGAGCGGGAAGTCCCATCATCAACAACAGCCACCTTGGCCACGACCAGTAACTCATCAGGCCCCAAATGCAAGGTTCTGACGTGGATTACCCGCTCAATCACGCCTGAATCGGCCAAGGCAGCCTCAATGGCGAGCTGGTATTCCGGCAGGGCCGACTCTCCTAGCAGCAGGCTACTCATTTCCACTGCCAGGAAAACGGCGATCACAATCAGCAGGATTCCAATGGCCATCGAGCCCAAACCGTCGTAGCGCCCATCCCCTGTGATTGTCGCCACACTGATGCCCACGAGAGCCAAAACCAGTCCAATAAGAGCACCTGCGTCTTCGAGCAGGACCACTGGCAGTTCGGGACTCTTGTTTGAGCGAACGAACTTCAGCCAAGGTTGCGATTGACGCGTCTTGTTTGATTCGACAATGGCGGTGCGGAAAGAAAACCCCTCAGCGATGATGGCGAACAAGAGCACACCAATCGCCCACTGTGGCGAATCCAGGGGCTCTGGCTCGTGCACCTTGTGCCACCCTTCGTAGGCGGCAAACAATCCACCCACCGTGAACAAAACGATGGAGACCACAAACGCATAGACATAACGAGAACGACCGTAGCCAAAGGGGTGCGACTCCGTGGCTGGTCGCGCGGCTCGCTTACCCCCAACAAGAAGCAACATTTGATTTCCGGAATCGGCCAGCGAGTGCACACCCTCAGATGCCATGGATGACGAACCGGTCACTGCTGCTGCCGCAAACTTAGCCACGGCGATGGCAAGGTTGGCCGACAGCGCAGCGATGACCGCCTTGGTGCCCCCGTCAGCACTCACCGGGAAATTCGATCCTTCAGCGCCACGATCGGAGAGATATCGCTGGGGTTAATACCAAACCCCAAACCCAGGTAGCTCGTGGCAAAGTCAATGCGGGCCACCAACGCAGCAAACCGAGCCAGCGCATGGTCAGCATCGGTACGGATCTCCTGGACCGAGATTCCGCGTTCGGTCGCCAGGTCAACACAGATTTGGGCGCGACGACGATTCTTGTCGTATTCATCAAGATCGCGGAGCAAGAACAAGGACAACGCCAAGTCCGCCGACTGACCACTGGAGCGGTCGGAGAACACATCGTCGTCGCTCGACAGTTGTGCTCCGAGCACGCCATCGAGCATCACCACTTGATTGTGATTGGGCTCAGGCAACTCACCGTGCAAGCAGGGGTAGTCAGCATTTTCCGCACACTGGGCAGCAAAGCGATAAGCCGCGACGCCACCAAGAGGTGTGCTTCCCCAGACCACTGGGAGTTTTCCGGCCAGTGAATAGGCCAGGGTCTTCGCCGGGTTTTGATCGAAATCAACATGAGGCCCGCTGATCAAGGCCTCAGCGTCCAGCGCATCCGCAATGGCTTCCAAAGAAGAAACTGGGAAGTTCGCGACACCCAACGCATCAGCGATACGTAAAACGGGGATGGTTAAGGACCACAAGTTGGCCCGCGGCGGTCGACCGCCCGGATCGATCGTGACAAAGTGAGTGTTGGCCTGCTCGGCTCGTTTGGCCAGGGCTGAGCCCTTTGATCCGATAGCGATGACACGACAACCGCGGCGAACAGCTTCGTCAAAGTTTGTCAGCGTTTCCTCGGTTTCGCCCGAGCACGAGATCGCAATGACAACGTCGAGGGCACCGATCCACGCAGGTAGTGAATATCCTCGGTGACTCACGACAGGAATCGGAGACTGTCCGATCGTTGCTGCGCGGACAATGTCTCCGGCCACCGCCGAACCACCGATTCCGCACACCATCAATGCGCGAGGGCGGCCATCGGCAGTCAGCGTAGAAAACAACTCGACGTTCTCGCTGACCCACAGCAGTGAGCGACGAACTTGCGCACCGCCGGTCGCAATGGCTTCGAGCATGTTCTCTGGGTCTCCGGCAGCCAGTGCTGCGGCGTCATCTAAAACACCGTCGTTAAAGATCATGGGGTGGCCTGCGCTTGGTCAGCAAGCAATACGGGGATGCCCTCAATAACGGGGAAGGTCACGTTGCACGCAACACACGCCAAGACCTCAGGGGACTGGGCGGACTCAGACAGCGCAGTTTTGCAGATCGGACATGCCAGCAGAGTAAGCAAAGAAGTGGTGACCATCATTGCCCCTCTCGCACTAAGCCCAAAATCCGATCCCGTACCTCAATCATCACATCAGCCGCCCGCGCTTCAGCATTCAGGCGTAAAAGTGGCTCAGTATTGGACGGTCGGAGGTTGAACCACCAATCGCTACCAGCAACAGTGAGTCCATCGAGCTCGTCGATAACCACATCCGCATCCGCATACTCAGCGCGCACCAGAGCGATCGCTGCCTGCTGATCCGTAACGGTGGAATTGATCTCACCTGAGGCAACGTAACGATCGTACGAACGCAAGAGAGCGGACAAGGTGACATCGCTAGGAGCTTGGGCCAATGCAGCGAGCACGTGCAAAGCCGCCAACATTCCAGAATCCGCTCGCCAAAAATCACGGAAATAAAAGTGACCGGAATGCTCGCCACCAAAGACTGCACCTGACGTCGCCATCTCGGCCTTTATGAATGAGTGGCCCACGCGCGTTCGTACTGGCACTCCCCCGGCTTCGCGCACGACTTCGGGCACGGACCAGGACGTGATCAGGTTGTGGATGATCGTGCTACCTGGATGAAGGGCTAATTCTCGGTCGGCAATTAACGCGGTCAAGGCGCTTGGTGACACTGCCAGCCCACGCTCATCAACAACGAAACAACGATCAGCGTCACCGTCAAAAGCCAAACCAATGTCCGCGCCCACTTCCAGGACTTTGGCCTGTAAGTCGACGAGGTTTGCGGGCTCAATCGGATTGGCTTCGTGGTTGGGAAACGTGCCATCAAGTTCGAAGTACATCGCGATCACGTTCAGGTGCGGCGAATTCAACACCGCCGGCACCGTCAATCCAGCCATGCCATTACCGGCATCAACAACAACGGTCAAGGGACGCTCTGCTGTTATGGGCACCAGGTTGAGCAAGTAGGTCGCATAGTCGGCCAACACATCCGAGACGCTGAGAACGCCAGGGGTGCCATCAAAACGAGGAACTCCACTTTGCGCAAGGTCGCGAATAGCGGACAGGCCAGTGTCTTGTCCCACGGGCGTGGCGCCCGCACGACACAACTTGATGCCGTTGTATTCCTGCGGATTGTGACTTGCGGTAAACATCGCGCCAGGCAAATCCATGGAGCCACTGGCAAAGTACAGGCCGTCGGTGGACGCTAAACCGATGTCAATGACACCCCAGCCCTGTGAACACACCCCGTGCGCAAAGGCATCACCCAACCACTGCGATGACGGACGCATGTCTCGGCCCAACACCAGAGCTCGGCGGGCATCCCCCGCGCGCTCGCTTTCCAGAATATGCGCGTAAGCAGCACCTAGCGCACGCGCTTCATCAACATCCCATTGATCGGGAACCACACCACGAATGTCGTAGGCCTTAACGATGGTCGAAAGATTGCGCACGACGTCAGCCTACCCATCAGGACTTATGGCGTTACCGCTCGCGGGCGAGAGCAACAGCGTGAACTACTCGGGCGAATAGTCTCGGAGCACGCGAAGGTGACCGCGGCGTCCAACTTCAATGAGTTCGGGTCCGCCACCTCCAGCAGCAGCGACCGCGGGTCGAGCAGCTTCACGCACGGCGTTAGCCAACGCTTCAAGATCGTCACTACTGGGTGCAAGATCGGCAGCGTCAAATTCCAACGCAACAAGTTCCCAACCTCGCGGTGCAGTCAGTCGCGCTGCATGCATCTCGCACAGGTCATAGGAGTGGGGCTCGGCATAAGCAGCCAGCGGACCTACGACTGCCGTGCATTCGGCATAGACGTACGTCAAGGTGGCTACGGCGGGTCGATTGCACACTGAGCGGGTGCAACTGCGTAGGGAAGTCACGGCTCAGACGCTACCTGTGAAATCACAGTGCGCCGAGGATCACGGCACTTGATGCTTAGGCGTGTCGCGCTAAAAGGCGCTGGGGACCGCAGCCGAGAGATCAGGCAGGGCTTGCGGAACATCGACATTGATCCGAGCATTCTTCAGGGGCGAGACGGTCAGCAATTGCCCGCCCGACGATGAGTAGGACTGAACACGGCCAGCGTAGAGGGGCCCCGAATCAGGAAGTACCCGAACCAGGGCAGTAAACCATCTCGGTCGACGACCAATTCCCAAAGCAATACTGATGGACTTTCCCGAATCAACCCTGAACTCCCGCTTGCGAACCACGCCACTTCGAGTTGTCTCAATCAATTCAAAGTGGCCAATCGAATTCGGGGCACTCACGATCAATCGTGCATTGAATCCTTCACCCTTGCGAGCAATGGGCTCAACAGCAACATTGGTGATTGCTGGAGTTGCCGAAGTCCAGGCGAATTCGGTACTCGATCCACGTTGAGGCTTAAAGCGCACTTTCACACTTGCTGTGATCGGCTGGTCAGATTCAAGGATCAACCCTGAGTTTTCCCGCTGGAGTGCGGCAGTCAAGTCAACACTGCGAACCGAAAGCGCGCCCACCGTCACGCGACTACCGCCCACAGGACTGAAGGTTCCATCCGAGCCGATTACCTTGATCCGCACATCCGCGTCATCTGCCCCTGGATTCACAACCACCAAGGATGCTGTCCCACTTACCCCCGGAATTGCGGGGATCACCAATGACTGGGCTGGTGCGACAGCGGGAGGAATGAAATCAGAGCCCAATGCAATGCGTCCTCGACGCTCCGATGTGCTCACCGCGATCGCTAGCCGGCCGGCCGTGACCACTACATGCATGGCAAGTTGAGGAAATCCCGGAACCAACTGGTCAACAGCCACAACACGAGTGGTGCGACCAGGGACCACGATGCCTCGTGCTGATGGCGCATCTACGGGACCTTGAGGTCCAAAAAAATCAACGTTTACGCTGGCCCGCTGATTCTCAATATTGGAAAGGTATAAAAGAGTGGACTGCCCACTCTTGGAACCGCCACCAACAACCCACTGCTCGGACGCGACATCCGAGCAGTGAAGCCCACTCAACCCACGGTTAACCCCGACGGTCTGGATGGCAAGTTGGCCACCTGAGAATCCTGGAGCAAGTCCAGCTCGACCTACACCGACTAGTGACCCGCGCGCGCGCTTTGTCTCAATATCAATCGCGGTTCCGCTCTTGGAATCGAAGGCGACAACCGATCGTGAACCTGGTTTCGAGTTAATGAATGTAAGTGCTGCCTTTCCCGCTTTGGACGAGCCAGTGATCGGCTTTGGAATAGTCGCAAGGACGGTTGTACTAAACCCAGATGTCGACCCACGAAAATCCGGACAAACAAACTCTGTGGTGACAACAGGCTTGGAAACAGATGCCGGTGGCTTGATTCGACTCGGACTTGGTACTGCCACGGCACTGAAGATGAGACCAAAAACCAATAAGCCAACAGCCACCGTCACCGATCTGCGTGGCCCTGGTTCAGCCAAGACGTCCAATAACCATTGCCTCGCCTGTCCTAGTAGTGATCTCATACGTCATCACTGCTTTCACGACGAGCAGGCAGGGCCAACACGATCACGACCACTAGCGCTATCGCCGCGATAACTAGCCACCCACCGCGAGCGGGAGACACGTAGCGGATTTCGATGTCACCAGCGGATTTAGCCGGGAGCACAAATCCCTGCGCCCACCCATTGACCGTTGTTGACTTCAAACGTTTTCCATTAAGTGAGGCTTGCCAACCCGAATCAGAACTCTCAGCAAGAATGACCAGTCCGCCGGGCCATTTGGCAGGTACCTTGCCGTCGGCGTTAATCACACTGGCTGGCAAGAGCGACGGCAGTCCTTTGGTTGGCACAAATCGAGCTCGTGCAGTGAGGGAATTGATCTGCCAGAGCACCCCGCTATTGAGCGAACCGACGCGGGCCAAACCAGGAGCCGCATCCAGCTGTTCAGCAAGTTGAGGTGGCACTGGTGCATTCACTAGAACGAATCGAATGGCGTAATTGGCAAGGCGCTGAACGTCAATACCTCCTCGGCCGGCTGCCAAATCGCTGACAACTACGTCGAGGTCTTTGACCTTGCCGCGCAAGGGAGCTACTTCCGCATCGCCAGTGTGAGGGCCGGAGCCACGAACTAACGAATAGGCAATGCGACCCGACTGACCTTCCAAAACCAACGTGCGAGGCTGAGCAGGTCCTTCCGATTGCAAGGCGACGAACGCAGGAAGGGCTACTTCAGAGCCTTTGCTGACTGGCTGGCCAACCCCACGCGCGACCCACACAACGCCAGAAGCAATCGGTGCCACCAGCGCTAGGAAGGCCAACGCGCCAGCAAAAACTTGACGTAGCGAAAACCGGGTAGCGGACAACCGCCTGAATGATCCTTCGTTCCCGACCGCTGCTGCGGTGAGTAGGGCCGCAGCTGCCATGAGCAACATAGGGCCGGGCCAGGCTGGAACGGGAAGTGAACTCGGTGGCCACACTGTGATCCACGACAAGACCACAGCCGCGACTAAGCAGCCGGATCCCACGGCCCACAGCCGAATGATGAATTCGCGTCTTGATCGACGCAGGAGAGCAACCACTGCCGCCGGAATGATCCCGATGGTCACCATCCACCACGGTGCAGCTGCACCGCCTGGATTGAGAGCAAATAGGGACCACGCTGGAAGGGCGGGATCAGCCAGACCAGGTGCAGGTGCACCTGATTCAAGGAGGAAGTTTTGCGGATGCCGCAGAAGCTCAAGTGACCATGGCAGCCAGACCACAAGCGGAATCGCACACACGATCACCAAACGCTGGCGCTCGTCACGCGTGGTGCTCACCGTAAATGCGGCAACGGCGAACAACACAACGGCAACAAGCCAAACGAGTGGTGTAAAGCAACCCACCACAGCCAGCAGCAATCCTGTCCCCCAGGCTGCCCTCGCTCCAGGTGGCGTCGAGCCGATGCCCACCACATGCACTGCAGCTCGAATGAGCGGCGGAAGCAGTACCGCCACCACGATGGTGCCTAGTCGTCCGGCAGACATGGCGATCGTGACGGCGGGTAGGAGCGAATACGTTGCAGCCGACCAGACGCGCAGGCCTGGCGCACGAACCACCCCGCGTAGTGAGCCATACGCACTTGCGTAGGCCAGCGGAACAGCCAAAATCACTAGAGCATCGATCAAAGCCGATGCACTGGACAAGAATCCAAGGGATGCTGACGCCAAGATGACCAAACTGGGTGGCGCTGGCAACGAAGACCCCACGGATACCGCATGCCAACTCGCAGCAAAAGCGCTCCACCAATCCGATGCTCCCCCAGGTGCTGGCAACAGGGCGCCGCCTTGAAGCCGCCCGGCACCAAACACATGGCGACCCGCGATCAGGGCGAGCATCGTTAAAGCAAGCGTGGTCCACACTCCTTGGCGACGCAGTTGGCGACCAATAAATGATGTGCCCGTGTCAACCAGACCTTCCATCGCATCGTCTTGGCCAGGGCCACTTTCCATCGCGCTGCCGAGCCGAACCGGTTCGGCTCCACTGCTGGTCAGCACTCCAGCAACCGTGTCCAGCGACTGACGAAGTTGAGTGCCTGGAGCTGCAAGTAACGTCGCCACTTCTTTGTGAGCAACAGTGTGAGCGTTTTGTCGTCGTCTGCGTCCCTCTCGCAAGGCGCCTAGGTGAGTGATCAGTTGCTCTAGGGCGACAAATTCGTCACGGGCTGGGACAAAGGCTTTGCCGATGACAAATCCCAGCGAACGAAACAGCGACCCCAGGACCAAGCCGACGATCAGTAAGGGGAACTGCCACGTGGGGACATTCATCAACACCACGCGCATCGCATTGAGGCGATCCGATCGACGGGGGTGCAGGTTCACCGCATCAGCGGAGCGACGACGGTGCGTGGCAGCTTCAGCGTGGTGAACAACAGCTCGTGGGGCAATGGCTACGCGATATCCGGCTGCGTTTGCGCGCCACCCAAGGTCAACATCATCACGGAACATGGGCAGGAAGGGATCAAACCCATCCAACGCCTTCCACACGCTGGACTTGATCAACATGCCAGCCGAACCAACCGCTAGAACATCTTGATCGCGGTCGTGCTGTCCCTGGTCGCGCTCGCCACGTTCCAAGCCCGTTTCGCGTCGACCACCCAATCCAATGGTGATGCCAATTTCCAACAAGTGTGTTCGATCGTTCCAACCCAAAACCTTGGGACCGACGATGTCAGCCTCGCTGGAATTGGCAGCAGCCACAAGGTGCAGCAACGCATCAACTTTCGGGGCGCTGTCGTCGTGCAGGATCCAGAGCCAATTCGTGGGGCCCGCGCGCGTCACACCAGCAGCCACTGCATCAGCGAATGAGGTCTTACGGGGCATCGTGACGATGAACTCGGGTTCAAATTCACGCAGGAGAAACTCTGAGCTCTCATCCTGTGAGCCGGTATCGACCACCACGATCTTTTGTAGCGGGCGTTCCTGGGCTCCCAGCGCCGCTACCACGATCGGTAGCCAGGTCATGCCGTCGTGAACAACCACAACGGCCGCCACGGATTGATCAAGATGGGGGTCGACTTCTTCGGGTTCAGACTCAAAGTCCTCGTCGGTGAAAAAAGCTTCTACTTCTTCACCGGGAACCTCGGGAGCCACCTCTGAGGATTCAGGATTCGCGACGGGCTCGTCAACATCTCCAACTGGCAACTCAGTTGGATCCGGGTCAGGGGTAATGGGTTCAGTCATAGTGGGAAGTGCCGAACTCTAAGGGAGGCTGGCACACGCGAGCCTAGCCGTTGATCACGCAGGGACGGGGATGAACTAACTAACAGCTTGCTTGCGCAGGCGACGACGCTCACGCTCAGACAGGCCGCCCCAGATTCCAAAGCGCTCATCGTTTTCGAGTGCGTACTCGAGACAGTCTTGCCGCACGTCGCACACCAAGCACACTTTCTTGGCGTCGCGGGTAGATCCGCCCTTCTCTGGGAAGAAGGCTTCTGGATCTGTCTGGGCACATAAAGCACGCTCTTGCCAACCTGGTTCTTCGACGACGCCATGCAGCATCGGATAGACCTCGTTCAAGGCGATCCTCCTCGACCCTCGTCCTTTAGACCGGAATGATCTAACGCGCTGGCTAACCCTTAGCCGTGCGTGCGTGACGACGTACAACGTATTACACGCGTGTAATTCACCCTACGTCAAGTCGGATTTAGGTAACAAAGGGATAACGGCCCTAGGGCGCACCTGTGGAAAAGTGCGATTTTCGCCCGAAATAAGCGGTTTACCCCCGTTTAAGGCTTGCCCCGCATGGACTGCGCCCTCGCGCTTGCGGGTTAGCGAGTGCTCCGCCCACGCGGGGCAACCCAATACCTTCACCGACCATTAGGTGCTCGGGATAACTCCGATGGGCCGTATAGCTGGCCGACTGCGTCGTGGGCGCAGGGAGCACTAACCCGCTCCCGTGATCCCGGAGCCTATGTAGCCGGCCCACTCGCCAGCCGCAGCGACTGCGTTGCGGACGTCTCGCAGTAGCCGTAGGTCGTGGTGCGTTGTCGAGCTGGTCGACCAGCGCTCGTAGCAATGGCTAACAAGTCAGCGACATCGCGCGTGGAGCCATGCGCACTTCCCGCC
>Ga0194055_10001748_pt1 | contig 17566 bp, 14 predicted proteins | sample SepL449m_MetaG_FD_155482 | JGI IMG/M metagenome (GOLD analysis project Ga0194055, IMG submission 155482) | Anoxic zone freshwater microbial communities from boreal shield lake in IISD Experimental Lakes Area, Ontario, Canada - Sep2016-L442-9m | ecosystem: Environmental > Aquatic > Freshwater >...
TCACAGTGGTCGAAACGTGTCGCCAGCAGAAACGCGACACGCTCAATTTCCTTACGGACTCCGTTCACGCTCACTTCAATCACAAGCAGGGACCTTCACTCACTGCTGATGGGGTGTGAACGGTTACCGACGTACGCGACTGAGGTGACGCACGATGTCCAGGCATTACCGCAAAAACTCGTCCTGTCGGGGCAGCCAGCGATAGCGCCGTCGTCGGAAATAATTATCCTAGCGTCTGCAGGAGCGAGGGCTTTTGATGTTACCGGAGTAACAGTTGATCCCGAAGGCGCACTTTCGGTCGCTGCGATTGAGCATTACGAAAACGATAATCACCAGCGATTCCGCGTCACCCTCGGCAAGCCGCGCCCAAATACGATTAACTCCCAACTGATTTTCCAAATATCGCATCCGGAAAACGGATTGACATATGATTTGCGAGTTACTGTCGCTGCGATCGGCGACATGATCAAACCTGCCAATCACATTGAATGATGCGATCCTCATTTTCTGTTCATCTTGGCACAAAGCGACGTCGACAATTGCCTCGTAGGCAGATCGCGAAAATCGTGACAACTATGTACTCGCTCAAGTATTCAGTGGTCCTTTACGTCGCGATTATTGCAGTCGGCGTGCGAGGCTCCTTTGCGGAAGAAGAATCGCACGCATCGAGAACTGACAGCGAAGTGGATCATTCAATTCGTTTCGAATCAGCGTGGAGAAATCGACGGGCCAAGATAGGCACTGCCAAGTTCGCTTGGTCGTCCGCAGTATTCCGAAGCGGCCAACAATTTCAGGGAAACGGAACTTCGGATGTCGCGATTGTCAACAGTGAAGCATTCTGGCTTGGCGATCAAGACCAGCGACGACTGGAACTCCTGGGAATCCAAAAACGCGTCGATGATCGCAAAGCGGTCACCTTGAATACAACATACACAGACAATGGCAAGCAACTGTGGCGGGAACTGTCCCTTCAGCCTGACGACTCCCCCTCTCCTTCTGGTTGGATTCGGGCAGAGTCGTGGGGACAGCAATGTTACCTTCCTGTCTCGCTTTACTGTTCTCGAGTTCAAAAACTCGGCGATGGTGCGGACTTACGCGTTATCGATAACAACTACCCCGTTGACGGGCGGTCGTGTGTCTACTTTGAATCGACACATCAACTTGGCCAGCGGTTAAAACGTATTGCAGTTGACCCTGAACGCGATTATGTCATCACGCAATTCGACTTTCTCACAGTAACTAATAATCTGTTGCTACAGTTTCGCATCAGATATGCCCCACATCCGGAATTCGGCTGGGTTCCGTCACACTGGACCCACGCAAATTGGAACGTTGATGGTTCACTGTTTGATCACCGCCAGGCAACGGTCATTGATACCGAGTTCAATCGCGAATATCCGCTGGAACATTTCGAAATCAGTTTTCCGACTGGGACCGTTGTCCAGGATGAAGTCGCGGATAAACGCTTTGTCGTCGCGGAAGGTCTCTCCGTTAGCCAGAACGCCCTCCCTGTGCAATCGATGAACGCTGCATTGTTCCGGCTACTTGTTATCGCAACATGCGTAGTTGTCGTAGGTGCTGCCGTGTATGCGCGCCACCGTCGCACTATCACTTTAGCGTCACCTGATCCCTGCGAATAGACCGTTTACAGTGAAATGTTTTCAGTTGTCAACCTTTGGAGTTAAATGCAATGAACAAGCATCGTCGTCTTGATATCGTTCTCTCAGCTCTCGTCGTTGGTTTCATCTGCACAGTTGTCCATAGCGCGGACAATTGCAATAACGGATGCCGCGCATTTGACTTTCAGAGAATGCCAGGGAATGGATGTGGGCGATACACTCCTACCCATGCACGTGGCTCAACAATCACCTGGAGCCCTGATGGCGATACGACGAAGGAGGCAACGGATAGTAAAACAGAAAATGACAACGTGACGTACACACTGACGAATATCACCACGTGTGAAATGAATTGCCTTACATCAACTCAGACGTATGGATTCTCACTCGCCTCTTCGTTTGTGATAAATGATTCAGATTTGGAGGTAATTCTCGTACAGACATTTCTGAGAAAGTACTGTACGCAAAATGGATCGTGACGTAGTAGCGAGTGCGTTGTTCCGCAACCATGTTTTTCCGAACGGCTACCTGCCTCCTTGATAGATCGTGAAAGATACCGCGTCGCTGGAAGACTGCGACAAATCCTCTGATGTTACGCCGAGAAGTTGGGTGCTTCGTGGCGTCGTCAGGACAACGAAGGGCGACCCCACAGCTCGTTGAGTATGTCCCCCCGCCGGAGTTCGCATAAGCGTATGTGTGATCAACTGATGTTCGTTGAGGCCTCTCCATTTGAACTGGGCCCGTTCAGTCATGGGCAATTAAATGGATTGCTGGTGCTTTCAGGTTGGCGGTGACCTGATCGCCAACTTTTAACTGCAGTTCGGTACAGGCGGGACGGGTCACCAGAGCGGTGAGATCGAATCCGCAGTCCAATCCGATCCGTACCAAAGGGCCCTCGGGAGTCAGCGACTGAATTATCGCGGGAAGGTGGTTTCGCACACTGGTTTCTCCTGAGGGGCCTTTTTGAATGGCGACATCTTCACCGCGGATGCAGACGTGAACGCATTTCGCAGGGATCGTCGGGGCCACGGCCAGTAATGTCGTACGACCGACCTGAACCGTCGCCAGCCCTTCGTGAACATTCAGGATCGCACCGACAAGGACGGTTTCCACTCCGACGATTCGTGCCACTGAAAGGTCGGATGGTCGAGTGATCACCTGTTCCACGGGACCAGATTGACGAATCCGACCTCCCTCCATGATCACGAGATGATCAGAAAGAGCGATTGCTTCCACGCGATCGTGCGTCACCACGATGACGGGGATCTGGAACAACGACAGCCTTCGCCGAAGTTCGATACGCAACTGCTCACGCAGCGTCGCATCGAGTGCCGACAGAGGTTCGTCGAGCAGCAGCAGCCTGGGACGCCGAACAAGAACCCGGGCCAGAGCGACTCGCTGCTGCTGGCCTCCTGAGATCTGGTGTGTACGACGGCTTTCCAATCCCTTCAAGTCGAACATCTGGACCATCTCGGCGACTCGTTGATCACGTTCGTGCCGCGAGCAAACATGCAATCCGAACGCGATGTTCTCGACGACTGACAGATGAGGAAACAGGGCGTAGTCCTGAAACAGAAATCCAATATCGCGCTGCTGGGGAGTGAGGCAAATTTTCTGCTGAGAATCGAACCAGACTTTTCCTGCGGCGCGAATCGAGCCTTCGTTCGGACGTTCCAGTCCAGCCAGGCAGCGCAGGACTGTTGTCTTGCCACAACCTGACGGGCCAAACAGTGTCGTCACCGAGAATCCCGCAGGGAGACTTAGTCCTGCCGTGATCGTGGCGCCCCCTGCGAATCGCTTTTCGAAGGTGGCAACCAGTTCCTGAGGATTCAAATGAGCGTCGGTTTTGTCATGGGCTATCTGGGTCATGCCGGTGGCCTCCGTCGCTGCAGCAAGTGCGTCAGACAAAGGACCGTGAACGAGAAAACTATCAACAGACCTGATGTGCGTGCTGCCGCGGCATAGTCGAGTGCCTGGACGTCGTCATAAATCGATACGGAAATTGTTCGCGTGATCCCTGGGATGTTCCCGCCCAGCATCAGCACGACGCCAAATTCACCCACCGCATGAGCAAACGTCAGGACCAGTCCCGCGAGGATACCGGGCCAGCAGAGTGGTAATGCAACCCGTCGAAACGTTTCGAATCGAGAGACTCCCAGGCACCATGATGCTTCGACCAGGCGGCGATCCAGGGCCGAAAATGCTGCGACAAATGGACGAATGGCAAACGGCAAATTGCCAAGGACCGAACCGAGCAGAATGCCTGAGAAGGAAAAGGGAAGGTGTCCCCCGGTGACTCGTTCATAGAACTGCCCCAACGGGCTGTACGGACCCAGTGCCAGCAAGATGTAGAACCCCAGCACAGTGGGAGGGAGTACGAGGGGAAGCATGACGATCGATTCGAGTAAAAACTTCCCGCGCCAACGTGTCGTCGCCAGCCAATAGGCGAGCGGCAGTCCGAAAACGAACAGGATTGCCGTTGTCGAAGTTGCCAACTGCAACGTCAGCAGTATCGCCTGCCAGTCCAATGAAATCGTCTCCTGAATTGTGCGCTGAGTCGCGTCATCAATGTCGCATTGTCCCTATCAGCACTTTTTGCGTGAATGCGCGACTGCCAACGATCTTTCCTGATGCGTGAATTGAATCCAAAACAGTCAGCGACACTCATCTCACGAAATCGCGGAAAGAGCAAGGTTCTGCCTCATCAGCATTGTGAATGAACGTTCATAATCTTAGGGGAATCGTCGAAGGATTCGGGCGAAAGTCGAGCAAGTTTGCTTAAAATCGTCGCAGAAAAAAGGCTCCAGATCGCCTGTTCCTGCAGGAAATCGTATTGGCACACGGGTTGCGTCACAGGGGAGGCATGGTCACACTATCCCCCCCGCCGATGTTATGGAATTCGATGTCAACGTCGAACGCACCCGACGTGTTTCTTGTCGCCGAGGGCGAAATCGCTCGGCAATGGGATTCGCTGCTTCGCAGCAGTCGACACCTTCCGCGAATTGTGCGTGCTGCCACAGAAATACCGGACGAAAGTCCAGCCGCCAGTTGCGTATTGCTGGTCCTGAACTCACCCAGTGAACTGAGCGGCCTGCATGCCTGCGCACGCTGGCTGTCTCAGGCGGACGAACGCCCGTTGCTGGTTTTGTCGTCTGCTCCAGACGTCATTCGATTGTTAAAAGTCTTGACCGTCGGTCGGCTGGAAGTGATTGATGCTTCAGCCCCAGCCGATGAAATCCTGGCTCGAATCAATGGCGCGATTGCCGCTGACAGTGAACGGCTTCGGCGGCGTGCTGCCTGGCGTGAAATCGCCGAACGGTTCCGAAACCTGACGGTCAAAGACCGGGCAGTGCTGGACCTGCTTCAGGAAGGATTGCCCAATAAGTCCATTGCGTTGCGTCTCGCTGTCACCGAACGCGCCGTCGAAATGCGACGCGCCAATCTGATGAAGAAACTCCGGGCTCGGTCGCATGCAGAATTGATCCGCATGGTGACTCAATACGAAGTCTTCGCGAACTTTGGGTTGCCATTGCCAATTGAATGAATGACGAAGTGCCGTGACGGGTGACGGATGAGACTGGCGGTCCTACAATTCGTCGAGAACTTTTCCTCGACATTGTGATACCGCCATGACATTGCCCGTGCATTCGCCGACGCTCCGCTATTTTCTGGGATGTCCCGTCTGGGCCTGTGCCGAATGGACAGGAACGTTATTTCATTCAGGTGCGAAGAAGCACGAGTATCTGCATCAGTACTCGATGGCCTTCAATACCGTCGAAGGGAACAGCACTTTTTATGGTCTCCCATCGATCGAGACCGTGCGACGCTGGTGTGATGAGGCGCTGCCAGGATTCCGTTTTGCGTTAAAGTTCCCGCGGGCGATCAGCCATGATCGGCAACTGGTCAACGCCGCGGTGGAAACGCGCGCGTTTCTGACGGTTCTGGAAGTGCTCGCTTCTGCGGATCGACTGGGTCCCTCGTTTCTGCAATTGGGACCATCCTTCTCAGCAGTTCAGTTTTCGGCGCTGGCAACCTACCTGCGAGAACTCCCGGAAGAGTTTCCGTTCGCCGTTGAAGTCCGGCACGAGGACTTTTACGACAACGGGATTCACGAGCATGAATTGGATGATCTGCTTCGTCGACTGCAGGTCGATCGCGCGTTGTTTGACAGTCGGGCTCTGTTTTCCGCACCACCTCTGGACGATCACGAGGCCGAGGCTCAGCGGCGCAAACCGAATTCACCCAGTCGCCAGACGGTGACTGGTCAGCGGCCGATGCTGCGATTCGTTGGCCGCAACGATGTCCCTTCCGCGCAGCCCTGGATCGAGGAATGGGCTCCCGTGGTTGCACAGTGGATCGCGGACGGGCTGTCCCCGTTTGTCTTCACGCATACACCACATGATCGACATGCCCCCGAACTGGCGCGGGCGTTCCATGACGAACTGCGAAAACATCTTCCGGAACTGTTGCCGCTTCCCCCATGGCCAGGAGCCGCTTCAGCAGCTGTCCCGCGGCAACGACAGCGCGAGCTGTTTTAAGCCGCTATGTCAGGGCCAATTCTCAACCGTAGCGAGGCAACTCGATCATCCACCAATCAGGTGCAGCCGCAACAGATTCATAGCGGTCTTAGCCGTCCGACTCTTGGCAATTTCAGGATCGCCGAAGTGCTGAACCTTTTCCACCTGCACGACCTTGGGACCTGCGAGTGCCACGAAGCTTGCGGGTACCGCCGCAAACGGATCATCCGCTTTGAAATCCGCCCATTCGGTAATTGCCAGCGCGAAGTTGGTACCGAATTTCTGCCGACACCCGCGCGCCATTGCTTCGGCCGCTTCTGAACTGATATCTCCGTATTGACGCAGCAGCAGCGGATCGACGGCTAGCATGTCTCGCTTGGCCGCATGGGTTGGTACGACCACCCCGCCTTTGTAGCAGGTGTCGAAGCCAGTCACCCCCGTCAACTTATACGACAACAATCCCCCGGTCCCTGATTCGGCTGTCGACAATGAGGCTCGACGCTGATTCAAAAGACGGATCAGCGCATGTTCCAATTCTTCGTCTTCCGATCCAAAGGCGATTATACCCATCCGATTAATGATCGCGTTGCGAGTCTTTTCGATCTTGTCGCGACATTCGTCGGCACTTAATCCTTCGGCGGTAATTCGCAGCGTGATCGTTGCTTCGTGGACGGTGATACCGACGTCAGGGTCACGACCACGAGCCGTCAGTTCGCCCAGCATCTCTTCTGCCTGAGATTCTCCCACGCCAAAGCAATTGATGCGTGCCCGGCGAATCACCTTGCCACCGCCATCCAGCCGTGGCACAACCTGCTGACGGTACATCTGCTTCATTTCACTGGGAACGCCCGGCATGGCGGCGATCCGGCACTGGCGACCGTCGCTGCGCTGCAGGGTCATCCAGATTCCGGGTGCTGTTCCACGTGGATTGGGGATTGGCTCCGACCCGGCAGGAAACATCGCCTGCATCGCATTCCGTTCGGGCATGGGCCGATTTCGACGCGCGAACATCGTCTTGACGTGTTCCAGTGACGGAGGATGAAGTTCCAGCTCAACGCCCGCAACCTTCGCGAGTGCTTCTCGCGTGAGATCATCAAGCGTGGGGCCCAATCCCCCGGTGATCAGCACGACTTCGCTGCGTTCGGCTGCGAATCGAATCGCAGAAACCATCTCGTCGAGATCATCCCAGATCGTGGTATGGGCTCGAACGGGGATCCCACACTCGGCCAGTTCCAGGCTGAGCCATTGACTGTTGGTATCAAGTTTCGCGCCGGAGGTCAGTTCGGTCCCTACGGCGATGATTTCGGCCGACATGTTCGGTCCTGCAAGGTCACTGATTCAAATGGTCTGAATGATGAAATGGTCAAAGGCTGATTGTGCTTTTCGAATCAACCAACAGCTTTTCACGTCATCACGACGGCGAACGCGTTCGCTACGGTCCCAACACTGCCGTAGCTTAACCGCAACAGGCATAGGTCAGCAACGCGGTCCGGACTACGATTCTCCAGCCTTCGTGGGCGCCGGGATTCGTCAATTCCGATTTCTCGGAATTTCTGACAGTTTTTGACGTTTTGAACGTGCGTTCCGGCTTATCTATTCCTGAGAATGACTGGAACAGTCGGTTTCTTTGATGTTCAGCACGTCATCTCAGACAGGTGTCATCGATGACGGGCTTTCGATTGACGGGAATCTCGCAGGGGTCATCCTACGGCGACGATGTCGAGAACGACACGAATTACCCCATCGTTCGTTTGACGTCGAATCAGTCCGTTCAATATGCTCGCACGACCAACTGGACTCCCGGAATCTCGAAGCCGGGCGATACCAAATTGAGTAGCGTCCAGGTCACACTTCCTCGCGGCTTCAAACCAGGGCTCTATCGAGTCGCTGTGATTGCAAACGGGATGGCCAGCCGCGAGGTCTGGGCGTACCTGGCCGACAACAACAACTATGTTCAGCCGAATTATGATGTGCAGCCGAACGAAGTGACACTGCGTGATGATGCTTTGAACAACTCGGTTCTGATCACTCAGCAGTCGGGAAAGCTGGTCGTTCAGGGTCTGGCAGGAACGCTGATCGGCGACCCTGACAACAATGCCCGGTCTGTGACATTCAACACATCAAACCCTTCGATCACGGCGAACTTCAGCAATACCGGGAACAATCGGCTGTCACTGACGGGAGTCAGTTCCCCGGCGGTCAATGTCCTGTTCGGTCCCGGAAACGATGCCTGTTCGATCCTGTTCAGCACGATCACCAGTCTGATCGCGGACGGCGGCCTCGGCACCGACACATTGACGGTCTTCGGCAGCAAGGTGACTCAGCAGCAATCCAGCAATTTTCCGTGATTCCGCAAGTCGATCCGTGACTACAAACTTCGATGGTACGGCGCGGAGCGCACTGGCTTACCAGCAACCCAAACTGGAAAGATTTCGATCGGGGGATTCACCGCAACGGCGGAGATGTCCCGTCGCGCTATCACTAATCGATCCTGATGTGATCTGAAACATCAGCCAGCGCTGATCTTGCGTGATCCGTGGATTGCTGCGAAAAACGATCATCCCTTGTCTGGCATCTGCCCACTTCAAACGGATGGAATCGCAGCATGCGACTGATGCATTTGATCTGTGTCGTTGTTGTCGTCTTGTCGATCGGTTGCGCGAGCAAAGAGGTCCGGGAACGCCGGCATATCAAGAAGAGCATCGGCTTTCTGATCGAAAACCACAGCGAACATGACCTCGACCCCGAGAGTGCCAGGTGGGAGATCGAACAGGTAGATGGGGACGACTCCACCGAGAAATGGTCCTTTCGCGATAAGAAAACCGGCGAATGGTTCGACTATCGCATCCGCATCCATCGGATCGACGACGGCACCTATTCATATACTGGCTTCGAAGAACTCGAAAAGGCTTCGCCGGACGAAGTGCGACAGGTTTCGGATCGACGGTAAACTTTAAATTATCTCGCCATTGGGGGGCTTCTTTCTAACCCGCTGCGTACGACGTTACTCACCTGAGCCAAACGTTCATCCGAACAAAGCACAGCGGAGAGCGTTTTGATCGGGGGCTTCCCCAAAGCGGGTGCGCCCCCGCCACCCGTCGCCATCCGTCGCCACTGGCTCACGAAGTCTCGAAGGCTGCATTGAGAAACAATTGGTAAACCATTTACACGTCATTAGTTACAGAACTTCGGAGCCGATCATCCAGCGACGATCATCATTCGCAACGAAGTCAAATCTGGCTCGCCTCGCATTTCTGAAAGAATAAAACCCGGCCGTCAGGCATCGTTTCCTTGGAGACGTGTCGTAATCACCGGTCTCTTCATGATCTTGCGTGGTGGCAGCGGGTGCGAATGAGGCGGAAACGATGGATCACTTTCGTTGGCAATGGCATGCAGTTTTGATCGCATGTCTCGGTTTTGTTTCTGGCCTCGCCGCACTGGCGGGCGAAAACACGGCTGCGAAATCTGCCGAGCCAGCCACCAATGACAAGAAGGGGATTGCCTTCTTCGAAAAGCGGATTCGTCCGGTGCTGGTCGACAGTTGCTATGAATGCCATTCGACGCGCGATGGAAACAAGGTGAAAGGGGGACTGGCCCTCGATTCACGCGATGGTTTGCTGCGAGGTGGCGAAAGCGGACCGGCACTGGTTCCAGGAAGCCCTGACGACAGCCTGTTGATCGAGGCGCTGCGGCATGATGGCCTGGAGATGCCTCCCAACAAGAAGCTCCCCGATACCGTCATCGCTGACTTCGTCACTTGGATCAAGATGGGGGCTCCCGATCCTCGTAAGCCGACAGGAAATGAGCCGGTCGCCCGAAAAGAAATCGATGTGGAAGCGGGCCGCAAGTTTTGGGCGTTTCAACCACCCCGGCAACCCGCTCTTCCCATGGTCAAAAACAAACAGTGGAGCTCCACGGAGATCGATCAGTTCGTCCTCGCGGGACTCGAAGCCAAAGGCCTTGTCCCGGTGGGTGATGCCGATCCCCGGACGTGGGTTCGCAGAGTCTACTTTGATCTGACGGGACTGCCTCCGAGTCCTGCGGAAGTCGAAGCATTCGTCACGGAACATTCCTCCAAAGCGAAGGAAGCGCTGGTGGATCGTCTGCTGGCCTCGCCCCAGTTTGGCGAGCGGTGGGCTCGACACTGGCTCGATGTGGCACGGTTTGCGGAGTCCAACGGGAACACCGACAACGTCACGTTTCCTCACGCCTGGCGCTATCGTGACTATGTGATTGCCGCCTTCAATCATGACAAGCCGTTCGATCAATTCATCCGGGAACAACTGGCAGGCGACCTGCTCCCGGCAGGCTCAACCCGTCGGCGTGATGAGCAATTGATTGCAACCGGGTTTCTGGCCATCGGTTCGAAACCCCGGGCTCAGAACAATCCTGATTTTCAGATGGATGTCGTCGCTGAACAGATCGAAGTCGCCACGACGGGATTCATGGCGTTGACCGTCGCCTGTGCGCGTTGTCACGATCACAAGTTCGATCCCATCCCGACGCGCGAGTACTACTCGATGGCGGGACTGTTTACCAGCACGGACACCCTGTACAGCGGTGGGGGAGGCCAAGGGAACGGACGTCAGCAGAACACCGGGTTCCTAGAATTGAATGGTGATCCCGCCGCGAAACAGGTGCGCGATCAGCACGCCGCCGCCATCGCCGAACTAATGGATGAGCGGACAAAACTGATGGGAGAACTCCGTCGGCTGGGGGCGATCGAAAAGAATGCCAAGGCCGCGAAGGAAGCGAAGAAACAGGCCAAGAAACCGCAGAACCCCAAAGGGAAGAATAATCCACCGGCGGCCGACGATCTGGCTGTCGATGTCAAAGTTCCTGACAACGTGACACCGGAAGAGGCCCGGCGCATCAAAAAACTGAGTGAAGAGTTGCGTCAGGCGATCGACGAACTGAAGGATCGACAGGCCAATGCTCCTCCCTCAGCCGATCTCGCGATGGGTGTTCGTGACGAAAAGTCGCCGGCAGACTGCCGCCTGTGTGTTCGCGGTGATTCTACAAAGCGCGGCGAACCCGTCCCGCGCGGTGTCGTCTCGGTCGCCACGATCGGTGAACTGCCCAAGATCGAAAGCAACCAGAGTGGTCGGCTTCAATTGGCGGAATGGATCGCCTCACCAGCAAATCCCCTGACAGCTCGTGTCGCCGTCAACCGGATCTGGCAACATCTCTTCGGGAAAGGCCTGGTGGCCACTGTCGATAACTTTGGAGAACTGGGAGAAGCACCGAGCCACCCTGAACTCCTCGATCATCTCGCTCTGCAGTTCGTCCGCGAGGGCTGGTCTTCCAAGAAAATGATTCGTACGCTGGTCCTTTCCCGGACCTATGCCCTGGCGAGTACTCATGTCGACGCGAATCGCGAACGAGATCCGGACAATATCTACCTCTGGCGTTATGCGCCACGGCGCCTCGACTCCGATCAGTTCCGCGATGCGATCCTGGCGACCAGCGGACAGCTCGAGCGTGATGCGATGGCAGGTTCCGTCGTCTCCAAGTCACCAGAACAGGTCGTTCAGCAGGGAAAGCTATCGCCCACATCATTCTCTGAAGCACAAACCAGCCACCGCAGTATTTATCTTCCCATCGTCAGAAATGCGATGCCGGAAGCCCTGGAACTTTTCGACGCCCCCGATCCGTCACTGGTCGTCGGCGTCCGTGATGCGACAACCGTACCGGCTCAGAGCCTGTACCTGATGAACAGCCCATTCCTCATCGAACAATCGAAGCAGTTTTCCAAGCGACTGCTGTCATCCAGTGAAAAGACAGATGCCGATCGAATCGCACTCGCCTTTCGCCTCGCCCTGCACCGCAAGCCAACAGCGAGTGAATCAGAACAAGCCGTCAGTTTCGTCAAGCAATCTACGAAGGCCTTCACGGCTGTGGAGAAGGACCGCGAGACAATCCAGATGCGAGCCTGGGCCGCCTTCTGTCAGGCCCTCTTCGCCTCAGCCGAATTCCGTTGCCTGGAATAAGGCCTTGACGCCACTTCCTGATCCGTCCAACACCGCCAGCACCTGAAACACCGCCCAACCCCAAAAACCACCCCCAGGAACTAAAAGAATGTGGACAAGACGAGAGATGTTGCAGCGGGTTTCGAGTGGGTTTGGGATGATGGCTTTTGCGGGGTTATGTGCGGACCGGGCTTCGGCCGCTTATGAGAATCCGCTGGCCCCCAAGAAGCCTCATTTTCCGGCGAACGCGAAGCGAATCATTTACGCCTGCATGCGTGGTGGTCCGTCGCATGTCGACACGTTCGACTACAAACCGGAACTGAAGACGCACGATGGCAAGGAAGCTCCTGACAACAAGGGGCGAAACCTGCTGGCCTCGCCGTTTGAGTTCAAGCAGCATGGGGAATGTGGATTACCTGTGTCGGAACTGTTCCCGCACGTGGCAGGTCACGCAGATCAGTTGTGCGTTATTAACAGTCTATGGACCGATGTTCCCAATCATCCACAGGCTTTCCTGATGATGCATACGGGTGAGTTTCGATTTGCCCGACCCAGCATGGGGGCCTGGTCGCTGTATGGACTGGGGACCGAGAACCAGAATCTGCCCGGCTTCGTGACGATCAATCCGCCGAACAATCTGGGTGGTGCCCAGAATTATTCGAGTGGCTTTCTGCCAGCGATTTATCAGGGGACCGCAATTGGGCGCGAAGGTCAGCGCGTCGCCGATACCCGGATCGGTAATATCAACTCGAAGCATCTGCCAGGAACGCTGCAGCGCGACCAGTTGGATCTGGTGCAATCCTTGAATCGCGATCTGCTCAGTCGCCAGCAGGTCAACGCCGAGATTGAAGGTGTGATCGAGTCTTACGAACTGGCTTTCCGCATGCAGGATGCCTTGCCAGGGGTGCTCGATCTGGCACAAGAGTCGAAGGCAACGATTGATTCGTACGGTATCGGAAACGGCCCGACCGACAACTTTGGGCGGCAATGTTTGATGGCTCGTCGACTGGCAGAAGCGGGTGTCAGGTTCATCGAAATCACGCACGCAAACTGGGACCAGCACAACGGCCTGCGAGGGAACCTGACGAAGAACTGCAAAGAGGTCGATCAACCGCTGGCCGCGTTGCTGGCAGACCTGCAAAGTCGCGACATGTTGAAAGACACGCTGGTGATGTGGGGCGGCGAATTCGGGCGAACGCCACACGTCAAGCAGAAAGATGGTCGCGATCACAACGGCACAGCCTATTCGATGTGGCTGGCCGGGGGCGGCGTGAAAGGGGGCTTGCGATACGGGCAGAGCGACGAATTCGGCATCAAGGCGATCGAAAACAAGGTCCACCCTCACGACCTGCATGCGACGCTGCTACACACTCTGGGTTTGGACCACGAACAACTGACATACCGCTACGGTGGCCGCGATTACAAACTGACAGGTGTGGGAGGTGCACGGGTCCTGAAAGAGATCCTGGCGTGATGAAGAGCGTTTGGGGAACGCTGATAAACGCTGATGAACGCTAATCTGAAAAGTCATGAGACCCAATTCACGACTGCGCGATCAGATCTTGTTTTTGAGGATAGGTGGCCAGGGTTGCAACGTCACCTCGGGTCTCCTACGCAATGCCACCAGCCCCCCAAACCAACTCCCAGCCTGACTTACTGCATTCGCTTTTATTAGCGTTCATCAGCGGTGCCCCAATCACTTGGACGTGAGGTCGAAGTCACCTTTGTTGCTGCCGGCTTTGACTTCGAGTTTTAATTCCGAGGCCGTGTTGTATCTGGCGGGCAGATACTGCTCGGTTTCCTCGATTTTGCCGACCATTCCCCCTTCGTCACGCGTCCTTCCAGTTTTTCGACTGGCGGTGATTTCGACTCGATACTGCCCAAGGACGGGTCCACCCGCTTCGGCGATCGAATACTTTCCGTTCACCACTTCTGCACCAGCCGTCGGCCCCTTGGTATCACCCGTCGGAACAAGACTCAGCACGCCCCGTTCGATCGGCGTACCATCCAGTTTCACCATCCCGGAAACAGAGGCTCGTTTTGGTCCGGATGATGATCCGCAGCCAGAAAGTGTCGCTACCAGGCAAACTACGACACCAAATACGCCAGCCTTCAGCCGCATTGCAGAGTACTCCAGGTTGTGATTCAAACGAAACATCGTTGTGTAATAGACAAAACAATCAACGGTTTGGTCGTGGCAAGGCGACTCCGTGTTGGGCGCAGCATCAGGTGGCGTGATACGTGAAGTCTTCGACAGGAGCACCATCAGAATTCGCTGAGGACATTCCCGTCTGCCATCCAGGCGAGATTTTGCCAGGTCCCCAGGAAGATGTTGCTGCTGACAAAACGGACAGAACCATCCCCCAGCAGAACCTGAACACCACCGGTATGTCGACTGCGAGACGTGGCGAAGTTGTTGTCCGTGTTTCCATCAGGAGTACAGGGAAGGTTTTGATTCGGGAGATTCGCACCATTCGTCGCCGAGCAACCCGTCGGCCAATCCAGGATGCTGTCGGGTGTGGAACTGTTCGGCGTATTGCGGACATGTAAATATTGAGACGCGGCTCTGTTGGTATAGAACCAGCCTCGCCAGTCATTCGGTGTCCCTGACAGGTATTCCGCAACCAGCAGTGTGTTGCTGGACCCATCGGTGATGTCGCGCATACTGGCCCCGCGATTCAGGCCAAACACCGCTCGAGTGGGATTCGCATCCTGAGCAGTCCCGCCGTCATTGAGCCCGGAAAAGATTCCGAGGTAATTACTGACGGGCAACGAGACCCCTGTTCCGGAAGGAGCAGATTTTGTGGAACCTCCCATCCCATCGCTCGGGCAAAGCAACGCTGGAATCCCATTGCGAACCGTCGCTGGCCAGACCCCGGCATTTTGCCAGGGAGGCTGCCGACCCCAATCGGTCGCCAACTGGTTGTAAACGTTGGTTTGATCAATGTTGGGGAGCAGGTAGTGAATGAAATAGGGCCATTCCGGTCCGCCAAACCGTGATCCCGAGCGACTGATGGATCCCGGCGGAAATCGTCCGAAAGTGTCATGGTAATTATGAAGTGCTAATCCAAGCTGCTTCAGGTTGTTTTTGCATTGAGTTCGGCGAGCCGCTTCGCGCGCCTGCTGCACTGCTGGCAAGAGCAACGCAATCAAGACAGCAATGATTGCGATGACGACAAGGAGTTCGATCAAGGTGAATCCCCGAACTCTGTGCTTAATCTGAGGCATGCGTTTTCCCTTAGCGGCTACAGGTTTCAACGCTTCCGAATGGCCCATTCGAAATCACGTGAAACATCGACACACACTGATACATGGTTCGGTACAGGATCGCAATCGAACTCGTCAAAATTCAAGACAGAATGGGTAAATTGTCGCCGGAGACGGATTTTCGCAATTTCTCTTGTAGGGAACGCGATCGTGTCGACGTATAATAATTGGGGCGTTGGGCACCCGAGATTCTGGTCGATTCGAGTCCGGTCGGGTTGATTGGGCGAGATTCGCGGCCTATCGTAGTGCATGCAACGTCAGAAACCGGAACGATTTTCGGACTGGTAGATATTCGGACCAGTAGGGTCTCGACAGGCAATCAACATGGCAGAGTTGCCACTCAGTTCTGGGCGAATGCCAACGACGGCAGCGTCGTCGACTGAGTCCAATGTCCCCCCTTGGTTGGCCGCTCGGCGAGCTCGCGTGGCGGAGTTGCCCGAAACGCCCGTCACTGCTCATTCCGAATTAGAAGTCGAATTCGAAAGCGTTCCTGACGAATTGGATTCGGCACAATTATTGGAAGAGCCCCCGGCAAAGCCTGTCGCCGCAGTGGAAATTCCGGCGATCTTTCCCGAGTTGGTCTTCACCAAACCCGCCACACCTTCTGTCCAGCCCCCGCCACTCGTATTCACACCGAATCCGCCAACTGTCAAACCCGTCGTGCCGGTCGCAGTTGCCGTGACTGTCGCCGACAGTGAGTTACCTCCAGAGGATAACTCTTTTAATGGAATGATGTTGCGATGGATCCACAGCAGTGCGATGGCTGGGGTAATGGCTTCATTCCTCGTGCATTCTGTGCTGCTTGGGATCCTTGCACTCCTCGTTTTCAGTAGTCCTGCGCTGCGTCGTTCATTGGATATTTTCGGAGAGATGGGCGACGCCGAAGTTGCGGAAGAGATGGAATTGGATGCCGTGACCCCGATCGAAGCAGGTCAGGATGCGGCTCCGATCCAATTCACTGATGTCTCACAGTTGGTGGACGTCGAAAAGGCATTTGACCCCAGCGATTCCATCATGGGACTTGCCGGTGGGGCAGGAAAAGGGAACGGTAACGGATCCAGCGATGGCGATGCTGTCGCGGTCCCCGCAGTCAGAATCCCGGGATATGCGGTGACGAAAGGGAGTTTTTCGGCTTGGACGGACCCTCGAGATCCCGTTCCGGGGGTTTCCTACGAAATCGTGATCCAGTTTCGTCTGCCGCCGAACATCAAGAGCTACCGCGGGAGTGATTTGACCGGGATGGTGACCGGCACCGATGGTTATAAGCAGGTCATCCGGTTTCGACGCGACGAGGCATTCAATGTTGTTGATGGGAGCGTGCAGATTCGCATCCGCGTTCCCGGCGCCGACCGTCTCGTCAAAGACGCGATTCGCATCGAATCCAAGCTGCTGCGTGAAAAGCAGTTAATTGAGATCGAATTCTGATCGGCCGATCTTGAATTCTCTGCTCGATTTCCAGCTTGAACGTAACGAAGTCAGAATGACTTCCAATTTCACTCAGGGCCGGAGTGATGATTTCATCAAGAATCCGATTTCGGGATATCTGACGTTTGTTCCAACTTCGTCTGATACAGTAGACTTTCCGGAATAGGATTTCAGACCGCGTGCGTCTGACAGAACGTCGTTTATTCGATTGCCAAGTTCGCTGCTTTCGAGTCGGGGACCGAATCCGTGTCGTATCGATTTTTGCTCAGTTGCGTCGTGGCATTGGCAATCGCCTGGATTGCCAGTGGCGAAACGCACGTTTCGGCACAGCAGTCCGCCCCGGCACCCGCTGTCAGTACTCCTGCGCCCGCACCCGCTATGGTTCGGGATGCGAACGCCTATCCTCCTTACCCAGGGCCATTTTATCGCGGCAGCAATCCGAAAGATCCGCGGTTGGCAGGCTTCTACCTGCATACCGGTGCCTTCCTGTATTTCATCGGTTTGTTTCTGCTCTGGACCTGGACCGCTGGTTGGATTGATGGCGACGCCAATTCCCTGAAGGTCCGGCCCGATCTGTGGAACTCTGTCGTCCTGTTAGCCGGAGTGGTGGGATTCGTGGGGGCGTTGTGCTCACCCAGTTTCTGGATTGCCTTCGTGGTCATGACGATCGGCTATGCCGTTCCGATGGGCCTGTACGTCGTGGAACGCAATAAACGAGTTCCCGATTCCGGCAAGGTCCTGACCCGTCGACATATTCGCGCCGTGACGA
>Ga0194055_10001749_pt1 | contig 17564 bp, 22 predicted proteins | sample SepL449m_MetaG_FD_155482 | JGI IMG/M metagenome (GOLD analysis project Ga0194055, IMG submission 155482) | Anoxic zone freshwater microbial communities from boreal shield lake in IISD Experimental Lakes Area, Ontario, Canada - Sep2016-L442-9m | ecosystem: Environmental > Aquatic > Freshwater >...
CCTTGCCGGCCGGCGCCTGACCGACCATTCAGGCACCTACGATGTGACTGCCCTGCCCGGGTGGCGGAATGGTAGACGCGGGGGTCTCAAAAACCCCTGTCCGAAAGGATGTGCGGGTTCGACTCCCGCCCCGGGTACTTCAGATCGAGCCGCTCAGCGCGGCAGCTTCATCCCGATCAGCTTCGGCAGCTTCGTGATTGCTGCCGTCACCGGATCGGGCTTCTCGCCGCGCCGATCGGCATCATCGCTGCGGATCATCGCTGCGCGAATCAGGTTTCCGCCGATCGATCTGGCCGGTTCTGGCGGGAAATACTTGACCTTCGGCTCGACCAGCGGGCAGCCGGTTACTTCGTCTTCGACGCCGAGCGCGAGCCCGCTTAGAATCCTGCCACCGAGGTTCGACGGTCCTACGCCATGGCCCGTGAAGCCCCAACCGGCGTGGACTGAGCCGCTGCTGCGGTAAATCGGCAGCGAGTTTGGCGCTACGTCGATCGGGCCGCCCCAGGCGTGGGTTATGGCGCGTCCTTCGAGCTGCGGGAAGAAGCGACGCAGGGTAGCCGCTGTCTGCTCGACCACTTCTGGGTCGACGTCGATCCGTGGGTCGTGCTTAGCGCCGTTGGCGACCCTGCCGCCACCCCAGCCAAAGGCAATCCGCCCGTCGTTGGTGGTGCGGAAGTAGTGCAGCATGCGGCGGCAGTCGCTCAGCCCCTCGCCGCCGACCCAGCCGATCTCTTTGAGTACGTCAGGGACCGGTTCGGTCAGCACGATGTGGCTAGAGGCGACGCTCAGCTCGCGGGCGAAAGTTGGCCAGCGCAGCGTGCGCCAGTTGACTGCAAGCACGGCCGAATCGGCATGAACGCGGCCGCGGTCGGTGCGAACCGTGACGCTGTCGCCGTGTTGGTCGATCTCCGTCACCGCGCTCTGCTCGAACAGCTTGACTCCGCGAGCCAGCAGCGCCGCGCGCAGGCCAAATGCCAGCCGTGCTGGCTGAACCGTCGCACCGAACGGCTTGAAGGCGGCGCCGCGAAACTCTGGTGAGTAGCAAATCTGGGCTACTTGGTCGGGAGAAAGTTCAACGACCTCATCGTCAATTCCAAGTCGGTTCAGCCCCCACATCGCTTCGCGCCAATCTCCGTCCTGATTTGGCGAGGTCGAAATCTCTACATGGGCCACGGCGCGATACCAAGCGTCAACCTTCTCGCTCTTGCAGAACTCGCCGACGGCGACGATCGACTCGTCAGCGAGCTCGGCGAGGCGGATTGAGCGCTCGGCGCCGAACTTCTCGGCAAGCGAAGGAACGTACTCCCAGTAGCCGTTGACAAAGCCCCCGTTGCGGCCGCTTGGGCCGTGGCCAGCGAGTCCCGATTCAAGGATGACGATGTTTAGGTCGTTGTCGCGAGCGAGCAGGTTCCACGCCGTCCACAGTCCTAAATAGCCGGCGCCAACGATCACGACGTCGGCGTCGATCGGGCCCTCAAGTGGCGGGCAGGGCGCCGGCGCTCCCACTTCCTCAATCCACCAGCCTTCGGCGCTGTGTTTCATCACACTTAGCCTAGCCCGCTGAGACGAGCGCGAAGAGCTCGTCGATGATCGCCGGGGGCGCGACCAGCACGCCCGAGCCTTGCGCGCCGCTCGCGTCAAGCGCGCGCGTCCCAAGGCCGGAGCCTTCGCAGATCAGCAGTCCCGCGGCGGTGTCCCAGGCCTGCACGCCGCGCTCGAAGTAGGCGTCGTAGCGACCTGCGGCGAGCCACGCAAGGTCGAGCGCGGCGCTGCCGCCGCGCCGGATGTCGCGCACCGCGGGAAGCAGCCGCGCGACTATCGCCCCTTGACCAAGCCTCACCGCGGGGTCGTAGCCAAAACCGGTGGCGACGAGCGCCCGTTCTAGCTGATCGCAGCTCGAGCTTGTGATCGGCTTGCCGTTAAGCAGTGGCGGCTCGCCGACGATGACGCTGAACAGATCATCGGAAAGCGGGTCGAAGATCACGCCGACCTGCTGCTCGCAAGCGACCGAGACGCACCACTGCGGAATCCCGTAAAGGTAATTAACGGTGCCATCGAGTGGGTCGACAACCCAGCGCAGGCCGCTCGTGCCGGGCGTGTCGTCGCCCTCTTCGCCGAGAATCGCGTCGTCCGGGCGGCGCGCCGCGAGCACGGCGCGGATCGCGGCCTCGGCGGCAAGGTCGGCGGCGCTGACCGGGTCGGTCGGGCTGCTCTTCGACTCGATGCTGCTGTGGGCGCCGGCTTGGTGTGCGAGAAGCTCTGCCGCGGCTGCGCGCGCCGCTTCCTCGGCAACCGCCAGCAGCTCGGCGCCGCTCACTGCGCTGGGCCGTCGAGCGGCGGGCGGGCCTGCGCCCACGGCCGAACCTGCTCAAGCTGAGCGGCGATCCGCAGCAGGTTGAGCTCATCGCCCGGCGCCGCGCCGAACTGCACAGAGAGCGGCAACCCGTTGGAGTCAAACCCAGCAGGCACTGATGACGCTGGCTGACCGATCGCGTTCCACACGCCGTACCAAGGCACTCGCGATGCGGCCGCGTTGAGCGTCCAGAGAACCCCACGACCTTGCAGCTGGCCGATCTTAAACGGCGCTGCTGCTGTTCCCGGCATCAGAACCGCATCGGCGCTTTCAAAGATCGTGTTGATCCGGGCTGCGACAGCGGGCTCAGCAGCACGAGCCTGAGCGAGCCGCCGATCGGAGATAAGGCCACCAAGCTTTGCCATATTTTTGGTTCGCTGTTCAAGCCGCTCGGGGTGGGGCAGCGTTCCAGCGTCATCGGTCACTGAGCGCAGGTAGCGGGCGACCGTGCTGAGGAAGGCAGCCACTGGATAGTCAATCTCTTGCTCGAAGACCTGGTGGCCGAGCTCGCGCAGCGCGGCAGCGGTGTCATCGATCGCGACGCGCTGCTCGGCGCCGAGCTTCGTCACAGAGCCGGGCGGCGGCTTCAGAGAGATCGCTATCCGCATTGGCTGAACGGGAGCGCCAAGGGCCGCGAGATAGCCACCGTCGGGGCCGCCATCAGCGGTCGCGTCGAGAAAGAGTGCGGCGTCGGCGACCGTGCGGGAGAGTGGACCGTAAACCGTCATCCCGTTCCAACCGTCGAAGTGGTTTGGCCCAAGCGATATCCGCTCGCGCTGCGTCTTGAGACCAAAGAGCCCGTTGAAGGCGGCCGGAATTCGAACCGAGCCGGCGCCGTCGGAGCCGTGTGCCACGCCGCAGAGGCCGGCGGCCGCGGCCGCGCCCGAACCGCCGCTCGAGCCACCTGTCGCGTAGTCAATATTCCACGGGTTGCGAGTAGCGCCGAAGGCCAGCGTCTCCGTGAAGGGCCAGATAGTCAGCTCCGGCACGCTTGTCTTGCCGATCACGATTGCGCCGGCATCGCGCAGCCGCGTAACGACATCGGCGTCGTGGGGCGCCGGGTTTGGGTCGGTCGCGAGGCTCCCCCAGGCTGTGCGCTCGCCCAGAACGTCGGTGTCGTCCTTGATCGCCACGGGGACACCGGCCATTGGCTTTGAGCCGTCACCGCGGCCCGCAGCATCGATCTTGTCGGCCTCGGCCAGAGCCTCGTCGGCAAAGACCACGCGGTAAGCATTGATCACTGGGTTGATCTGATCGATTCGCGCGAGCGTTGTCTCGATCAGCTGCCGCGCGGTCACTTCCCCGCTGGCAATCATTCGGCTCTGCTGGGCGGCTCCTGCGTATGCGAGATCATTGGCTTCCATAGTGCCCAGAACACTAGTCTCCTCGCGGTATGAGTTCCACGCTCGCAGCCGACGAAGCTCGGCCCGCCTGTAGCGAAGCTGAACGGCTGGCCGCCGAGGCGCTCGCCGAACAGTTGCTGGAAAGCGGTCGCCTGGCGACGATCCAACCGTTCTGGGCTTACCCGCGCTGGTGGCTTGCGCAGGCGATCTGCTCAGCGCTCGGCGTACTCGCCAGCGTTCTCTGCGTCGGCGCGCCACTACCCGGACTGATCGTCGCCGCAGTCGCGCTCGTCCTGAGCCTGATCGACGGAACGCGGCTGGCGCCGCTGCGCCGCCTAACCGGCTCACGCGCGAGCCAAAACGTGATCTCTCCCCCTCCCGCCGCGACACCGAAGCCAGCGGTAACGCTGATCCTCACAGCCTCGGTTGACGACAAACCAGCCGTGCAAAACCGTTTCCTTCCCTCGTCGCTGATCGCAACCAACGCGGCCTGCATTGGACTTGTCGCTGCCTGCGCGGCTTTGCGCCTAGCCGGCATAGACGCGCTCCCAATCGCGGTCGTACAGCTAATACCAACCTTGCTGCTGCTCGCCGCGATCCTCGTATTTCTCCAGCGCGGAACAGCCGATCCTGTCCGAGACCAGAGCGCGATCGGCGCGACGTTCGAGATTGCCGCGCGCCTGGACGCAGACCCGCCCGAAAACCTTGGCGTGGCGATCGTCTTTGCCGGTGCTGGCTCGGCGCAGGCAGCCGGGCTGCGGTACTGGCTGCGGAGCCGCAGAAAGAATTCGATGAAGCCCGCCGACATCGCGATTGTCGACATCGAGCCCTGCTCCGGGGGAGCGCCGAGCTGGTGGCAGCGCGACGGGATCGTCGTCGCAACTGGCCTCCACCCTCAACTGCGCAGAGCCGCTAAGTCGGCCGCCGCAAAGCTCGGCAACGCGATTGAGCCTCGCGGCGGCGCGGATGCGACCGGAGCCGGAGTCGCCCGCGGAGACGGCTGGCCTGCGATCGCAATAGGTTCGCGCCAGCTAGAGAAGGACGAGCAGCCAGCTACCGCAGAGACCTCCGCCGTTGTGGCCGAGCTCGGTGAACAGCTGATCCGTGAGCTCGACCTTGAGCTCGGCCGCTCAAAGAACGACGACTAGCGATCAGTCGTCGTGGTCGCCGTCATTGTGGCCGTCCCGGTAAGAGCCTTGATCGCTCGATGAATCCGAGCGATCTCTTTCCGACTCAAGCTGAGTTGCCTCCGACTTTGCTTTAGGCGCCGTGCTGGTCGCCGGCTCTTGGGCCGACGAGGAGTTGCCCGCAGTTGAGGTGTCCGGTGACGTGGCCGTGGTTGTCTTGGGCGAAGCGGCCGAACCGGTCGTCGTGATCGTCCGCGTCACAGTGATCGTCTTAGCTGGGGCCAGCGAGTCGTCTAGCGAGCGCTGGTGGTAGCTGAGCCCGATTGGCTGCGAGACTAGGCGGCTCGCGGCGAAGGTCACGCCGGCGGCGAGGAAAAGGCCAGCCAGCGCAAGAAGTACGACTGCAGCGATCCGCGAGGTCATGTGTCAATCCTAGAAGGCGCTTGGGAAAGATCGGGTAAAAGCTTGTTGCCAGCCTGCGGCAGCGTGACCTTCAGTTCGGCCCCGCCGCTAGCTCGGTCTGCGATCGTCACTTCCCCGCCCCAGCGGCGCGCGAGCTCGCGCACGATCGAAAGGCCAAGGCCCGTTCCAGGCGGACCTATGCGCCCGGCTTCGCCCCTGTGGAAGCGCTCAAAGAGTGACTCGCTCTGCTCACCACGGAGCCCAGGGCCGCCATCGTCGACCACGATCGCGCCGCCGGTCGAGCTCAGCTCGACCGGAGCGCCTGGCGCGTAGGCGAGCGCATTCTCGATCCCGGCGTCGAGGATTCGATCCACATCGGAGTGATGGCAGGCAAACTGTGCGTCCTCGATTACACCAAGGCGGAGCTCGCAGCCAACCTGAGCTGCTCCCGCCCGCCAGCGCTCAAATGCGCCGTGAAGCGCGGTCGCGGCGTCGGTTACCGCTAGCGGCGGCTTGCCTTCCCCGGCCCGGCTTAGCTCCAGCAGCTCGTTGACGATCAGCGCCAGCCGGTCGACCTCGGCGATCGCAGCATCGAGCTCCTCACGCTGCTCATCTTCGCTGGCCTGCGCCCGCGCCTCTTCGAGTCGCAGCCGCATACCGGCCAGCGGCGTCCGTAGTTGGTGCGAAGCATCGGCAACAAACTCGCGTTGGGCGCCCAGCAGGACTGTCAGGCGCTCAGTCATCGTGTTGAAGCTGGTAGCCAGTGCGCGCTGCTCGGTGCTGCCTTCAACTCTTGCGGTCGCCGTCAAGTCGCCGCCGGCGACGCGCCTTGCTGCGTCATCGAGGCGCACGATCGGCTTCGTGATTCGCCGCGCGATCACCGCTCCGGCTACGAGACCAAGGACGATCACTAACAGCCCGATCAGTGCGAGCCCAAGCCAAGCGCGGCGGATTGCAGCACTGACGGTGCTGACGCTCTGCGTTATGCGAACCGCCCCACCTGGGCTGGCGCCGGTGTAGACCGGGACCGCGGTGGCGAGAATCTCAGCACTGAGCGTCTTCGAATAGCGCTTCGCTTGGCTGACATGGCCGCCGAGCGCCGACGCGATCTCAGGGCGATTCGCAAACGATGAGCCTGCGGCCGCGGCGCTATCCGAATCGGCCAAGATTCGGCCCTTGCGGTCAACGATCACGACACGCCCACTGACCGCTTTTGATGCCGTCAGCGACAGCGACTGGAGCCGCGCAAGATTTGGCGGGGCAATCACAGAGACGGTCCTGCTTGCTACCGCCTCGGCCTCAGTCCGCGCCTCGAGGCGGACTTCGGCATCAACCCGGTCCCTCAGACTGACCGCCAGAGGGACGATCAAAGCGACGACCGCCAGCACAAGCACGTAGGCCAGCGCCAACAGCAGCCCGCGGCGCAGCGTTATGAGTCGGCGCTCCTGTCTCCTCCGGCAAAACGGAAGCCAACGCCGCGCACGGTCTCAATCCAATACGGCTTGTTTGCGTCGTCGCCGAGCTTGCGTCGCAGCCAGCCGATGTGGACGTCCAACGTCTTTGTCGAACCAAACCAGTTCTCATCCCAGACCCGCGTCATCAGCTCGTCACGGCTAACCACATTGCCTGAGTTACGGGCTAGCTCGTAAAGCAGGTCGAACTCTTTCAGACTTAGGTCAAGCTCCTCATCGCCAAGGAATGCTCGGTGCGTGGCCGGGTCAATCCGCATCTGTTCCACGACGACCGGTTCAGCCTCAGCCTCGCCCTCCTCAGCAGACGGCGCCTCGCTGCGACGCAACACGGCACGAATCCGCGCGATCACCTCTGCGCTCGAGAACGGCTTGACGACATAATCATCGGCGCCGATCTCGAGCCCGACGATGCGGTCGGTCTCAGTTCCGCGAGCCGTCAGCATGATTATCGGCACGCCGGAGCTGCGGCGGATCTCGCGCGCTACATCGCGCCCATCGCCGTCAGGCAGGTTTAGGTCGAGCAAGATCAGATCCGGCGGATGCGAGGAGAACTCGGCCATCGCGTCGGCCACGGTTGCCGCAACCCTCGCCTCAAAGCCTTCGCGGGCAAGCAGCTTCGCCAATGGCTCGGAGATAGCGCGCTCGTCTTCGACTACGAGAATCTGGGGGCCGGAAATGCTCACAAGCCCAGCGTACAGGCGATCAGCACCCTTCCCGAGAAGGCAAAAAAGCTTTACCGAAGCTTTCCCTGCCTTTTCGAAGCCGTTTTACCTGCGATCGCCACTATCCGGTCCATGGTCAATTTCTCTCGCACACAACTTGCAACCGGCGGAACGATTCTCGCCCTTGGTGCTCTCACAGCAGTCGCAGTTGGAGCACAGAGTGACAATTCCGTCTCGACAGCCCAGAAGGCGACCCCAGTCGAAGTTCGCACCGTGGTCGTTCATCGCACCGTCCGGGTAACCAAGCACCGCAAGCCGAAGAACGCGTCGGCCGGCGGCTCGGGCGGGGGAACTACTAGCGGAGCAGCGCCGAGCTACAGCTCCGGCTACTCCAGTGCTCCTAAACCCGTCCCGGTATCGAGCCCCACCTACTCGGCGCCTAAGCCTGCGCCCGTTCAGAGCCAGACCAGTGGCTACGGCGGCGGCAGCGGCGGCGGCGGCGAAAACGAAGGCCATGACGGCGGCGACCACGAGGGCGGCGGCGACGACTGATCGCCCCCTCACTCAGATCCGACAGATACCCAACTAACTACTCCTAAATCGATACCGAAAGATTAATCAGATGAACGCCAAGGCCACGAACAACCAAAGCAAGCCTAAAGCTCGCCGCAAGAACGCGACGATCCTTCCGGTAATGCTTGCCAGCGCGGCGCTCTTCGCCTCGATGGCCGGATTCCTCGGAGTCCAGGTGGCTCAAGGCAACGATCCAATGCTTGGCGCCCAAAGCAGTCCTGCACAGCCCGCGAGCTCTTCAACTAGCGCGAGCAGCTCGGCGCGCTCACAAGCCTCGGCGCCAGCGCCAAGCCCCGTCCAGACAAGCACGAGCGGTTAGCCGAAACCCCCGAGCGAATTGGAGCCCCATGATGACCAACCAACTCAATGAACAGCAGCCAAAGTCAGCGGCAAAGGCGCGTAGCAACGAAACCGTGATGCCGGTCTTCTTGGCCGGCGCCGCGATCTTCACGCTGCTCGCCGGCTTCCTCGGAGTTCAGGTCGCGAACGGACAGGACCCGATGCTTGGCCCCGCAAAGCCGGTTGTCGCTCAGAAGAATCTGATTCTTCGCAAGGTAATCCAGACGAAGAAGATCGTCACGATCGTTGATACCCCTGCCGCGGGTGCAACCTCAACCGGCAACGGAGCCGTCTACGCCAGCAGCGGCGGCGGCAGCAGCAGCAGCGGACCGACGCAGACTTACAGCAGTGCCCCTGTCCAATCAGCACCCGCACCGGTCCAGACGGCCACCTCTTAAGCTGGTGCCAACCATGACCAGCGCCCCTTCGAGCGACGTCGTTGATCGCGCCTTCGAGCTGATGGGAACGCACATCCGCATTCTTGTTGGTCAGCCCAGCAGCCTCGAAGCGGGCAACCCGGAGGAAGCCGCCGACCGCGTCCAAGCGTTCCTGGGCATCTACAACGAGACGATGTCGCGCTTCCGGCCCGACTCGGAGCTGACCAAGCTAAACGCAGACGAGCGAGAAGAGGTTCCTGCTTCACCGCTGATGTGCAGCGCAATCTCCGCCGCCCTCGCCGCCGCCGAGCAGAGCGAAGGACTCGTTGACCCAACACTGCTGAGCGAACTCGAAGCGGCCGGCTACCGCGAGCACTGGACTTCCGAACACCGAGTTGAGCTTCGCGAGGCGCTCGCTGCCTACCGCCCAACCCCGGCGCCGGCCGAGGTCGCGCAGGCGAGCCGCTGGCGCGAGATTTCGGTTGATGAAGAGGCCGGCCTAATCCGTCGACCAGCTGGCGTTCGGATCGACACCGGCGGCACGGGCAAAGGCCACGCAGCCGACCTCGCCGGTGAACTTCTAGCCGGATTTGAAACTTGGGCCGTCGACTGCGGCGGCGACGTCAAGATCGGCGGCAACTCAGGAGTCGAGCGCGAGGTGCAAGTGCTCGGTCCGTTCGAGGACGGCCAGATTGAGACGATCACCGTTCGCGGCGGAGCGGTCGCCACCTCGGGCCTCAGCTCGCGAATTTGGCGCGACGAGCAAGGCAACAGCGCCCACCACCTGATCAACCCCGCAAGCGGCAAACCGGCCTTCACCGGCCTTGTCGCCGCGACCGCTGCTGCACCAACCGCCGTGGAAGCTGAAACTCTTGCCAAGGTCGCCCTTCTGAAGGGCCCCGGTGCCGCTCCGTCCGTACTCGCTCGTTTTGGCGGCATCACGGTTGCTGAGGACGGAACGGTCGAACGGATCGGCCAGCTAGAAGCCGCGCCGCGCGTGCGGATCACACTTCCACCCACAAACTCCACTAAAGGGAACTAATGGCCGGACCTAACCCTCTCGACTACGGCTGGTGGCTCGCTTCCCGGTCTTCAGGGATTGTCGCCCTACTGGCGGTTTCGATCTCAGTGATCATCGGCCTGATGATGGCCAACGGCCTGCCGCGCAAGCCTGGCGCCAAGCGCCAACTACTTGCCGTTCATGAGTCGACTGCGCTAGCGGGCCTGATCGCGATTGCAGTCCATGGCGTGACGCTGCTCGGCGATGCTTACCTGCACCCAACAATTACTCAGATCGCAATTCCGTTCACGATCTCGTACCGCCCGCTGTACACCGGCCTTGGCATCATCGCGGGCTGGAGCGCCGCGTTCCTTGGCCTCAGCTTCTACGCCCGCCGCTGGTTCGGCGCGCGGCGCTGGCGCACGATTCACCGCGCGACGATTCTCGTCTGGGCGCTCGCCGTAATCCACACTCTCGGTGCGGGGACCGACGCAACGCAGCTCTGGATGCGAGTGATTCTGCTGGCGACCGGCGTCCCGATCGTCTTCCTCTTCTTGCGCCGGATAATGCCTGGCGAGGCCAAGCCTGCCCGCCGCGTTCGACCGACCCGGCCCGCTGCCGAATCGTCCGGGGCACCGCGATGAGCACCGGAGTCGTAATCGCTGGCGGCGGCCTCTCAGCACAGCGCTGCGCTGAAGCACTGCGCCACGGCGGCTACAACGACCCGATCAAAATCGTCAGCATCGAAGAGCACGCCCCTTATGACCGTCCACCGCTCTCGAAGGCGCTACTGGCTGGTGACAAGGAGTCCCACGAGATCGCTTTCCGCCCCGCCGAGTGGCACGGGGACGAAGGAGTCGAGCTGCTGCTCGGCGACGGCGCCGCAGGACTCGACGTCGACCGCCGCAAGTTGATGCTCGAATCCGGCGCCACGCTCGACTATGAGCACCTCGTGATCGCAACCGGCAGCCGCGCGCGCCAGCTCCCGGGCAGCGAGCGGTACGAAAACGTTCACACGCTGCGCACGCTCGACGACGCAGTCCGCCTGCGCAATGTCTTGAAGCCAGGTAAGCGGCTCGTGGTGCTCGGCGCTGGCCTGATCGGCCAAGAGGTCGCGGCGACAGCGATGGGCCACGGCGCCGAAGTGACGCTGATCGAAGCTGAATCGTTACCGCTCGCTCGCGCACTCCATCCTGAGCTTGCCCAGTGGCTGGTAGATCTTCAGCGCGAAGAGGGCGTCGACGTCAAGCTTGGAGCCCGCGTCGCTGAGATGATCGGCGACGGAGACAGGCTTCAGGCGCTCCTGCTCGACGACGGCTCGCGCGTTGAGCTCGATGAGATGTTGGTAGCTATCGGCGTGATCCCAAACAGCGACTGGCTTCCCGATGAGGTTGGCCTGCTGACCGTGCGGCCCGAGATCCACAGCGCCGGTGACGTAGCTGGCGGCGATCACTGGGAGCTGGCAGCGCATCAAGGCAAGGCCGCTGCCCACGCAATCCTCGGCCAAGAGCCTGCCCCAGTGCCCTTTACGGGCTGGTGGAGCGACGTCCACGGCGTGCGCCTTCAAGGACTGGGGCAGCCGGCGGCGAACGATGAGATTGTGTTCGAAGGCAAGCCCGGCGAACGTAATTTTCACGCCGTAGTGAGCCGTGGCGGGATCCCCGTCGCAGCGCTCGTAGTAGGGCAGCCACGGGAGATACCGCGGCTGCGCAAGCTGCTCGCAGAGCACTCTTCAACCAAACCAGCCAAGGAGGCAGCATGACCCTAGTCCCAACGATCGACGAAGTTGGTTGCGCCGCGCACGGTGACTGCGTCGAAGTAGCACCACAGGTCTTTGTTCTCAGCGGCCAAGTTGCCGAGGTCATTGGCACCGGCCCCGACGACCTAATTCTGGCCGCTGCTGAGGCCTGCCCATCGGTCGCAATCATAGTCACCGACAGCGCTACAGGGGACCAGGTTTACCCGTAAAGACGGGCAAGCCATCCTTACGAAACCTTCAGACTCTGCCGATAAATTACTAAGCGATGAAGCCTAACCGCGTAAAAGGGACGTTCAACGCACTGGCCGCAGTCGGCGCGCTTTTCTGCGCTGTTTTCGTGCTGCTTTCAGCGCAGATGGTGCTCGGTCATGACCCGGCCCTCGGCGCCGGTAAGGCTTCGAAGACAAAGGCTTCGCTGAAGGCCCGCCAGGCGGAGACCATCCGGAAGGCACGGATCAAACGAGGTACCGATACGGCAGAGACGCCACCGGCGTCAACCTACGTTCCCCCGCAGCCAACCTATGTGGAGCCGCAGCAAAGCTATGTGGAGCCGCAACAGACGTACGTGCAGCCGCAACAGACCTACCAAGCGCCACCGCAGTACGTTGCCCCGGCACCCGTTCAGTCGACCACCTCTTAGCTTCCCGGCAGCGCTCGTCGCAAGCCGTCATCATCAGTGGCTCTCCTCGACTAGGAAGGCTCTGATGCAGATCGTCATTACCGAGGACCGTGGCCCGGTCCGTCACCTGATTCTCAACCGCCCTGAGAAGCGCAACGCGATGAACGCCGAGATGATTCTGGCGCTCGGCGAAGCGATTGAATACGCAGCCAACGACACCGAGGTGCGCGTCGTCGTTCTGCGCGGCGAGGGCGCAATGTTCTCCTCCGGCGTCGACTTCGCCAGTTTCCTCCCGCTTATCGAGGACCCCTCCCAGCTGCGCGGCTTCCGCCGCCCGATGATCGAAAGCTGGAACCTGCTCGAAGAGATGACGAAGCCGACGATCGCTCAGATTCATGGCGCCTGCATCGGTGGCGCGCTTGAACTGGCGCTCGCCTGCGACCTACGAACAATCTCCGACAGCGCAATCGTCGGGTTGCCAGAGACGCGAGTCGGTCTGATCCCCGATGTTGGCGGCTCATCAAGACTTCCATCGCTAGTCGGCCTTGGCCGCGCAAAGGAACTGATCATGGCCTCGAAGATGATTAACGGCACGGAGGCTGAACGGATCGGCCTGGCCAACCGCGTAGCGCCCGCTGACGAGCTAGATGCTGCGACTGATCAGCTGGTCGCTGAACTGCTCGCCTGCGCACCGATCGCCGTCGGCCTCTCAAAGCGCGTGATCGACGCTGCCGCCAAGCCGGCGCTGGCATCAACGCTCGAGCAAGAGGTCGCCGCTCAGCAGCTCTGCGCGAACAGCGCAGACTTCGGCGAAGGCGTGAGCGCCCTAAGCGAGAAGCGCGACCCCAACTTCAGCGGGACTTAAGCCATCGAAAGGCCGCCGCTGACGTTCAGCGTCTGGCCGGTCACGAATGAGGCGTCGTCGCTGGCGAGGAAGGCGATTGCAGCTGCGACCTCTTCGGGCTCGCCTGCGCGGCCCATCGCCGTCTTCGAAATCATTCCTTGCTGGAGCTTCTCGCCGAGCTCGCCGAGCATCGTTGAGGCGGCTTGGAAGAGCGGCGTGTCAACGGGGCCAGGCGCGACCGCGTTACTGCGCACGTTGTAGCGGGCCGACTCCAAAGCGATCGCCTTCGTAAAGCCGATCACGCCGGCCTTGGCGGTCGAGTAGACAACCGATCCCGGCGAGCCTGTGCGGCCAGCTTCGCTGGCGACATTGACGATCACGCCGGCTTTGCGCTCGTGCATCGCCGGCAAGACCGCATGAGTGCAGTTGAAGACGCCTTTGACGTTGACGGCGAGCAGAAAGTCCCAAAGCTCCTCGTCTGTGTGGAGGAAGAAAGCGAAGCGGTCGGTACCTGCGTTATTTACGAGAATGTCAATCTGGCCGTGCTCGGCGGCGACCGCCTCGAAGCTGCTGTGGACGGCGGAAAAGTCAGTGACATCAAGCTCGATTGCAGCGCCGCTGATCTCCCCGGCGAGCTCGCGCGCCGCGTCAATCTGTAGATCGGCGATAACAACGGTTGCCCCCTCGGCGGCGAGCCTCCGGCATGTCGCCGCGCCAATTCCGCTCGCCCCGCCGGTCACCACGGCCAACTTGTTCTCAAGTCTCATGCGTTAAAACCTATACTCCGCGGCCATGCCCTTGCCTTCCTCTGTCTCGATCATCGGCGCCAGCGGCGCCCTCGGCCAAGGCCTCGCGCTGCGCTGGGCTCAGGCCGGCGTGCCGCTCGTGCTCGGCTCGCGCGACGCTGAACGCGCCGCCGAAGCTGCCGCGGCGGTCGTCGCCGCTGTTCCCGGTGCCGCAGTCGAGGGCGTCGACAACGCTGCCGCTGCCGCTGCCTCACCGGTCGTCGTTCTCTCCGTCCCCTTCAGCGCTCAGGCCAAGACGCTCAAACAGATCTCCGAGTCGCTTAAACCGGGCCAGCTTTTGATTGATGCAAGTGTTCCGCTAGCCGCGCAGGTCGGCGGCAAGCCGACTCAGATACTCGGCGTCTGGCAGGGTTCGGCAGCGCAGCAGGCCGCCTCGCTGCTGCCCGAGGGAGTCGCAATCGTTAGTGCCCTCCACAGCGTTAGCGCCGCCACGCTGGCCGAGCCCGAGCACAAGTTCGATGAGGACGTGCTCATCTGCGGCGACGAGAAGGAACAGAAGGCGATCGCCTCAGAGCTGATCGAAGCAATTAGTGGCCTGCGCGCCGTAGACGCTGGGCGGCTGGAGAATTCGCGCATCACGGAATCGCTGACGGCTTTGATGATCGGCATCAACATCCGCAACAAGGCGCACGCCGGCATCCGCATCACAGGGCTGTGAGCAGCGGCCCGGTAGTCGTCCTCGCCGGCGGTACCGGCGGCGCGAGGCTGGCCCGCGGACTGCTCGACCTCGTCGGCGAGGATCTCGTCGTTATCGCCAATACTGGCGACGACATCGAGATCTACGGTGTGCCGGTCTCGCCCGACCCGGACCTGATCAGCTTCGCGCTCGCCGACCTAATAGACGATCGTGGCTGGGGCATCGCTGGCGACACTTTTCACGCAATGGAGGCTCTGCGGCGCCACGGCAGCGGCGTCTGGTTCAACCTTGGCGACCGCGACATCGCCTGGTGCGCTGAGCGCAGGCGCCTACTGGAGCGAGGCAGCACGCCAACGCGAGCGATGGCGCTGCTAACTAACGCGATCGGCGTTAAGGCGCGTGTACTGCCGATGAGCAACCAACAAGTTCAAACGCGGGTCTATGCCCGCGGCAGCTGGCACGGGCTGCAGCAGTTCCTGATCACCGAGCGAGGAGAAGGGCCGGTCGACGGCGTCCGCCTCATTGGGATTGAGGATGCAAGGCCGACCGCCGAGGTGCTCGAAGCGATTGCAAGTGCGCGGGCGATCATCATCGGCCCATCGAACCCGGTGATCTCGATCGGCCCGATTCTTGAGCTGCGTGGCCTCTATGACGCATTGCTTGACGCGCCCGCGCCGCTGCTGGCCGTCTCGCCGATAGTTGGCGGCGCAGTGCTCAAAGGCCCGACGGCGGCGTTCATGGAGCACGCCGGCTTGAGCGTCGATGCAGCCGGAATCGCCGTCGCCTACGACGGGCTAATCGACGGCCTGATGACCGATGAGCCGGTCTCACTAACGGGCCTAAAGGTGACCGTCGCTTCGACGCTAATGGACTCTCCGCAGTCGCGGCGGATCGTTGCCCGCAACGCACTGGCGGCCGCCGACGCGCTATCTCTCTGCGTATGAGCCTCGTCGCCGTGCTGCCGGTCAAGCGTTTCCCTTCCGCCAAAGTGCGGTTAGCCAATGGTGGACTCTCGCCGGCGCAGCGACTGGCACTGGCAACAGGAATGCTCAGCGACGTGCTCGCCGCGCTGCGCCGCTGCGACCTCGTTGACGACATCGTCGTCGTTACGAGCGAGCCTGGAGCGGAGGCTCTGGCGCGCGGCGCCGGAGCGCAGGTCGTGGCCGATGATCCGAACGAAGGCCACAGCGAAGCAGCCCAACGGGGGATCGACTGGGCGGTAGCCGACGGCGCTTTTCACACGCTGCTGGTTGCCAGCGACATTCCAGCCGTTGACCCAGGAGAGATCGATTCGCTGATCGAGTCGCTTGCCGACAACGAGGTTGTGATCATTCCCGACCGCCACGGCAGCGGCACCAACGCTTTGATCCTCACCCCGGCCGGCGTGATCAGCCCCTCGTTCGGCGAGGGCAGCTGCAAACGACACCAGCAGATCGCTGCCGACGCCGGCGTGCAGGCGCGGGTTGAGACCAGCTTTGGCATTGGGCTCGACGTTGATACCGCCGACGATCTGGATGCACTCGCGGCTGCGCTTGATCGCGCCGACGCCAGCGTCGCGCCGTACACGCGAGCAGTGATCGGGCGGATCGGCCCGCGGTGAGCCGGATCGAACTGCTGGCAGTTGAAGGGCTGCCCGAGATCAGCTCCGGCGATGATCTCGCAGCGATGATCACTGCGGCTGCCGCTCAGCCGCTCGCCTCCGATGATCTGCTCGTAGTCGCGCACAAGATTGTCTCCAAGGCCGAAGGCTCGGTCGTTGAGCTAACGGCCGTCGAGCCGTCACCGCGGGCGATCGAGATTGCCGAGCGCCAAGGCCGCGACCCGCGCCAAGTTGAGGTAATTCTCAGTCAAAGCGCTGAGATCATTCGCGACAGCGGCGAGCTGCTGATCTGCCGCACACACCACGGCCTGATCTGCGCCAACGCCGGCGTCGACGGCTCGAACTCAGGCGCTGCGGGGCGCCTCGTACTACTGCCTCGCGACCCTGACGCCAGCGCCCGCGCCCTTCGCGCAGCGCTGCCCGGCCATCCTGCGGTGCTGATCACCGACTCCTTTGGGCGTGCGTGGAGGCTTGGGCAGCTCGACGTAGCGATCGGCCTCGCGGGGATGGATCCGCTCGACGATTGGCGCGGCCGCGAGGACAGCGAAGGCCGCCCGCTGAGCGCGACGCTGATCGCCGTCGCCGACCAGGCCGCAGCGGCGGCCGACCTCGTCCGTACGAAGGACGGCGCTTGCCCGGCGGTAATCGTTCGTGGTCTCGGGCGCCTGATCAGCGAAGACGATGGCCCCGGCGCACAGGCGCTGCTGCGGCCGCCGCAAGAAGACCGCTTCCTTTAGCCGCCGAGTGAATCGACCCGCCAGCGGCGCGCGCCACCTGGCGTTTCAACCTCTACCTCGTCTTTTGGCGAGGCACCGAGCAGCGCCTGCGCCACCGGAGACTCGCTCGAGAGCTTGCCTTCGGCCGGCTTTGCTTCGGTTGGGCCGACGATCGTGAAGCTCTGCTTCTTGCCTGATTCGAGGTCTGTGACGGTGACCGGCATACCAAAGGCGACGACCTTCGCGTCGCCGTCGGCTTCAACCACGACGGCGCTGCGCAGGCGTTCGCGCAGGCGCAGAATCTTCGTCTCCATGTGCGACTGATCGTCCTTGGCGATGTGGTACTCGGCGTTCTCTTTCAGGTCGCCCTCTTCGCGCGCAGCCTGAATTCGCTTCGAGAGCTCAGCCCTCTTTGGCCCTTCGAGCTCGGCCAGCTCGGCCTCCAGGGCTTTGAGCCCTTCGGGCGTGATTGCCTGCTGGTCGTCGGCCAGTCCGGTCACGCCGTCACCGCCTCGGTCGTCGCCTCGAGCGGGTATTCGCGCTTCACGCCGTAGAGAGTGTCACGCTCAAAGGCCGGACGGCCGGCGCGGTGGGCCGCGGCGATCAGATCCTCCGGCTCAAGCCGCACGCCGTGGTAACTGCCTGCAAGGCGGCTGATGTTCTCCTCCATCAGCGTGCCGCCAAGATCATTGACGCCCCAGCGCAGCGCTTCGGTTGCCGCCTCTAGCCCCATCTTGACCCAGCTTGCCTGCAGGTTCGGGATCGTCTTGCCGAGCGCGAGGCGGAAGACGGCGGTGTGTTTGAGGTTCTCTTCGCGGCTGATCTCTTCGATCCCGTGCGTGCGACCGAGAAGTGTGTGGAAGGGAATGAATGAGAGCGGCACGAACTCGGTGATCCCGCCTGTGCGCTGTTGCAGTTCGCGAATTACTCTCATG
>Ga0194055_10001750_pt1 | contig 17560 bp, 19 predicted proteins | sample SepL449m_MetaG_FD_155482 | JGI IMG/M metagenome (GOLD analysis project Ga0194055, IMG submission 155482) | Anoxic zone freshwater microbial communities from boreal shield lake in IISD Experimental Lakes Area, Ontario, Canada - Sep2016-L442-9m | ecosystem: Environmental > Aquatic > Freshwater >...
TACTCGATTGGGACGTGCATATAACATTGCCGCACCTGCTAGTGGAAGAATTCTTTCCGGTGGTGTGGACTCTGCTGCTTTGTATCCACCTAAGAAATTCTTTGGCGCTGCACGAAATATTGAAGATGGTGGATCGCTAACAATTCTTGCAACTGCTCTCGTTGACACTGGTTCAAGAATGGATGAAGTTATTTTTGAAGAGTTTAAAGGAACCGGAAATATGGAACTTAAACTCGACCGTCGCTTGGCTGACAAGCGCATCTTCCCAGCAGTTGATGTTGATGCATCTGGTACCCGTAAAGAAGAGATTTTGATGGGTGCCGAAGAGTTGAGCATCACTTGGAAATTACGTCGAGTTTTGCACGCACTTGATTCTCAGCAGGCACTTGAACTTCTGCTTGAGAAGATGAAGGGCACCAAGTCCAATGTGGAGTTTTTGATGCAAATCCAGAAGACCACAGTCGGGCCAACAAGCGAGGTTTAAGCGCAATTGCTACCGCCCCCAAAGGGGCGGTATCCTTTGAGGTCTCTGGTTCACGACTTTTTTGCAAGAGAAAGCCGACCCAGCCCCATCAAGTAATTGGAGTAAGTAATGAAGGCAGAGATCCACCCAGCATATGAAGCAACAAATGTGACTTGCAGTTGCGGCGCAGCATTTGTAACCCGTTCGACAGTTTCTTCCGGAGCGATTCACGTTGATGTTTGCTCTGTCTGTCATCCTTTTTACACTGGCAAGCAGCGCATCCTTGATACTGGTGGACGTGTAGCTAAATTTGAAGAACGCTTTAATAAAAAAGCCAAGTAACTACTTTTAAACGGCCGTACTCATCTCGCCATTGGCGAGATTGGGTGCGGTTTTTTCATTGGAATTATTTGTTAGCCAAGATAAATAAAAGTGCAGCTGGAGAGGTAGGTGGGCAGATGGCTAAAGAAATTACCGAACGTTTCACCACTGCACTTGAGCTGCTTGCCGAGCATGCCGAAATAGAGACAGCACTTGCTGATCCTGGGGTTCACAATGATCCAAATCGGGCCCGCCAATTAAGTAAGCGGTACTCACAACTTGGACCAATCGTTGCCGGTTATCGTGCATGGCATGCGGCCGAAGATGATTTAACCGCAGCACGAGAGTTGGCAGTTGAAGATCAATCTTTTGCCGCTGAACTTCCGGCACTTGAAGAGTTTGCCGCAGCCGCTGCAACAAAATTAGAAGAGTTGCTATTGCCTCGAGATGTAAATGATGACCGCGATGTGATTATTGAAGTTAAAGCTGGTGCCGGTGGAGATGAATCAGCGCTATTTGCCGGAGATCTTTTGCGCATGTATATGCGTTATGCCGAAAGACAAGGTTGGAAAACTGAGTTAATCGATGCAACCGAAAGTGATCTTGGTGGATATAAGGATGTTTCAGTAGCCGTGAAAGCAAAAGGTGTTGCTGAACCAGGTCGTGCGCCATTTGCCAGACTTAAATTTGAAGGCGGCGTGCATCGAGTACAAAGAGTTCCGGAGACTGAATCTGCCGGCCGAATTCACACATCAGCCGCTGGCGTGTTAATTCTTCCAGAAGCAGATGAAGTAGATGTTGAATTAAATATGAATGATGTCCGCGTTGATGTTTATCGCTCTAGTGGTCCCGGGGGACAGAGCGTTAATACAACTGACAGCGCAGTGCGATTAACACATGTTCCTACCGGAATTGTAGTTTCTTGCCAGAATGAAAAATCTCAATTGCAAAATAAAGAATCGGCACTTCGAATTTTACGTGCTCGATTATTGTCTGCTGCTCAAGAAGCACAAGCGGAATTAGATTCGGCGCAACGTAAAAGCCAAGTAAGAACCGTAGATAGAAGTGAGCGAATTCGTACTTACAATTATCCGGAAAATCGCTTGAGTGATCACCGTATTAATTTCAAATCAAACAATCTGGAATCAGTGCTTGATGGCGACTTAGAGCCGGTTATTCAAGCATTAATTGATGCGGATAAAGCAGCTCGACTTACCGCTTCTGAGTAACATGATTGAAATAAAGCAACTTTTGTTAGCAGCCGAAACAATTCTTGCTGCTGCTAATATTGAAAATTCTAAATTGGATTCTCAATTATTACTTTCGGAAGTTTTGCAGATTTCACGCTCTGAATTATTGCTTCAATCTGAGTTAAGTGCTGAACAGGCTGCGATTTTTAATGAGTACATAAAGCAACGTTGTGAGCATCGTCCAATTCAATACATAACTGGTTTAGCATATTTTCGATATCTAACTTTGCGAGTTGGAGAAGGAGTTTTGATTCCTAGGCCAGAAACTGAAAATTTGGTTAGTGGGGTTGTTGAAAAAATTAATGTGACAGATCGCCCAATAACATTAATTGACTTGGGATCTGGTTCTGGTGCAATTGCTTTGGCTGTGGCATATGAGATTCCGGATGTAAAAGTTATCGCAGTAGAAAAAAGTAAGGCTGCGTTAATTTGGCTTAGAAAAAATACCGAATTAATTGCACCACAAGTGGAAGTAGTTCCGGCTGACGTAAATGATTTTGTGTTAGCAGAAAAAGTAGATTTTGTGACCGCTAACCCCCCATACCTGTCGCAATCTGAAATTCTTCCGAGAGAGGTTGCAGATTACGAACCAGCAGCAGCGCTCAGGGGTGGTAGCAACGGCATGGAAATTCCAAACCAGTTCATCTTATGCGCGGCCAGATTGCTAAAAAGTGGTGGGTATTTTGCGATTGAACATAGTGAGGTCCAAGCCGAATTAATGAAAATTGCACTAACGAATTACTTCACTGAAGTAACGGTTCACTATGATTTAACCGGGCGTCCGCGGTGGACGAGTGCGATTAGAAATGCTTTGGAGGTTAGTAAATAAATGTCCGATCGATTACTAACTTCAGAGCCACAAACTCTTGTTGAAGCCCTAACCCACATTCGTGCCGGTGGAGTCATCGCAATTCCGATTGAAAACGCATATGTATTTGCTGCCGATGCATTCAACAGAAGCGCAGTTGAATCCTTGCATTTAATTAGGAATGATCCAGATGAGCAAGCTGCATCTGTAATGGTTCCAAGCATTACCAGTGTCCGTGGATTAACTGCTTCGCTAAGTGAAGAAGCTTTAATATTGGCTGAAACATTTTGGCCCGGAAAATTGTTTTTGCAGTTGAAATCTAATCGATCTTTAACTTGGGATTTGGGAGATGGCGGTTCTTTAAATCAATTTATGGTCCGTGTTCCAAAAAATGATTTTGCGATTGCGTTACTCAAAGAAAGTGGCCCGCTTGCAGTGGCAAGTGCTGGACTTGCGGGTCGGCCGGCCTTACGTGAACCAGGTGAAATCAATGAGGTTTTTGGCAGTGTGATTCATTTGATTTGCGATGACGGTGTACTTGACCTGGCTTTGGGTTCGACTGTGGTGGATGCCACAGCTTTCCCGCATCGCATTGTGCGTGAGGGCGAAGTAACAAATACGCAGCTCCGCGCGCTCTGCCCAACATTGGTCTAGCTCCCGTTCTAGGATATGGCCTATAACCGCCAGGAGGATCCATGAGTTCAATTGCATCTATCAAAGCACACGCCTATTACGGTGCAAGTTATGCTGACTTGGAAGCCCAAGATCCAGAGATTGCTGCGATTTTGCAATCTGAACTTGAGCGTGAACGCCATGGTTTGCAATTAATCGCAAGTGAGAATTTCACATCTCCTGCAGTATTGGCAGCACTTGGTTCAACTCTTTCAAACAAATATGCAGAAGGATATCCAGGCAAAAGATATTACGGCGGTTGCGAAGAGGTAGATAAAGCAGAAACGATTGGCATTGAACGTGCAAAAACACTTTTTGGTGCGGATCATGCAAATTTACAACCACACTCAGGTGCAAGTGCGAACATTGCGGTCTATCAAGCCTTTACAAAACCTGGTGACACAGTTCTTGCGATGTCATTACCTCACGGCGGTCATTTAACACATGGTTCAAAAGTTAACTTTTCTGGAAAATGGTTTAACGTTGAGTCGTACGGTGTTCGCGAAGATAATGAGTTAATTGATTACGACGAACTTCGTGACCTTGCAATTAAACACCAGCCAAAGATGATCTGTTCGGGTGCAACTGCCTATCCGAGTTTGATTGACTTCAAGACAGTTCGAGAAATTTGTGATGAAGTTGGTGCGATCATGTGGGTTGATGCCGCTCACTTCATTGGTCTTGTCGCGGGTAAAGCGATTCCATCACCTGTTCCGTATGCAGATGTAGTTTCATTTACAACTCATAAGGTTTTGCGTGGTCCTCGAGGGGGAATGATTCTTTCGAAAGCAGAACATGCTGGCGCGATTGATAAATCAATTTTTCCAGGGATGCAAGGTGGTCCAATTATGAGCGCCGTTGCTGCCAAAGCGGTAAATCTTAAAGAGTGTGCAACTCCTGAATATCAAAAATACGCCAAATCTGTGGTCGTAAATGCTCAAGCACTCGCTGCGGCCTTAGTAGATGAAGGAATGCGCGCAGTATCAGGTGGAACTCAAACCCATCTTGCTTTAATCGATGTTCGCGCACTTGGTGTTACCGGTAAAGAAGCCGATGAAAGATGCGGTGCTGCAGGAATTACCTTAAATAAAAATTCAATTCCATATGACCCGCTGGCGCCATCTATTACAAGTGGAATTAGAGTTGGAACTCCATCTGTCACTACCCAAGGCATGGGAACAAAAGAGATGAAATCTATTGCTTCACTGATTTCTCGAGCAATTACTAAGCCAGAGAGTGCGAAGGCTATTTCAGCCGAAGTAGCGCAACTTTGTGAAGCTTTTCCGGTTTATCCAGAAAACTAATGCGCGAGCACCTCTTAGTCTTATTTTTGACAGCAGCATTAACTTATTTGTTTACCCCTCTTGCCGAGAAAGCTGCACTTCGGTTTGGGGCTATCGCTTACGTTCGAAATCGTGATGTTCACACCACTCCAACTCCACGATGGGGTGGATTAGCAATCTGGTGTGCAATTGCCATTGCAATTGGAGTTGCAGATCAGCTGCCGTTATTGCATAAAGCATTTGCCCAAACTGGACAGATCACCGGAATTGTTTTAGCTAGTGGCATTGTCTTATTGCTCGGCATGGCAGATGATCGTTGGGGATTAGATGCAATAACTAAACTGGCGGGACAATCTATTGCTGCCGGAGTATTGCTCCTCAATGGTGTCCAACTTCTTTGGTTACCTATTAATGGAATCACGACATTGCCAAGTTCGTTAGGGCAATTGTTAACAATTTTAGTAATTTTAGTTTCCATTAATGCCGTCAATTTTGTGGATGGTTTAGATGGCTTGGCTGCCGGAATCGTTGGGATTGCTGCCGTTGCCTTTTTCTCTTACTCATACTTACTGTCAGTCGTTTACAATTTTGATCGCGCTGGTGCACCTTTACTAATAACAGCTGTAGTAGTTGGCGCATGCATTGGATTCTTGCCGCATAACTTTTATCCAGCGCGGATTTTCATGGGGGATTCCGGATCAATGGTTTTGGGTTTATTGCTTGGAGTTGCTGCCATAACTTTGACTGGTCAGATAGATTCAAATGCTATTTCAGCGCAACAACTCGCACCAACCTTGCTTCCAATACTTCTTCCATTCGGAGTTCTAGCAATTCCGTTAATAGATTTAATTTTAGCAATTATTAGAAGAACAAAAGCTGGACGTTCACCTTTTGCTCCTGACAAAGAACATTTGCATCACAGAATAATTATGTTAGGGCATTCACAACGTTCGGCAACTTTCCTTTTATATCTTTGGACTTTTTCATTTGCGATGCCGTTAGCTGCATCTGCATTCATACCATGGCGCTTCACCTTATTAGTTTCGTTAATCTTTGCAGCATTATCATTATCGTTAACAAAATATCCATTTTTGTACCGGAAACTTAAAGTCGGAGTCTTCAAAAATCTATGAAGCATTATTCGCGGATTTTTTTAAATGGTGCTGCAAAACCAGCTGCAATTACAGCTTTACTCGGAACAGCCATTACAACTTATCTAAATGGAGTAAAGGGTTTGATCGCAGGAGCAATTGCGTCAACTCTGGTGGTTGCCTTTTTCCTTGTACATATTCTTTTGGCGAAAGCCACAGCGACAATGGACCCTCGTGCGACCTATGCGATTGTGATGGCTTCATACTTTTTGAAGGTGCTGGTTATGGTGGTTTTCCTAGTAGTGAGCGGTAATTTTGACCTCGATCGGCGCTCTTTTGCCGCGGTGGCTCTTGGGGTTACCCTTGGTTGGCTGGGCGGAGAAATTCGGGCATACCTGAAGCTAGGAGGTGGCTATGGCAGTTCACGATGAGGGCGCTTTTTGGTCCATCTTCGGCTATCTGCTTTCCGGATTAGTTATTTGGGGTGGCATCGGCCATTTTGTAGATCGCTGGATGGGGACCCATCTCTTTTTCCCCGGTGGATTGCTACTGGGTATCTCCTCCTCCTTTTATCTGATCTGGATGCGGTTCATTAAGGCCAAGTAAGCCAGTTCACTCCTGCCTCGTTTTGCCTCTATGGGCCACACCCTCTAAGTTTGGGCGCGAAAGTCCCCGAAAACAGCAGTACAAGTTTTAACCCTGTGATTTCTGAGGAGTTTGATTTTGCTAACTGAGACGCTGCTTTCTGGTGAATTTGAGCCACCAAGTGCCGCTGACTTTCAATTCGCACCAATATTTGGTGACAGTATTTTATTTTCAAAACCTGTTTTCTTAGTAGCCCTTTCAGTTATTTTAATTGCATCATTTTTCATTATCTCTGCACGCAAAGCAGCAATAGTTCCATCACGGTTGCAATTCGCCGGTGAAGGAGTTTATTCATTTGTCCGCAACAGTATTGGTCAAGATGTAATCGGCCCAGAGTTTATGCGCTTTGTACCTTTTCTTTTCACCCTTTTTACATTTGTACTTTGCAATAACCTCTTTGGAATTATTCCATTTTTGCAATTTCCCAGCATGTCGCGAATTGGATTCCCAATTGCCCTGGCGGTATTTACTTACGTTGTCTATCACTATGTTGGAATTAAGCACCATGGCTTAAAGAAGTATGTAAAAGACATCTGCTTCATGCCAGGTGTTCCAAAATGGATTTATATAATCTTGACGCCGGTTGAGTTTGCAACTTACTTCATAGTAAGACCAGCAACGCTCTCACTTCGGTTGTTCGCAAATATGTTTGCTGGCCACTTACTTCTCCTAGTTTTTACTTTAGGTGGCGAGCATTTATTAGCCAGCACAATCTTCCTTAAAATATTAAGTATTTTTTCTTTTGGTTTCGCTGTTGGATTATCCTTTTTTGAATTTGGTATTGAGTGCTTGCAGGCTTACATCTTTACTTTGCTTACCGCACTCTATATCGCAGGCGCTTTAGCAGATGAGCATTAATTAACTAACAACTAGATTTGGCTAGAGGTTCCTCTGGTCATTACGTGAAAGGAAAGTGAAATGACAGGCACAATGGCTATCGTAGGTTTCGGCCTATCAACCATCGGACCAGGTGTCGCAACCGGTCTGGTTTTCGCCGCATACATCAATGGAATTGCTCGCCAGCCTGAGGCTCGCGGACTACTCCAACCGATTGCATTCCTCGGCTTCGCACTTGCAGAAGCTTTGGCATTGATTGGTCTAGTACTCGCATTCGTATTGAAGTAGAGCGCGACCAGATATTCACTAGTTATTTAAATAGAGAGGTAGATGATGATCGTTCACAACTTAGTTTTAGCAGCTGCTGAAGAGGTTAAGAGCCCAGTTATTCCGCAGGTTGCTGAAATCATCGTTGGATTAGTCGCATTCTCTTTACTCTTCTTGTTACTGCGCTCAAAAGCAGTGCCAAAGTTTGAACAGGCATTTCGTGAGCGCACTGATGCGATCCAAGGTGGCATTGAACGCGCCGAAGCAGCACAGCAAGAAGCAGCATCAGCATTGGCCTCATATAAGGCCCAACTTGCTGATGCAAAAGGTGAAGCACAAAAGATGCGTGAAGAAGCGCGCGTTGAAGGTGCAGCGATTATTGAAGAGATGCGGACCAAAGCTCAAGATGAGGCCAGCCGCATTACTGCTGCAGCCCGATCATCAATTGAAGCTGAACGCGCTCAAGCGATGAACTCACTAATGAACGAAGTCGGCGCAATTGCAACAGCACTTGCATCGAAAATTGTCGGAGAATCTCTCGATGATCAAGTACGTCAATCTCGCGTAGTTGATCGTTTCCTTGTTGATTTGGAAGGATCCAAGTAGTTATGAGTTTGATCATGAAGGGAAGCAGCCGTGCCTCGTTTGCGAGTGCGCGCGCTAGTTTAGATAAGCATTTGCAAGGAGCTAATAATGCTCAGGCAACTGCTCTATCTAGCGAGCTATTTCTGACTCTTCATGCACTCGATTCATCGATTGCACTTCGACGTGGATTAACAGATCCATCAAGAAGTGGCCAAGACAAAGTTTCTCTTGTTGATCAATTAGTTTCAAAACATATTGGCCCAGTAACAGTTGAATTGTTACATTCCATGGTTGCTTCACGTTGGTCTTCACCAATAGATCTATCAGATGCAATTGAGTGGTTAGCGGTCGAAGCGCAGGCGGCAGCAGCAGATGCTGACGGAACCCTGGATCGCCTCGAGGAAGAACTTTTCCGCTTCGGAAGCATTGTTGCTGCAAACCCTGAGTTGCGCAGCACCCTTGCAAATCGCACAACCACTACTGGAGTATTGAAGAGCGCGTTAATCGCTGATCTACTTTCCAACAAAACCGCTCCGGCAACTCTGGCATTGATTTCAGTTCTTGTGGATCATCCACGTGGACGCAATCTAGAAGCCGGATTAAATCATTTTGCTCAAGCCGCATCCGAACGTCGTAATCAAGTTATTGCACACGTTAAGAGCGCTACTGCCATGAGCGATGCGCAAGTAAGCCGTTTAAGTGCTGCACTTGCAAAACAAGTTGGCAGAAATGTAAGAATAAATGTTGAAGTCGATAAGGGAGTTGTAGGGGGAATTTCAATTCGCTTTGCTGATGAACTTATTGATGGAACTGTTGCAAGTCGTCTAGCAGAAGCAGGTCGTAGGCTCGTAAGTTGAGTCGAAAACTAAATTAAAGAAAGCAGCAACTGTGTTTGCGCAAAGTGTGCAAGCACCTATTAGAAGGAGAAGTTGATGGCCGAGCTTACGATCCGACCAGAGGAGATTCGCGACGCGCTTGCGAAATTCGTTGCCTCATACGCCCCAGGTGCGGCTGCTCGCGATGAAATCGGAACTGTCACCGAAGCCGGCGATGGCATCGCACGTGTTGAGGGACTTCCTTCAACGATGACAAATGAACTTTTGCAATTTGAGAACGGCACTTTAGGTCTTGCATTGAACCTTGATGTTCGCGAGATCGGTATCGTTATTTTGGGTGAGACTGGCGGAATTGAAGAAGGAACTACCGTTCGTCGTACCGGTGAAATTCTCTCTGTTCCAGTCGGCGATGGATTCCTCGGTCGCGTAGTTGATCCACTTGGTCGACCAATTGATGGCAAAGGCGAAATTAAAGCAGAAGCTCGTCGTGCATTAGAAGTTCAGGCACCTTCGGTTGTGGAGCGCCAACCTGTCAAAGAGCCAATGCAAACCGGTATTAAAGCAATTGATGCGATGACCGCTATTGGTCGTGGACAACGTCAGTTAATTATTGGTGACCGTCAGACTGGAAAAACCGCTGTAGCGATTGACACCATCATTAATCAACGCGCAAACTGGCAATCAGGAGATCCAAAGAAGCAAGTTAAATGTATTTATGTTGCGATTGGCCAGAAAGGATCAACAATTGCCTCTGTTCGCGGAGCACTTGAAGAAGCCGGCGCAATGGAATACACCACAATTGTTGCTTCACCTGCTTCAGATCCAGCCGGATTTAAATACTTAGCCCCATACACCGGTTCGGCAATTGGTCAGCACTGGATGTACGCCGGTCAGCACGTTTTAATTGTTTTTGATGACCTATCAAAGCAAGCAGAGGCTTACCGTTCGGTCTCGCTACTTCTTCGCCGTCCACCAGGTCGCGAAGCATATCCAGGAGATGTTTTCTATTTACATTCACGTTTACTCGAGCGTTGTGCAAAACTTTCAGATGAATTAGGTGCTGGTTCTATGACTGGACTTCCAATCATCGAGACAAAAGGAAATGACGTATCTGCTTTTATTCCGACAAACGTTATTTCGATTACTGATGGACAGTGCTTCCTTGAAACCGATCTATTTAACGCAGGCGTACGTCCGGCAATTAACGTAGGTATCTCTGTTTCTCGCGTGGGTGGTTCAGCACAGACCAAGGCAATCAAAAAGATTGCTGGTCGTCTGCGTCTTGATCTTGCTCAGTATCGTGAACTTGAAGCTTTCGCTGCATTTGGCTCTGATCTTGATGCTGCATCAAAAGCCCAACTTGAGCGCGGTGCGCGAATGGTGGAACTTTTGAAGCAGGGTCAGTACAGCCCATTCTCAGTTGCTCAAGAAGTTGCATCTATCTGGGCTGGAACTACTGGAAAGTTAGACAAGATTCCAGTTGCTGACATTCGCCGTTTCGAAGCTGAGTTCTTGGAGTTCTTAGCACGTGATCGCAAAGCTGTGATTGATGTTATCGAAACTACCAAAGAGTTAACCGATGACACCGTCGCAGCCCTAACCGAGGCAATTACCGCATTTACTGATCGCTTTGTATCTTCAGAGGCAAAAGCTTTGGAAGAAAAAGCGGCAGCGGCATTAACTGGTGAAAATTCAGAACAGATCACTCGTTTTGTTCCACCTGCGAAGAAGTAATTTAAATTAACGTCAAATTAGAGATGAAAGACATGAAAGGAGGTAGAGGCTAGCAATGGGTGCACAACTTCGAATTTATCGTCGTCGGATGCGATCAGTAAAAGCGACGAAGAAAATTACTAAAGCTATGGAATTAATCTCTGCCTCGCGTATTGTTAAAGCGCAGACTCGGGTACAAGCCTCGACTCCTTATGCAACAGAGCTAACTCGTGCAGTTTCAGCAGTGGCATCTTTTTCAAGTACCAAGCATCCACTCACGACTGAATCGGAGAAGCCAATCCGTGCTGCTGTTTTGATCATCTCCGCAGACCGTGGAATGGCCGGAGCTTATTCAAGCTCAGTTATTAAAGAAGGAGACCAACTTGTCTCACTACTTCGCAACCGTGGAATTGAAGCAAACGCATATTTAGTCGGCCGAAAAGCGATTAACTATTACCGTTTCCGCAACCGCGCAATCTCAGGTCAGTGGAGTGGGTTCAGTGATAATCCAACTTATGAACATGCGAAAGAGATCGCAGATTCATTAATCAATGCTTTTATCGCCGACGCACAAATAGATAAAAACGGTGTTGATGAGTTGCATATTGTTTACACCGAGTTCCGCTCGATGGTTACCCAAGAACCAATGGCAAAACGGATGCTTCCACTTGAAGTAGTTGAGAGTTCAGCACCTCCACCAAGTGGCGCACTACCGCTATATGAGTTTGAGCCTTCAGCAGCATCTGTGCTTGATGCATTGTTGCCGCGTTATGTTGAGGCTCGTATTTACAATGCAATGTTGCAAGCAGCAGCTTCCGAGCATGCAGCTCGCCGCAGAGCAATGAAATCAGCAACTGACAACGCTGATGAGTTAATCAAGTCCTTAACCCGACTTGCGAACGCGGCTCGTCAGGCCGAAATTACCCAAGAAATCAGTGAAATCGTTGGCGGCGCGGACGCGCTGGCATCTGCAAACGCAGGGAGTGAGTAAAGATGGCAACAGATACAAAAACCGCAGGACGCGTAGCTCGCGTAATCGGACCAGTTGTGGACGTAGAGTTCCCAGCAGATTCGATGCCGGCGATCTTTAATGCGCTCCATATTGATGTCACCCTTAGCGGAGAGACGCGCTTGCTCACTTTAGAGGTGGCACAGCACATTGGTAACAACCTAGTGCGCGCAATCTCAATGCAACCTACTGATGGAATGGTCCGTGGCGCCGAAGTGCGCGATACCGGATCGGCGATCTCAGTTCCCGTCGGAGATGTTACAAAGGGACATGTTTTTAACACCCTTGGAGAATCATTAGATGTGCCAACATCATCGTTAGATATTAAAGAGCGTTGGCCAATTCACCGTAAAGCTCCAGATTTTGATCAACTTGAATCAAAGACCGAGATGTTTGAAACTGGTATCAAAGTTATCGATCTACTCACTCCATATGTTCGTGGTGGAAAGATTGGTCTATTTGGTGGTGCCGGTGTAGGCAAAACTGTTCTTATTCAAGAGATGATTTATCGCGTAGCTGAAAACTTCGGTGGTGTATCTGTATTCGCCGGTGTTGGTGAGCGTACTCGTGAAGGAAATGACCTTTTCCTTGAAATGACTGAAACTGGTGTTATTAATAAGACTGCATTGGTCTTCGGACAGATGGATGAGCCACCAGGGACCCGTCTTCGTGTTGCACTTTCAGCGTTAACAATGGCTGAGTATTTCCGCGATGTACAAAAGCAGGATGTGTTGTTGTTCATCGACAATATCTTCCGCTTTACCCAAGCCGGATCTGAAGTATCGACTCTGCTCGGTCGTATGCCATCTGCTGTTGGTTACCAGCCAACACTTGCTGATGAAATGGGTCAGTTGCAAGAGCGTATTACTTCAACTCGCGGTCACTCGATCACATCGATGCAGGCAATTTATGTTCCTGCTGATGACATCACCGACCCAGCCCCTCACACAACCTTCGCCCACTTAGATGCAACCACAGTTCTATCTCGTCCGATTTCAGAACTTGGTATCTATCCTGCAGTAGATCCACTTGATTCAACATCACGTATTTTGGATCCACGTTATATTGGCGAGAAGCACTTCCGTGTAGCTAACCGCACCAAACAAATCTTGCAGCGTTACAAAGATTTGCAGGACATCATTGCAATTCTTGGTATTGATGAGTTATCTGAAGAAGATCGCATTTTGGTAGGCCGCGCTCGCCGTATTCAGCGCTTCTTGTCACAAAATACCTTCGTTGCAAAGGTCTTTACCGGCCTTGATGGATCATTCGTGCCACTTGCTGACACGATTGAAGCATTTGAAGCACTTGCTGATGGAAAGTATGACCACGTTCCAGAGCAGGCATTCTTTATGTGCGGTGGACTTGATGATGTTGAGCGCCGTGCCGCAGAGTTGGCGAAAAACTAGTGCCACTAAACGTTGAAATCGTCTCACCAGAGAAGCGGATCTTCTCTGGTGAAGCGAGCATGGTTTCCGCCAGAACTCTTGATGGTGATTTAGGCATTTTGCCCGGGCATACTTCGTTGCTCGGAGTTTTAGTTGATGGAGAAGTAAGTATTAAAGGTATTGACGGAACTGCCACAACTTTCACCGTTCATGGCGGCTTCTTGTCGGTAAATAAGGATCGGGTTTCAATCTTGGGAGAAAGCGCCGAATAGCCAGCGTAATTAGCGTAATTAGCGTCGTTAAATTCGGGTTATATCTGCACCAAGAGAACGTAACTGTTCATCAAAATTTGGGTAACCTCGATCGATATGAAACGCATCTTCAATGATTGTTGTACCTTCACTAACTAGAGCAGCAAGAACTAAAGCAGCCCCTGCTCGAATATCAGTTGCAGCAACTGGCGCACTTGAAAGTCTTTCCTTTCCGCGCACAAAAGCGTGATGGCCATCTGTAGTTACATCCGCTCCAAGTCGCATAAGTTCATTAACAAACATAAATCGACCTTCAAAAACATTTTCGGTGACCATTGCAGAACCTTCAGCTATTGCATTTAAGGCGATAATCATTGGTTGAAGATCTGTCGGAAATCCGGGATAGGGAAGTGTTACAACATCAACTGCCTTAGGCCGCGATTCCATATGAACTCGAATTCCATTATTAGTTGTCGTGACTACTGCGCCCGCAAGTACTAATTTATCTAGCGGTAATTCAAGATCTTCTGGTTTTGCTCCAACAATAGTGATATCACCTTTTGTCATAGCCGCAGCAAATGCCCAAGTTCCAGTCACAATACGATCGGGAATTGCGGTGTGATCTACTGGGCTTAAAGATTTAACTCCAGTAATTTTCAAAGTGGGGGAGCCTAAACCTGCTATTTTTGCTCCCATTGAAATTAACATTTTTCCAAGATCAACGATATCTGGCTCGCGAGCTGCGTTATCAATAATGGTAACTCCATTTGCAAGCACTGATGCAGTTAGTAAATTCTCAGTAGCACCAACACTTGGAAAATCTAAATAAATCTCAGCGCCAACTAATCCATTTGGTGCAGCAGCAATCACAAAGCCATGTTCATTTGAAATAACTGCACCAAGTTGTTCTAAGCCTTTTATATGGAAATCTAAGCCACGTGAACCAATTGCATCTCCGCCGGGAAGGGCAACTTCTGCTAACCCAGTACGGGCTACTAAAGGTCCAAGCACATTTATAGATGCTCGCATTTTGCGCACTAAGTCATAATCCGCGCGATGATGTAATTCATTTGGGATAGTTAAGGTAACAATCGCTGATTCTAAATCGTGAGTAAAAGTTGCACCGAGTCGGGCAAGTAACTCACCCATGATTTCAACATCAGCGATTGCCGGGATGTTTCGCAAAGTGTGCACCCCAGGAGCCAACAGAGCTGCTGCCATCAACTTGAGCACCGAATTCTTGGCACCGGTCACTGTGACGGAGCCAGCTAATCTGGCGCCACCTCGAACCTGAATTCGGCCAGAATCAGGTTGTGACCCGGGTTTTTGGGGGTCAGTGTTTGGTTTCACATGGTTGATGTTACGGGAACCGAACACTCCTAATAGGCTTAGCGCATGGTTAACCTGACCCGTATTTATACCAAGACCGGCGATGACGGCACGACATCCCTTGGCGATATGAGCCGAACTTCAAAAAATGATCCACGACTTGAGGCTTATGCCACTGTTGATGAGGCTAACTCAAGTATCGGTGTGGTTATAGCGTTGGGAAAAGTTAGCGAAGAGGTTGGCAAATTACTTATTAGAGTTCAAAACGATCTTTTTGATGTTGGCGCAGATTTATGTACACCAGTAATTGATTCACCAGCATTTGAACCACTTAGAATTTTAGAGTCACAAGTAGATTATCTTGAAGAGCAAATAGATAAATTTAATGGAGAGTTAGAAACACTTCGCTCATTTGTTCTCCCAGGAGGAACTGGCGCGGCCGCACTCCTTCATGTAGCCAGAACTGTTACGCGCAGAGCAGAACGTTGCACTTGGGCAGCGATCCATGCATTTGGTGGTGGGGTAAACCCAACTACTGCAAAATATTTGAATCGCTTATCTGATTTGCTCTTTGTATTAGCACGGTATGAGAATAAAGAGATTGGCGATGAACTTTGGGTACCAGGGGCAAATAGATAATAAGTTGTTAAGCTGTTAAGACATTAAGTTGAAGAATTCTGGGTTTCAACTTTACTTACTTCTGGTGTGATCGGAATAAATTGATCTGAAGGTATTTCTCCAACTAACGAGCCTCTAATACATGTGGTGACAATATGATTTATTTCAGAGTTATTTTCAAGTGGCTCTTTACTTATTAAAAAGTAAGTAGCAACAATTTTTCCTTGACTACCTTTTCGCAGCGAAATCAAATCCCCTAATTGTTCTCCATTGTAAGCAATAACTCTTGAGGTAAATTGCCAACTGCTACATTTTTCTTCAGAAGCCACTTGTATCACTGTGCAAACAAATTCTTTGCAAGCCATTACATCAGCTGCCAGTGTACTTTTGGCTGTAAGAAGTGCTATTAATTCTTTCTCATTTTTTGGTGATGAGTAGTAAATCCCGTTGCTTAATTGAAATCCTTTAGGTGGCCAAACTGCTTTTGGAATTGGAATCGGTTTAGCAGTTTTGCGCACCCGCTTCTTTGTGGCTTTCTTCTTGACCGGTTTCTTCTTGACCGGTTTCTTCTTGACCGGTTTCTTCTCTACTACTTTCTTTTTTATAACTGGCTTTTTTGTGGCTGGCGCACTCTTTTTTGGAGATGGTTTGGTTTCTGCATTTGCTGGAATCGCACCAAACAAAAGTGCCAGTGCCAGCAATACTCGCAGTTCTAGCAAGGCTAGCAAACTTACTTCTCCCACCGGAAAGTTTTCAGGGCTGAGAAAAAGCCGGCGACAGACCAGATCCCTAGTAACAAGGCAATTTTCCCTAACTCCCAACTGCCAGCCACTTCTTGAGCGGCAAATGAATCAGGAAGGAAAACTGCGCGCATTCCTTGGGTGAGCCATTTAAGCGGAAAAATAGCGGCAAAATTTTGCATCCAACTTGGGAGTTGGGTGAAAACAAAGAAAACTCCGCTAAAAAATTGCAAGATGATCACGATTGGTGAAACCACAGCAGATGCACCACGACCACTTTTTGGAACGGAAGAAAAGGCGATTCCAAGTAATGTTGAGCTGATTAATCCCAGCAACATTACCCAAATAAAAATTATCCAATGCGCAGCATCAGAAGGAAGAGTGATTCCGTAAAGCAGAACTCCAAAAATCAACAACAAAATAACTTGAATGCTCATACTTACAAATACCAATATTATTTTCCCAATAAAATACGAAGATGCCGGTGCTGGAGTTCCGCGCAAACGTTTAAGAGTCCCATCATCACGTTCCATCGGAATAGTTATCGCTAATTGTTGGAATCCGGTGTTGACTAAACCTGATGCGATCATGCCTGCTACAAAATACTGGCTAAAAGTGACGCCTGGCGCAATCTCATCTTTAAATACGGAACCGAAAATCAGTAACAAGAGGACTGGAAATAACAATGTGAAAACAACTGATTCACGTTGCCTCATAAACTGCTTTACTTCTAGAAATCCTCTACTAATTCCGATTTTTAAAGTACTTGGTAATTTTGATTGGCTCATACTTTTTCACCAATCATTTCAAGATAAATATCCTCAAGATTTGGTCTGCTTACTGAAAGATCCGCAATCTCTCCACCAATACGAGCACTCAACTGATTTACAAATTGAGTAGGAGAATCGGTTAACTCCAAATTGCTTTTTCCATTTTCACTCCAACTTACTCGAGCTTTTGCCCGTGCCCGCCCACCAAGTAAAGCTGGTGTAGAAACTTCCAGAATTTTTCCATCCATCATTACTGCTAAACGATCAGCGAGCGCTTCGGCCTCATCTAAGTAATGAGTGGTTATTAAAATTGTGGTGCCATCATTTTTGAGTTGGCGAATTAAATCCCAGAAGGCCCGTCTGGCTTCAGGATCAAACCCTGTGGTTGGCTCATCCAAGAAGAGCAGCTCTGGGTTGCCTAGAATTCCAAGTGCGACATCTAATCTGCGACGTTGCCCACCAGAGAGTTGTTCACCTTTTGCCTTACGTTTTTCACTCAATCCAACCGCTGTTATTACTTGATCGACATCTTTCGGATTGGAGTAATAACCAGCGAAATGTGAGATTGCCTCTTCAACAGTTAAATCTGCGGCATCTTTTGTGGATTGCAAAACTATTCCAATTCGATTTCTCCATGCCCGAAGATCAGTATTGGCCGGGTCAACCCCAAGGACAGATATCGAG
>Ga0194055_10001751_pt1 | contig 17547 bp, 17 predicted proteins | sample SepL449m_MetaG_FD_155482 | JGI IMG/M metagenome (GOLD analysis project Ga0194055, IMG submission 155482) | Anoxic zone freshwater microbial communities from boreal shield lake in IISD Experimental Lakes Area, Ontario, Canada - Sep2016-L442-9m | ecosystem: Environmental > Aquatic > Freshwater >...
CTTCTACTGCCTACACCCAGAACAATTCCACCTAGACGCACACGGAAAAACAAGCGACCAACCATTATGGATCTGGGCATTATCCGCATCCTACAAAGTAGGCCGCCCATCGTACTTATCCTTCCGAGAAGCCTGCATCAAAGCGGGACTAACCATCGGCAAAGACGTAAAAGAAAACAAAGGTGGCCTCCGATTCGAATTTGACAATGGAAGCCTCGTAGAGTTTAAGTCAGCCGAGGATCCGCAGTCACTCCGAGGCGCTGGACTTGATATTCTTTGGATGGATGAGGCTGCTTTTATTAAGAATGAGGAGTCTTGGGGTGTTATTCGCCCTTCGTTGTCTGATAAGCAGGGTTTGCTTATTACTACGACCACTCCGAACCAGAAGAACTGGTTTTATGAAGAGTTTTTTAGTAAGGATTCTCGCACGGATGTTAATAATAGTCGTGTTGAGTATCGTAGTATTGATAATCCTTATTTTCAGAAGGATGAATGGGAGTATGTGAAGTCACGGTATCATCCGCTGCTTTTCGCTCAGGAGTATATGGCGAGTTTTGACAGTATGGCAGGCAAAGACCTAGCCGGGGACTGGCTTCACTATTATGAAGGTTCGGATCTGCTTGATTCGGAAGGTAAGCCGCTTAAGTTGCGTAAATATATGGGTGTTGACCCTGCGATCAGTCTTTCTGCTAATGCGGATAGGTTTGTGATCACAATTATAGGTGTCACGGACTCTAACGAGGTGTTTCTACTAGAGCAATATGCGGCGAGAATTCCTTTTGCTGAGCAACTCCTTAAGATTGAGGAGTATTATTTGAGGTTTAAGCCTGAGATTATTGGTATTGAGTCTAATGCTTATCAGGCTGCGTTGGTGCAGCAGACGGAGCGTCTTATGAGTATGCCTCCGGTTGTTCCTATGTTTGCTAAGGGTAAGAAGTGGGAGCGTATTCTGGCTATGTCGCCTTTGTTTAGGATTGGTAAGATTAAGATTAAGAAGGATCATGCTAATTTTATTCAGGAGTGGGTTGATTACGATTCTGCTCAGCAGAAGCCTAAGGATGATTGTTTGGATAGTATGGAGATTGCTTTGAGGACTGCTGGTGCGTTGTTGGATGCTATGGCTGAGCCTTTTAGGTCGCCTAATCCGGGTAATCTTCCTGATTGGGTTGTTAATGATCGTCCGGGTAGTGTTGATAAAGAAGATCGTTATGTTGACGAGATGATGGGGAGTATGTGGTAATATGAGTGGTTTTATGTATGCTGGTGATAATCGTGCGGATGCTGTTACGGGTGAGCGTATTTTTCCGCATGATGTTGTTTTTGATACGGGGTATAATAATGCTAGTGCGCCGCATGGTTTGAATGGGCGTACGCGAGTTGTTAGGGAGTCTACAATTGTTTGGTTGGCAGAAGCAGCGGGATACGATGTTGTTAAGCGTGATGCAGCAGGTGCTGGAGTCGCAGAAGTCGTGGATGGAGCGGATGTTGGCGGTGGAGGAGGAGCGCCTGAGGTTGGAAAGACTAAGGGTGGAGGGAAGCCAGTCGCTGAGTGATGGTCCTATGGGTCAGTTGCGTGTGAGTGAGGAAGAGCAGGATCTTGATTGGGCTTTGCAGAATGGTGTTGTGAGTCCGGGTGAATATAAGGATCTGCTTGACAAGGCGGGGCTTTTGCCTACGGATATTGAATTTTTATAGTCTAGGGGGATAGTATGGACGAGGTTCAGAGGGAGACAATTCAGAGTTATGATGCTCCGCAGGGCTTCGCTTCGGCTGCCCGTTTGGTTAAAAAGGTTGACTCTATGCAGCGTGAGCGTCAACTTAAGGAGCGTCAATGGAAACTTAATATGGCGTTTTATAAGGGTAATCAGTACGTTTTTTATAATCGTAAGTCGCGTCGTATTGAGTCTCTTCCTACTGATGAGGGTGATAAGCCTCGTTATCGTGTTCGTCTTGTTGCTAATCAGATTGCGCCTAATACTCAGGCTTTGTTGTCGCGTCTTGTTAAGTCTAAGCCGCAGTTTTATGCTACGCCGGGGCAGGCTAGTTATGAGGCTCAGAAGGCTAGTAAGGTTGCTGAGGATCTTCTTGAGTATTGGTGGGATGCGTTTCATTTGAGTTCGAAGCGTGAAGAGGCTATGATGTGGTCTATTATTGCTGGTAATGGTTTTTGGAAGGTTAGTTGGGATGATAAGGCTGGTCCGGGTATGAAGGTTATGCTTAGTCCTGATGGTCAGCCTATTGTTGATCCGCTTGTGCAGCATTTCTTTAAGAAGAATCTTGAAGATAGTGGTTTGGAGTCTGACGAGTTTGAGAAGCGTGTGTATCAGGGTGAGATTAAGGTTGATGTATTGTCTCCTTTTGATGTTCTTCTTGATGATTCTGCTCAGGTGTTTGAGGATTGTAAGTTTGCTATTTGTATGCATCCGGCTAGTCCTGAGGAGATTTTTGAGCGTTATGGTGTTAATTTGAAGCCTAATGCTGTTAATCGTTATCCTGACGAGTCGCTTCCGGGTGCGTTTGGTAATCTTGAGGCTAAGACGACTGAGAATGTTCGTATTCTTTATTATGGGTATTATCTTCCGGGTCCTAAGCATCCTGATGGTCGTTTTGTTGTGTTTACGAAGGATCCGAGTATTGTGTTGTATGATGCTCCGTGGCCTTATCCTTTTGAGGAGTTGCCGCTTGTGAAGTTTCCGGGTCTTCGTATTCCGGGTCAGTTGTGGGATTGGAGTGTTGTTGAGAATGCTATTCCGCTTCAGAAGGAGTTGAATCGTACTCTTAGTCAGATTATTGAGTATAAGAATCTTACTATGAAGCCTCAGATGCTTGCGCCTGTTGGTTCGTTGCGTCAGCGTATTACGGATGAGCCGGGTGCTATTTTTGAGTATAATCCTGTTGCTGGTAAGGTTCCTGAGGCGCTTCCTGTGCCTAGTATGCCGCCGTATGTGTTTGAGCATCTTAAGGATCTTGGTGTGCGTTTGCAGGATGCTTTTGGTTTGAATGAGATTATGGATGGTAAGGTTCCGCCTAATGTTGAGGCTGGTGTGGCTATTGATCTTCTTCAGGAGTCGGCTACTGATCGTTTGGCTCCTCAGATTATTCTTATGGAGAAGAGTCTTGAGCGTGCTGGTAATCTTATGTTGCAGTTGGCTCAGCAGTATTATAATGAGCCGCGTACTATGATTATTACGGGGTCTGGTTCTAAGCCTAAGATTGAGCGTTTTGAGGATGCTGATCTTATTAAGGGTGTTAGTGTGAAGGTTGAGGCTGGTTCTGGTCTTCCTCGTACTCGTGCTGGTAAGCAGGCTCGTGTGATGCAGATGCTTCAGATGGGTATTTTGTCGCCTACTAAGGCGTATAAGTATATGGATATGGCTGATTTTAAGGGTGTTCAGATGGAGTATGAGGCTGATAATGAGCAGGCTATGCGTGAACACGATATTATTATGGATGGTGGCATTATTAATGAGCAGGCTTCTAAAGAGGCGCAGCAGGCGTTGCAGCAGCAGATGATGACTCCTGATCCTCAGACGGGTGAAGTTGCTCCTATGGATCCTCAGATGATGCAGGATGCTCTTGATGCTGGTTTGAAGCCTTTATTGTATGAAAATATGGATACGCATATGGAGGCTCATGCTTCTTATATGAAGAGTGCAGAGTTTGAGTCTATGCCGTTTGAGGTTCGCCAACGTTTTTATAAGCATTACGAGTTGACGCTTGATCGTAAGTTGGAGTTGGCTCAGATTGGTAATGGTCAGCCTCCGAAGGTTAGTCTTCAGTTGCGTAGTGCTATTGGGCCGACTGTTGGTCAGAAGGTTCTTCAGTCTAGTGGTATTACTGGTCTTACGCCTGATAATTTGTTGGAGCCGTCGATTGATACGGTTGTGGTTGATAATAAGGATAAGCCTAATGCGCCGGATTCTGCTCAGCAGGGTGTGGGTCAGTATCAACAAGAAACTGTTGATAAGATGATTGCTAATGCGGCTATGAATCAGCAGAAAATTGATCATGAGAGGCAGATGCAGGCGGCTAAGAATGTCTAGGCGTGTTGAGTGGTCGGATGATGATCGTGCTGCTGCTTATGTGAATTGGATTGCTAATGAGAAGAATGTTCGTAAGACTGCGCGTGAGTGTGGTATTGGGCATACTACGTTGGCTTATTGGGCGAAAGATTGGGAGAAGAATGGTCCTCCTCCTAAGATTGATGATAAGATTGCTAATACTGCGTATGAGTTTATTCATCATGCTAATAGTGTGCGTGAACAGGCTATGCGTAAGTTGGAAGAGTTGATTCCTGAGGCTGAGGTTCGACAATTGTCGGCCATTGCTACAGTTGTTGGTATTATGGATGATAAGATTCGTCTTACGATGGGTCTTGCTACTAAGCGTACTGAGACTGTGCATACTCTTCCTAGTAGGGAAGATATGAAGGAATTGATGAGTGGGTTTAGTGAGGGTCTTGTGGCAGCCGCAACGGACAGAGCGGCCGAGGTGATTGTTATTGAGCCTGCTAGTATTATTGTTAATAAATAGCGACCAACCAGAATAAACTGGAGTCGTTTGTTTGATAGGAGTCACGATGAGTGATATTGATTTGGATAGTGCGTTAGACGCATTGTCTGGTGATTTGCCGGACGAGTTGGAGCCGGAATCGCCAATTGAGGTTGGAGAAGTACTTGCTGAGGACAATCCTGATGTGGAATCCTTTACGGGCTTTGATCCAACCACGCTTCCTGAGGATATGCAAGCGGTTTATCGGTCTATGCAGGCTGATTACACTCGCAAGACTCAGGATATTGCAGATATTCGACGCAATTTTGAGTCGTTTTCTGAGCAGGGTGTTGATCCTAATGAGGCGTTAGAGGCTGTTAGTCTCTGGCAACGCATGAATACTGACGCTGATTTTGCCTCACAGGTAAGTCACCAGATTCAGGCACGGCTAGAGGAACTTGGTTATAATAATGATCCCGTTATTGATGACACTCCGATTGATAATAATAATAGTTACGATAACCTTCCTCCAGAGGTGGCTTCTGAATTGGCGCAAATGCGTGAGTTTAGAGAGTCTTTTGTGCAGGAACAACAGCATCAGCAGGTTCTGCAAGAGTTAGAGTCTGCTGAACAGACTATTCGAACGACTAATCCTCAGTATAATGATAATGATATTGAGGCTATTTATTCGTTGGCGTATTCTACGGATGGTGATCTTCTAGCAGCACAGGCTGCGTATCACAGTATTCAGCAGAATATGCTTAGTGGGTATCTTCAGCAGAAGACAGTACCGCATGGTGCTACGCCTACTTCGAATTCTCCGTCTAGTATTCCCGCTAAAGAGTTTACATCGCTTGACGATGCTCATAAGGCGGCTATGGAGTTGGTTCGTAACATTTCTTAACACGGAGGTGTTGAATAATGGCTACTAATCTTAGTACGCTTAGTAACATTCTCAAGGAGTATTACCTTGGGCCGGTTTCTGAGCAGTTGAATAATGAAGTGTTGCTTCTGTCGCGTCTTGAAACGAAGTCAGAAGATCTTGTTGGTCGTCGTGCGTATGTTCCTCTTCATTGGGGTCGTTCGGGTGGTATTGGTGCTCGTGCCGAGTCTGCGGCTTTGCCGTCGGCTGGTAATCAGCAGTACGAGAAGGCTGTTTATGACCTTAAGTACCTTTATGGTCGCGTTGAGGTTACGGGTCCTTCGATGGCTAAGACGAAGAATGAGGCTGGTGCTTTCCTTCAGGCTCTTAAGTCTGAACTTGATGGTATTCGTTCTGATCTTCGTAAGGATCTGGCTCGTCAGGTTTATGGTAATGGTACGGCTAAGATTGCTACGGCAACGGCTGTTACTGGTGCTAGTGGTACGACGATGACGGTTGGTTCTGAGCCTGTTCGTAAGGGTCAGTTGTATCCGGGTATGGTTGTTAATGTTTATACGTCGGCTGCTGCTGCTAAGGTGGCTACTTCTGGTGCAAGTGCTGGTCCGGGTTGGGGTGTTGCTTCGCCTGATACGTCTGCATTTGTTATTTCGGCGGTTGATGTTACTGCTGGTACGGTTACTCTTAACTCGCCTACGGCTACGTTTGCCATTGGTGATTATCTGGTTCGTGCTGGTGTGAACCCGTATTCTTCGTCTGAAACGCCTATTGGTGGATCTGGTGGAACGTACTCGTTGTCGGATGAAGTCGATGGACTTCAGCGTATCGTTGCTGATTCGGCTACTGCCTTTGGTGGTATTACGCCGAGCGGTTCTGCTTTCTGGTGGGACAATCAGCGCGTTGCTGCTGGCTCTACCGATCTTCGGCAGAATGCTCAGGATCCGCAGGGTGTTACTGGTTCTACGCTTGTTCAGAACCTCACGTTTGGTACTGTTCAGCAGGGTCTGAATAAGGCTCGTATTGCTGGCGGAATGCCGTCGAGCATTGTTACTTCGTTTGGTGTTCAGCGTGAGTTTTACACGTTGTTTACTACGCAGGTACAGTACATTGATCCTAAGACTCTTGATTATCAGCAGGGCTTTAAGACCCTCTCGTATAATGGCATGCCCGTTATTGCTGATATTGAGGCTCCGTACGGCAAGATGTATATTCTGGATGAGTCTACCCTTAAGGTGTACTCTGATCAGGATTGGCACTTCCTTGATGCTGATGGTCTGACGCTTCGTCAGGTTACTGGCTACGACAAGTTTGAGGCTATCATGGCTCGTTACATGAACCTTGGTGCTACTCGTCGTAACAATCAGGTTGTCATTACTGGTATTCAGGTTGACGGTGCGGCTGACGCTGGTTACTAATGTTAGTGGAGGAGAGGCTTCGGCCTCTCCTCCTATTCTATTTAAGGAGTATTATGCCTGCTGAGTTAGAAAAAATTAAGAATGATATTCTTAAGCGTAATCCTAAGATGCCTGAGAGTGAGGCGTATGCGCTTGCTACTAATATTTTTAAGAAACGGAATGGTCTTGCTAGTTTAAAGAAGGGGTGATTATATGAGTTTTACTGCTTATAATCGTTATGCTATTTCTCGTTGGAAGCGTAGGCGGGGACTATGAGTGAGGCTTGGACTCGTAAAGAGGGTAAGAATCCTAGTGGTGGTTTGAATGCTAAGGGTCGCGCTTCTTATAAGGGTGGGCATTTGAAGCCTCCTGTGTCTGCTAAGCAGGCTAAGAGTAGTCCTAAGGGTGCTGCTCGTCGTAAAAGTTTTTGTGCTCGGATGAGTGGTATGAAGTCTAAGTTGACTAGTGCTAAGACTGCTAATGATACGAATAGTCGTATTAATAAGTCGTTGCGAAAGTGGGATTGTTAGTTATGGATTTGTTTATTCCGGGTCATGGTAATATGAATACTAAACAGTTTCTTATTGTGGATTCTTTGAAGCGGTATGATGATAAGTTGATGTTTGCTCGTAATGAGGAGACTGGGGATTGGTGTGTTTATTCTCGGATGCCTTATCCTGAGCCTCCTTATCCTGTGTTTGGTTTTGGGCAGGAGTTGCCTGAGGTTCATGTTGTTATGGATCGGGTTAAGTCTGGTGATTTGCGTAAGAATAGTGATCGTCTTTATAATGAGATTGTTAAGTCGCAGGAGAAGTATCGTGCGGATCTTCAGTATAAGGGTGATCAGGCTAGTGGTGAGTCTGCTGAGGTTGTTGAAAAGTTTTTGCGTATCCATGGTAAGTCTCCTGTTATTAAGAGTTTGCCTAAGAATATTGAGTCTAAGAATACTGGGGGTGATGTGTAGTGCTGTTAACTGAGATGTATGATCAAATGTCGTTGTATGGTTTTGACGATTTTACGGATGATCAAAAGTTGTTGCTTCTTAATGAGGCTTATTTTGATGTGGCTACTCGTGAGCCTTGGCCTTTTTTGGAGAAGCAGATTAATATTACTGTCCCTAATGGGCAGAAGTATATTACTGATAATGCTACTACGTTTAATACGGATACTAAGGTGCTTACTAGTATTAGTGATTTGGATAGTGTTTTGTCGCTTATTGATGTGTCTAATCGTGTTGTGATGGTTCCTGAGCGTCTTGATGTTATTGAGAAGAATTTTGTTGTTAATAATCTTAATGTGTTTCCTGAGCGTTACTATTTTGTTAATGAGACTTTGACGTTGTATCCTGAGTGTCGTGGGGATACAAATTATATTCTTACTTATATTGCTAAGCCGGTTGCTGTTCAGGATACGGGTAGTGATACGGATTCTAATAGTTTTCTTGTGCCTGCTCGTCATCATAGTATTCTTGTTTATGGTGCGCTTGTTAAGGCTTTTCTTGTTAATGATGATCCTCAGGCTGCTATGTTTCAGAATATGTTTGAGCAGCGTTATCAGCAGATGCGTAATAATCTTTGGTTGAATCAGTATGATCGTACTGATCGTGTGCATGTGTTGACTGATTCTTATGATTGGGGTTACTAATAAAGGTTTGGGGGTGATTGAGTGTCTGGTATTACTTATGTTAATCAGGTTGGTGCTATTGGTGGGATGAATCAGGCTGCGCCGGGTACTCTTATTCCTGATACTTTTGTTCGGTTTGCTCAGGATGTTTTGTTTGATCGTGCTGGGTTTATTCGTCGTCGTGGTCCGTTTAAGGCGTTTACTATGTATACGTCGGCTAATACGACTGATACGACTGCGTTTGTTGAGTCTGGTGCTGATTACGAGTATGTTCTTGGTGTGTTTTCTACGTTTGATCCGGTTGGTGTACCTCGTGTTGGTATGCTGATTAATAGTGTTACTGGTTCTACGGTTAAGACTATTTTTCGTGTGTTTGATAAACAGTTAAAGTTTCTTGGTGAAGAATTATTGTTTGCTACTGCGGCTAGTAGTGTTGGTGTGAGTACTGCTGCGGATTCTATTGAGAATCTTAGTATTGTTAATGGTAAGCAGGCTCTTGGTGGTGGTATGTGGATTACTTTTGCTGCTAATCCTAGTGAGCCTGATAAGCATTACCAGTTTTTTTGGCGTGGTGGTTATGGTATTGGTGCTCCGGCTAAGGGTCCTATTACAACGACTGGTACTTTTAGTAGTTTTTATACTACTGGTTTTGCTAGTCCTCATGGTACTTTAGATTCTACTATTACTAGTATTACTACTACAAACTTGTCTTCTGGTATGTTTGTTTATGCTAATAATACTTTTATTGGTACTATTAAGTCAACTACTTCTACTAGTGTTATTTTGGATAAGTTTCCTTTTGTTTGGGATAGCGTTGTTGAGACTAATGAAACGGATGCAGGAGCCACTCATCTTGGTAATATTACTAAGACAGGGGTTACGTTAACTTTTACTAGTTTGCGTCCTTATGAGCAGGTGCATGGTAGAGGTACAATTACTATTGATTCTGTTACTAATAATGTTGTAAATAGTGGTACTGTTGGTACTAGTGGTGAGGGGCATTGGTCTTCGGCTAAGGTTGCTGATTGGTATTTGTATCGTGCTAGTGATAATGCTTTTCTTGGTAAAATTAAAACTGTTGGTGCCAGTAATACTACTGTAACGTTGTATGCTACGGGTAGTGTTGGTACTGGTATTATGCTTACTGGTGAAGATTATATTATGAAGCCTATTACTCCTACGGTTCCTTCTACGGTTCTTGTTGGTTCTAGTGGTGCTGCGTTTAGTAGTATTGTATCAAAGCGTTCTGCTGATAGTTTTGCTGGTTTGTATACTGCTGTGTATGCTGGTTATCAATGGTATGGTAATGTGGCTAATGCTGATAAGGACGTTAATCGTGTAGTATTTAGTGCTTATCACGATAAGGAAGCAGTTGACTTGTCTGCTAATGCGGCGGATAGTATTGTATTTCCCGGTAAGAGCCAGTTTCGTGGTATGGCTGCTGCCGCTACAGGCCTGCTAGTATTTCTTGAGGATCGTACTTATATTCTTCGTGGTAATGATCGCACTAACTTTAGTGTTGAACAATTATATCCTGAGGGTTGTTTGTGTGCGTCTAGTATTGTTGAGTATGGTGGTGGTGTGTTTTGGGCTGGTAAGTCTGGTATTCTTTATTATGATGGTGCTAGTGTGCGTAATATGACTAAGGATAATCTTGGTTTGTATTATACTGATGCTCTTGATACGTTTAATCCAGAGTTGGATCGTGTTATTGCGTTTATGCATAAGAATAATCTTGTTGTTACTTTTACTAGTTTTAAGTCTCCTTTTCAGGCTATTCGTTATGAGCCTTTGTATGCTGCTGATTGGGCTATTCAGGTTCTTAATGGGCGTACTTGGGAAGAGTTGGATCCTACGTTTACTTATGATGATTTGAATACGCAGAATAATACTCCGTTGTATTGGGATCAGAAGATCCTTAATGATGTGGCTGCTAGTGGTGGTACTGGTCTTGGTATGTCTTGGGGTACTGGTGGTGTTATTAGTGCTAAAGAGTTGACAAGTAATGTGGCTAAACTTACTATTTCGTCTGGGCATGGTTTTAAAGTTGGTGATAGTGTTACTATTACTAATGTTGATAGTACGTTTAATGGTACTTATGTGCTTACTGCTGTTACTGATACGAGTATTTCTTATAGTAAGACTGCTTCTAATGTTGTGGTTACTAGTGTTAATCCATATGGTATTGTTACTCAAGCAATTTATACGATTACTAATAAAGCATTAACTTCTAATGTTGCTACATTAACTACCTCTGCTGCTCATGGGTTTGCAGTTGGTAATCTTATGCATATTTATGGAGTGGATAGTACGTTTAATGGTAATTATACTATTACGGCGGTTACAACTAATACGTTTTCTTATGCTTTGACTAGTGCTAATGTTACTAGCGCTGCGGCTACGGGTAGTGTGTATAAGTCTACTGGTTTTGTTTGGGGTAATACGAGTAATATTTATAAGTATGCTCCGCTTCGTAAACAGACAAGTATGACGTTTAGTATTTATCTTCCTACTAATGCTCTTACTACACTTAGTAATATGGATTTTCGTGGTGTTACTAATGTTGAAACTACTAATGGTCTTAAAACTCTTCTTGGTGTTAATAGTGTCGAGTCTGCTGGTATGAGGGCTAGGCTAGTAGATATTCATCCGGTATATGATATTAATACTAATGGTGAAGACGCATATTTAGTAGAGAAGATTAATATTCCTACAAGCGGCCTTGTTCTTGGACCAGATTTTTATCTACAAACAAAACACTATACGCTTGGTAATCCTATTTTACGTAAATGGTTCCAACGAGTAATGCTTAGTATGCTACTCTATGATGGTTGTTTGCGTCTTGATCTTGTTGATGCGGATGATAATGATGCTATTGATGTTACTAAAAAGAAGCATCAGTATTGGGAGTTATTTACTGAAGAGGGTTATAGTTGGGCATATCTTACGGATGTGTTGTTTCCTAAAATTACTAGTCCTGATAAGGCTACTTGGACTAATGTTGAGGCTACGACTGATTTTTGGGATGATTTGTTTATGACTGATTTTAATCGTTATAAAATGAAAACTGCGTGGCGTAATCCTAGTGTCGGGTTTAGGTTGTATCAGTTGAATAATTATAAGAAGCCTTATAATGGTGTTGTTACTACGCCTAATCGTATTGAGATGCAATCGTTTACGGTTGGGTTTAAGGCGCTTCGTGAGGGTAGGCAATAATGGATGCTATGCCAGATTTTGATTTGACTACTGCTCAGGGTAAACAAGCGTTTCAACAATGGGTTGTGATGATTATTCGTAATGAAATTAACTCTTATACTCGTCAGGTTCTTGGTACGGGTAATACGGGTGAAACTACTGCTGGCGGTAAAATTAAAATTAATGTTGTTTAGAAAGAGGGGGTGTGTGAATGGCTGATCTTAAAAGTTATACTGGTACGTTTGGTTTTCCATACCCGCTTATTGGGGATGATGTTGTTAATGCTCCTGCTCGTATTCAAGAGTTGGCTTTAAAGGTTGAGGCTGTTCTTACTGCGGGTGGGTTTATTAATCCTACTTATACTCTTTTGACGAGTGCTACTGTTTTTGTTGGTGATGTTACTGGTTTGTATAATAGTAATACTATTAAGAGTAGTGTTGCTCTTACTGGTTCTCCTACGACTACTACGCCTAGTACTGGTGATAATACGACTCGTATTCCTACTACTGGTTGGGTTCGTAGCGAGTTTGTTGGTAATCTTCCTACTGGTCCTACTGGGCCTACTGGACCTACTGGTCCTCAAGGTATTCAGGGTTTTACGGGTCCTACTGGAGCAACCGGAGCGGCTAGTATGGTAACTGGACCTACAGGTCCTACGGGTCCTCAAGGCGTTACAGGCCCTACTGGTGCTACTGGTCCGGCTGGTACTACTAATGCTCATGATTCGTGTCGGCTAGTTACTGTTGGTGTGCTTTCTAATTCTCCTACTTATACTGCTGGTACTCTTGGTGCTGATGGTGGTTATGGTGTGGGTGCGTATCTTCAGGGTGCGACTAATGGTGCGCTTAGTGTTGATGGTGTTGCTGTTAACGTTACGGATCGTATTCTAGTTAAAAATGAGGTTACTACTGCTAATAATGGTATTTATACTGTTAGTGTTGCGGGTGATGCTGGTTCTAAGTGGAAACTTATTCGTAGTGTTGATTATGATAATCATGTTGCTTTGCAGGTCCTTATTGGTGATTATACGCTGATCGAGTTGGGGGCTACTCAGGCTGGTTCTACGTTTATGATGAATACGGCTGGTACTATTACGCTTGGTTCTAGTAGTATTGGTTGGACTATTGTTGGTGGTGTTGGCCCGACTGGTCCTCTTGGTCCTACTGGTCCGACTGGTGCGGCTAGTACTGTTACTGGTCCTACGGGTGCTGTTGGTGCTACTGGTCCTACGGGGCCGCAGGGTATTCAGGGTGTGACTGGTCCTACTGGGGCCGCGTCTATGGTTACGGGTCCTACTGGTGTGCAGGGTGTAACGGGTCCCACGGGTCCCACAGGGCCTACGGGTGCTGCAAGTATGGTTACGGGTCCTCAGGGGCCGACGGGCGCTAGGGGCTGCTAGTACTGTTACAGGGCCTACTGGTCCTCAAGGGCCTACTGGTGCGGCTGGTGCTGCTGGTTCTAATGGTCTTGCGGGTGCTACGGGGCCTACTGGTCCTACTGGTGCTGTTGGTGCAAGTAGTACAGTTACAGGTCCTACTGGACCAACGGGAGCAGCGTCTACTGTAACTGGACCTACGGGTCCTACTGGTTCGGCTGGTTTTATTGGTTCTAATGGTGCTACAGGACCTACAGGACCTACGGGTTCTTATATTATTAGTGATACTGCTCCTACAAGTCCTAGTGTGGGTAATACTTGGTATGATTCTACTACTGGTAAGACGTATATTCGTTATAATGATGGTTCGTCTACTCAGTGGGTTGAAGAGGGTAATCCTACTAGTATTGTTGTGCCGGGGCATGGTTCTAGTCATGTGCGTGGTGGTAGTGATGTTATTGATGGTGATCGTGTTAGTGTTGATTTTGTTCCTTCGCGTTATACTCGTAATGCTGCTGCTAGTGGTGCTGGTGATGTTACTGATTTAACGGCGCATCTTAGCGGTATTGATAGTGCTTTTACTTGGCGTAATATGCTTACTGTTAGAGACGAACAAACAAGTGCTACTGCTGGCGGAACATTTACTTCTGGCGCGTGGCAAACAAGAGTTCTTAATACTATAGGAGTAAATACAATTACTGGCGCTTCTTTATCTAGTAATCAAATTATACTTCCGGCTGGCACTTACTATTTAGATGCAACGGCTCCCGGTTTTAATTGCGATCAGCATAGGGCTTTATGGTATAATGTAACGGATGCAACTAATGTTTTGTATGGTTCTAATGCTTTTTGGGTGTCTAGTACTACTATTAATAATGGTAACGCTGCTACAGTTAAAGGAATGTTTACTATTACTAGTATTAAAACTTTTGAGTTGCGTCATCGTTGTGCTACAACTAGGGCTACTAATGGTTTTGGCGTTGCTTTTGGTCTTGGAGTTCCAGAAATTTATTCTGAAGTTAGTCTTTGGAAAGTATCTTAAAGGAGGTGTGAATGGCTATTAATTTTCCAGACAGTCCAACAAACGGACAAGTATTTACAAGTGGCACCTCCTCGTGGACGTATGATGGAGTAAAATGGAGCCTCAACAGTAACACTACTACTACTAATGATAGTATGCCTGTTGGGTCTATCTTGTGGTACTCGACTACAACTACTCCTACTGGTTGGCTTCCTGCTGATGGTGCTGCTGTGTCGCGTACGACGTATGCTACTCTTTTTAGTCTTATTTCTACTACTTATGGTGTGGGTGATGGTAGCACGACGTTTAACGTGCCTAGCGTGTCTGCTACGACGGGTAAATATTTTGTTAGGTATACTACTAGTGTTGGTACGGTGACGACTACGAGTCTTGCTACGAGTCCTGTGGGGACTATGCTTGATTGGCCTGTTACATCATCGTATCCTACGGGGTTTTTACGGGCTGATGGTAGTGCGGTGAGTCGTACATCTTATGCTGATTTGTTTGCTTTGATTGGTACGACGTATGGTGTTGGGGATGGTTCTACTACGTTTAATCTTCCTAATCTTATTGCTGCTGGTTCTGGTTCGCCGGTTAGTATTATTAAGGCTAGTCTTGGTGGTACGGTTGAGCCTAGTACTGTTGCTCATGCGGCTAGTCATATTCGTTCTGGTTCTGATGTTATTGATGGTGATCGTAGTCAGATTGATTTTGTTCCTTCGCGTTATGCTCGTGATTCTAGTCCTACTGAGGCTGGTGCTACTACTGATCTTACTGCTCACCTTAAAGGTATTGATACAAGTCTTAATAGTATCTGGGTACCCCCTATGGTACGTTGCGCTCAGTCTACTGCAACAACTTTAACATCAGGAACGGAAACAGTTATTACCTTTAATGGGACTGACGAATATGATACTTATGGTCAACATGATCCCGCTACTAATAATAGTAGGGTTACAATTCCTATAACTGGCGTTTATATGTTGCAGGGTTGTGTGCATTTTTTAAACGGGACAACTCAAGCAGCACCATATTTTAGAAAAAATGGTACAACAGGACTAGGAAGCGGTCCAAATATGGCTGCCACAACTTATTCTTCTAGTATGGCGGTTACTGCGTATTTAACTACAAGTGATTATGTTGAGTTTTTAACTTATTGTGGTAATGCTAATTCAACGTATACTCCGGGTACTTGGATGGCAGTTACTTTTATTGGTAAAATTAGTTAGGTTAAGGAGGTGTTATGACTGTTCAGGGACATAGTTATGATGATAATGTGGGTGCTCCAGTTAATCGTAATCGTATCATTAATGGGGCTTTTGATGTATGGCAACGAGGTACTTCTTTTAGTCCAACCAATAATACTTATTCTTCTGATAGATGGGTAATTTTATTTGATGGTACGGGAGCAACTAGAACAATTAGTCAACAAACTTTTACTCCGGGTAATGTAATTCCAAAGTACGAACCTACATATCATGTGCGGTTTGCACAGTCTGTTGCTGGTTCTGCTGGAACATATAATTTGTTTTCTCAGCATATTGAGAATGTGCGTACGTTTGCAGGACAAACTGTTACGGTATCTTTTTATGCTAAGGCTGATGCTGCTCGTAATGTTACTTTAAAGTATTCTCAATTGTTTGGTACTGGTGGTAGTTCTGCTATTTATGATGTTGCTTTAGGTTCTTCTAATACAGTTTCTTTAACTACTTCTTGGCAGCGTTATACTATTACTGGTACTATTAATAGTATTTCTGGTAAGACTGTTTCTGTTAATGCGGATAGTAGTTTGCGTATTGATTTTAATATGCCTCTTAATTCTACTTTTACTATTGATTTGTGGGGCGTTCAGTTAGAGGCTGGCCCTATTGCTACTCCTTTTGAGTTTGAGCCTTTTGAAACTACGTTGAGGAAATGTCAACGATACTTTGTTAAGTCCTATAATAATGATGTTACTCCGGGTACAATTACATCAGTCGGAGAAATACGTTATGTAGCGGCATCAACAGCGGGTGAGGCTGCTCCAGTTGTACATTATACAGTAGAGATGCGCGGAACGCCTAGTGCTTATACTCTTTATAATGCTATTACTGGTACTAGTGGACAGCGTAGAAATTATAGTTCTTCTACAAACGAAACGTCAACAGGATTTAATATTGGGGGCGCTAATTCACACGCGGGAAATAACGTAGGACATACAAGCGGTGCTCTTTATGGGTATCATTTTACTGCTACTGCGGAACTTTAAGGAGAACAATGAAAGTCGCTGTTTACAGCATCGCTAAAAACGAAGAACAATTCGTAGCAAAATGGGTAGAATCCGCTAAAAACGCAGACATGATTCTATTAGCAGACACAGGATCAACAGATAATACTGTTAAGATCGCTAAAGATCTTGGGGCTACAGTTATTGAAATTAAAGTTAAACCTTGGCGTTTTGATAAAGCCCGTAACAAAAGTCTTCAGGCTATTCCTCAAGATTATGATTATTGTATTGCTCTTGATCTTGATGAGGTTCTTGTTCCGGGTTGGCGTAGAGAGTTAGAGATTGCTCATGCTCTTGGTGTTACTCGTCCTCGTTATAAGTATGTGTGGTCTTGGAAAGAGGATGGTTCTGAGGGTCTTGTGTATGGTGGTGATAAGATTCATCATCGTCATGGGTATACTTGGAAGCATCCTGTGCATGAGGCTCTTAAGCCTACTAAGAAGGAGAATGCTCAATGGTGCGGGTTACAGATCCATCATCATCCAGATTCTTCTAAGCCGCGATCACAATACTTGCCTCTGTTAGAGTTGAGTGTTAAGGAGGATCCTCATAATGATCGTAATGCTCATTATTATGCGCGAGAATTACTAATTTATGGTCGTAAGGACGAGGCGTATAAGGAGTTTGAGCGTCACTTGAATCTTCCTACTGCTATTTGGAAGCCTGAACGCGCTAATTCGTATCGTTATATGAGTAAGTGTGTGGATGATCTTAAGTTGCGTGAGTCTCTTTTGTTTGCTTGTGTGTCTGAGTATCCTGAGGGTCGTGAGGGTTGGGTTATGCTTGCTCAGCATTATTATGATATTGAGGATTGGCATGGTTGTTTCTTTGCTGCTGGTAAGGCTATTCGTATTACTGAGATGCCTTTGGAGTATTTTAATGAGGAGTGGGCGTGGGATGGTTATGTGTTTGATGTGGGTAGTATTGCTGCTTTTCATTTAGGGCAGGATGCTGTGGCTGTTGAGTGGTGTGAGAAGGCGCTTGTGTTTTCTCCTGACGATGAGCGGCTTAATAATAATTTGATTCAATTTAAGGAGGCTTTTGATGGCTGATGCTACTGGTGCTACTACTAGTAATTATAGTTTTAAGACTATTGCTGGTACTGATGTTGCGGGTTATACGAGTATTAATAGTGCTATTACTAGTATTGATTCTCAGTTAAATAAAGTTTTAGTTACGGGTAGTATTATTTTGTTTGGTAAGACTAGTACTACTGCTGGTTCTTGGTTAAAGTGTGATGGTACGCCGGTTAGTCGTACTAAATATTTGAATTTATTTGCTGCTATTGGTACGGGACATGGC